>BNJV01002090.1_pt1 | contig 50199 bp, 73 predicted proteins | sample 8540591 | NCBI WGS metagenome assembly BNJV01 (sample SAMD00202457, study PRJDB9452) | human saliva metagenome | host: Homo sapiens | reverse complement strand
CTGTGATATAAGTATTAAATTGTATTGTGCTCATTCTTCTTTCCACCTAGTTGTTTACAGATGTGAACAACTAGGTTCAAAGCTAAGTTTACTATTGTAAACGAATTGTGTCAAGTCTTTTTTTAATAAATATAAGCAACGCTTATAGCTTTTTATCTCTCCACTTCTATCCCATAATAATTTTTCATAGTTTTTTTCCTATACTGAACAAGGTCAGAAAAATTGTTCTTTATTCAAAGAATACTCTTGCATAAGGGTGTTCTTTTTTTCTTGCAATTTATCGAGTTTTGATAGTATTTCTTTTTGTTTTTTTGGTAGCTTTTTATAGTTTTCTAAAATTTCTTTAGTGGCAATTTTATATACGGAAAGTTCGCTATAATACTCCTCTGCAAATTGTTCATCTTCAGGATTTCTCTTGTGGTATTTATAGATTTCACGATACTTATTTATAGTATTTATATTTTTCCATATCTTGAGATAAACTCTTCATTTTAGTTTCAATGTTCTTTTATTTTATGTAACAAATCTTGTCTATCATCGGCAGATTTTTGATTAGATCATCGAGCTGGGTAATGGAATTAATGCCTTGTTTTCTTAATTTAATTATTGAATCTGCCATTGTTTTTGATATTATGTTTTTCTTGCCCAAACTTCATAACCTTTGGCACTGAACCCCGTAAATGAGAATTAAATAAAAACACCTCCAAGTTGAATTGAAGTGCACCCCAAAAGTTAGACACAAAATCTAACTTTTTGGGGTGCACTTCACTAGCCGGTGGTTTTTGATTGAAACTATACAAAAACCAGAGCCCTCGCCCTGGTTTCTCCTGTTTGTTGTATTTAATTTTTCTATGTCGCTTTTACTTCATCCCATTAAAAAAATCTCATCGGCAATTTCTAGTCCAATTTGTGCTTGTTGCTCTGCTGTGAGGGAGTGTCCGGTTTCGTCTAGGGTGGTTAATCGTGCGTCCTTGAGGGTTTTCACCGCTTTTTTTGGAAGCAGTGATGGGCACGATAAAGTCATCCGCGCCGTGATAAATATGGACGGGTGAACTAATCTTGCCCAGTCCCTCATACGCGTCGATTGGATAGACGTCGGCTAAAGTATTTCTTGCTAATTTTTTTGTCCCTAGAAGATTAAACGTTTCAGGGGCTGCGTCTAGGCTCGCGAAGGTACTTCTGATATCGTCTGGTAAGGAGAACGCTGGATAGAGCAAGAAGACTCCCGCTAAATTTGCCGCCTCTTGCGCCAAGAGTGCCGAGACGAATCCGCCTTGACTGCTTCCCATTAAATAGAGTCGGTCCGTATTGACAAACGGGAGGAACTTGCAAATTGCAAGGCATCTCGCAAGTTTTGCACTTCGGTTAGAACAGACATTTCCGTCGTGGCCCCCTCGCTTTTTGGAGAGGAGGAAGAAGATCCACCGGCAAATTCAAAGCTGAACACCGCCACCCCGGACTTCGCCAAGGTTTTTCTGTACTTCTTCATCGTGCTCCACGCTGGCTCCGAGTCCATGGCTATAGACCACTAAAGGAACTTGTCCTTGAACATATGGAATGTACGCTCTGGCATAGAGTTTCTTCCCGTTACTAACAAAGGTGTATTCCTTCACGGTATAGGTACCGTCTGCTTTCACTTCCACGCGCAGGGCTTGCGTGGTCTCTTGAACAGTTGTTGTCGTAGGAGCCTCCGTGTTTTTCTGTCAGTAGTCCGCATGCTCCTAGTAGGAGTACCGCAAATAGTGTTCCTAGTAATTTCAATCGTTGTTTCATCGAATTCCATCTTTCTTTTTCTGGTAGAGGGTCTTTGCCCTTTTTAGTAGTCTACCCGCTTCCCTTGAAAGCTCAACTGTTCTGTTTGCAAAAAAACGACCGCAAGACATTCCCGCAGTCGTTTTCATTTATACTAAAAATTCTAATAATTCCGCGTAGCTACGGACTTCCACGGTTGGTTTTACCGCCGTTCGGTTCTCCTTACGCGCTAGGTTCATCCAAATCGTGTCGATTCCCGCATTAATCCCGCCTTGGATATCGGCTGTGAGCGAATCCCCAATCATCACCGCTGTCTCTTTGTCGAAATCCGGGATGTCTTTTGCCACTCGTTCGAAAAAAAGAGCGGACTTGGTTTTGCGACTTTTAATTCTTCCGAGATAAATACTTTTTTGAAATACTTCGTAACCGGAGAATGCTCCAAGCGACCCTTTTGAATCGTCGTGATGCCATTCGTAGCTGCGTAGAGTTCATATCCCGCCTTGGTAAGCGTATGTAGCATTTCCTCCGCACCATCGATCGTTTGCCCTTGCGTGGAGAGGATGGCCTCATATTCGGATGCTAATTCGTGGCCATCTTTTTCCAAACCGAAATGGTCGAATAACTTGGCAAAACGCGTCCCCACTAACTCTTCACGGGTGATTTCGTTTTTCTCCAGCGAGCGCCACATCGCACGATTCATCGGAATGTACACCTCAATATACTTCTCTATCTCACTGACCCCTTGATTCTCCAGCAATTTCGTCAGCGCGTAATTCTCCGCCGAATGAAAATCCCAAACCGTCGAATCCAAATCAAACAATAATGTTTTGTAGATCATCTACCTAACCCCTTTACATTGTTACCTTATTCTTTGTTCAAACTGATATTCCGTTTGCAATGTTTTTAAAAAGCCTTCTAGTCCTTTTACAAGGGTGCGATTTGTCTCGAGTGGTTTCTTTTTCCCGAGAGTGATTTCTTCCTTTGCCCGTTCCACTAAAGCATTGAATTCCTTCTTGAAAGAATGACGTCTCCAGAAAAAGACAGCTCCTAGAACGATAAAAGGAACACTCCACGTCCAGAAACGTAAACTCAGGGTGACTACCAAGAATTCGAGCGTTTTCCAAACACCCAGTTGAGAACTATATTCAATTGCATCCCTTATAAGAAAAAGATGTACGTATTTTTGTAAATAGACACCTGCAAAACAAAAGAGCGAATACGGGCCATAGTATACGCGCTATTTGATGATCTTTCGGCAAAGGTACCGCATCTTCTCTTTCTGAAATCACCTTCTCCAATAATTCTCGGAGTTGATTGGCTGTTTCTTGTGTGACTTTCTTCCTCATTCTTACTCCTTCTGTTTTTAAATCTCTTTATTTTAAAGTAGCCTTATAACCCATAAGTTTGTATTTTTTTAACGAAGAACTGAGCTCTTTTGACGTAGTCGTTCTCGATTCCGTGAAATGCCTTCAGTGCTTCTTCGGCAACCGTCAAGAGTGCGCGGATGTCTTTTTGGATAAAGAGCCGGTTACGTGTGTATAGCGCCGTTGCAAAAAGAATTCCTAAAATGGGAATCCCGCAGATGAGCCATAAATAAAGAGTGGCAATCATCAAAAAGGCAAAATACAGTAAAGGTGGTATAATAATCGCAACCACGGATAACAGGACGGTTCCAAACCCCGTCAACGATAAAATGATTGCACAAAACGCTAGTAACATTGAAGCTACTTTTCGTCTCTTCGCATCCGTATACGGAACGGTTATCTCTAAATTCTCTTTGGTTACTACTCTATCTAGAAGAAACTTCAATCGACTCAGATGGTCTTCAGACAGGTTGTAATTGAACTTGATTAACTTTCTATTTTCTTCTATCCTAAGTTCTCCCCTGGGATATGATATTTCGACTCTAACAGTTGCATCAATCTTTGAAGCTGCTTGATTTCTTCTGGAACATCCTCTACAGCAACATTCTTATACATTGCAATTTCTGCCCGAGCGATCTCTATTAGTTTAGTAAAAGCACTTCTTCGATACTCATGAACGCTAGAAGAGATCCCTAAATATAAAACCCATAGCATGCCGATTGGAAGCCCAAAGAAAGCAAGCACAATCATGGCATCATAGTATGATGTTATGAATAACTTTATTGTGTAAAAAGTGACAACCAAACAAGAGAACAGCAATAGGATTCGCACGATACTAATCAAAAGATAAGGTACACCTTTTGGCAACTTTGTGGCGGCTTGCTGTCGTTTGGATAAAATGGTCACAAGCTGTTGTCGTAATTGAGAAATATCTTCTTGTGAAACGTTTCTATGAAATAATCGTAATAATGACTTTATACCCGGTTCACGTGACTCTTCGATGTTGAACGCATCATCATTTCCAGATAAATACTGCTTTAATGCTTTCACACTATTTGGAAGTTCTTCGTCGGTGAAGTTTTGCCATTCTAAAACTTCTTCTTTCGCTCTACGTAAAATTTGTGCCTGCTCTTCTTTAAATGCCATACGTTTCCATAGAGAAAGTCCAACTCCAACGATAAAAATGAATAGATAGATTCTAAAGAACGGATTAAACTGCATTTGATCCTTTAAGAATTTAAAAGGGTGTGTAACCAACGCCTGAAACCAATAATCAAAACCAGGTATAGATATTAGGAAGATGAATACCGTTAATATCATCAAAAATATTTTTAAAATCTTTTTTAGAATACTTGGTATTACTGAAGCGCTAGGAAGTGCCTCAACTTCCCCTGAACGTTCTAGAATCGCCGCAATTAGCAATTCTCTTAGTCGCGCCAGCTTAATTTTTTTCAATCCGTTTTTTTCTTATTCATAGATCCCCCTAATTCCACAGTTTGTTGCTTTTCATCATATAAAGTCTACTATGTTCTGTTCTCTTCTTAAGCCCTTTACGAGATTCCTCAATTTTTGCCTCTGCATAATTGTTTTTTTAAACCGTCATTCCGTATGCTTGGCTTAATTCATACACACAATCATCCAACTCTTGAATCAACTCTTCTGAGAGTTCTAACTGTTGTTCCTTGATTCTTTTCGCATCCTCATCCGCAAGTTCTAATAATTCCTCAAGCTCTTGTTGTGCTTTCTTCTTTTGGAACTGAAGGAGTAATTTATAACTAATGATCATTCCTAGAAGAAGTATAATGAGTATAATAATTCCCTTTTCGAGGGTAAAAGATGCAGACGCTCTAAATATCAAATGATGCCATAGAACTAAGCAAAAAAATAACATCTGCTATCACTATCCATTTTTGAACAAATTGTGGAGTTCCCCATTTCGATTCCGGTATGTCTGTTCTTTTTGGGTTTTATCTTTCGTAAAAAGCTGTTTTAATCGATGGATTCTGAAATCTTCTCTTTGTTTTTCATTTTGATTAAATTTTGTACCCTTTTTCATAACACTCATAAAAATATTTTTAAAGTTACAATCTCCTGCGGAAGAGAATCTTGAGGTATATTTTTTTGATTCATTAATAATAATATTTGCAGCATTCATTAATCTATCTGTTTCTCTTTGCTTAGAAAAAAACGAATAAATCTGTTGCTAAAAAAATAAGTACCAAAAGAGGAAACACCCAGCAGATCAATACGATTGGCCATGCCATTAGATTAGTGAATAGTATATACCTAACCCCCTCTATATTTCCTAGTAATAAAACCACTACAAAAGTTAGTGCTACTAGCGGAAAAGCAGTGAAACACAATAACCCAATCATTATCAACTTGCCAAGAAAAAGACCCTCTCTCATTTTTCTCAATGAACGCGGCAATGATTGTACCTGACTATTCTCTAGAGAAACCTTCTTCAATAGGTCCCTTAATCGACTAAGCTGGTCTTCAGATAGGGTTGTAGTAAGACTTGGGCATCTCTCTGTGTTCCTCCATTCTAAAATTTATCCTTTTTTAAAAAGATTCCTTTTACAGGTTTCTAAGACAAATCGTAGTCTAATCGTAACTCTTCTAAATGATATTTTAATGCCTTTACAACATGCGGGATTTCTGCAGATGGAGTGGGTTCCCATTTTGCGAGCTCTTCATTCGCTCTTGCAATCACATCTTTCACGTCTCTTTTTTGGATATACAATTGCAAGTAATATAAAAAGAGCATCATCATTGGAAGAACTACGATAATATAAGGTTCATATTGAACATATTTCAGCGCATCACTCACAGCGTATTGATTTCCTTCGTACCAAACTTGCAAGAAATGAAAGAATCCTCTTACTTTCATATTTAATGACCATAGAGAAAGGATTTCGAAACACATTAAAATGTTAAATAAAATCTTTGGAATATATCTATATGGTCGCACTTCAATCGTCTTTTCTTCCATACCAGATAAAGCCATGACCTCATTGACCAATTGTTCTAGTCTATCAATTCTTTTTCTCTTCAAATCTTCTTTTCATCTATTATTCCCCCAATTTTATTTACTTACCCTGTCATTGGTTACTTCTGTTTCTAATCGCAACTCTTCCATGTAGTACAGTAGTCTTTCAGCTTCTTCACTCATTGGAATCAATGGTTCTTGTTTGTATACAGATAGCTCTTCCTCGGCGAGTTCAGTTAACATTCCAAACTCTTGATAATAGGACTCTACCCTGAAATAATGAACCACATAAATGACCCCTATAATGAGGAGTACAGTACCCATTCCTAGTAAAATCCCAAAAAGTAAAAACGGCGGGAAAAAAAGCCCCATCAGAATAAAAGCTCCTCCCGACTCAAAGATGTCTGGATTCATAAGTAGCGAAACTACTAAGATAAATTCTAGTGCAAGAACGAGGCCTCTAGAGATTCTTCCATCCTGCGGCAACTCATTCTCACTATTATTTTGCATCATCACCGCTGTAAGCAATTCCCGCATCCGCGTTAATCGTCTTTGTCTGATCCCTTTTCTAAATAATTTCATTTCGTATCTCCCTAAAATTCGAATATCTTCTTATAATCCTCAATAAGAAACTCTGCGTCTTCAATGTCGCTTGTCATATCTGTGCGGTTGGTTTCTTTTTAATTTTTTTCTCTAACATTTTCAATATAGTAAATTCTTTATTTAAGGTGGAGCCGTAACGTTTTGACGTTGTAGCTCGAAGCATACATTATGTACTTTCCTCATTAAATAATTCTATCATCTATTGGTAACGAGAATTGCTTATATTGTACCATAAACATACGGAAAATGAATATGACTAGATAGTTAAAAACCTTTGTAAATAAAGCTTGAATCAATCTTCGAACATTTAAATGTATTAAAGATTCATCGATATGGTATGATAAAAAGGATTATCCTAAAAAAATAAGAGGCGCGTTATGAAAGAAAAATGAAGTTATTTTTAAAAAGGCAATCTACTCGAATATTTTTTTCAAAAAAATGGGGATACGGATTTTTTTCTTTAATTGGTTGTTAGGTATAGGAGAAGTTTTTGGTTTTTCTCACGGAGAACTTTATTACCTTGCCCAAGAGTTGGGCAAATCACCGAAAACCAGATAACTGGAAAAAAATATTTTTTTATCGCATGGAAACTATCTTGAACAAAAAGTAAGTCATTCGGGTTTGAGTGAGCAAACAAAGGCACAATATTATCTAGCACAGACCTATTCACTTCGCTCAGCAGTTCAGTTTATCAATCCTTTTTCTGACGAATATTTGCCTACCGTTCATAAAATGGAGACGGCGTTTTCTAATGCCATTCAATCACTAGGAGCCCCAGTCGAAGAATTATCGATTCATTATCAAGATTCCTATTTGCCGGGCTATTATCTTCACAGTGGTAATCATTGTCCAACATTGATGATGGTTGGTGGTGGAGATACCTATCGCGAAGATCTATTTTACTTTGCTGGCTATCCAGGCTGGATGCGAAATTACAATGTTTTAATGGTTGATCTACCTGGTCAAGGGTCCAACCCTGGCAGAGGTTTAACTTTTGATGTAAATGCCTCTATTCCAATTTCACAGTGCATAGACTGGTTAGAAGTGAGAAATCCTCAGCTGAACAATCTAGCCATTTATGGAGTTAGCGGAGGGGGATATTTTACCGCACAAGCTGTCGAAGAAGATACAAGAATACATGCATGGATTGCAAGCACTCCCATTTATGACGTTTCGGAAATCTTTAGAAAAGAATTTGGGGCAAGCTTAAAAACTCCAAGTTGGTTAATGAATATCCTTTTAAAGTTAGCTGGAAGTTTGAATGAGTCTGCGGATTTAAATCTTAAAAAATATGCTTGGCAGTTTGGTACTTCTGATTTTAAGAGTGCTATTAATGAAGTGTTTAACCGTGCAAAGGTTGTGGACTATCAAAAGATTCAGTGTCCTTGCCTATTTATCATGGGAGAGGGTGAAGGCGCCGAATTACAACACCAAACCAAAGTGATTTTTGAAGCACTTAAGTCTAAAAATTCGCAAACTAAACTTCAAATTTTTGAAGCGGAAAGTGGTGCGGATGCTCATTGCCAAGTCAACAATTTGAGACTCGCTCATAATGTCGTTTTTGATTGGTTGGACACTTTATTTGAATGGAATCAGAAGGGATAAATTAGATTTATAATCCTGATTATAGTCCTCCTAACAATAATGTTTGAGCAGCTGTAACATCATTTTTGATTGAGTAGTTATGCCATTTGATTCATCTTAGGCTAAGCAGATAAACAGAAAACTAAAGCCTTTTGTTTATTTTTGCATACTTCCGTTTATCGAAATTCCCTTTTATAGTTTTCGTCACAAAAATCGGCTTTCTTGTAAGTGCACGTAGCACCACAAGAAAGCCGATTTTTATTTATCTTTCTATGTTTAGACCTCTATGATTCCTAACCCTAACTCTGGGGCTTGCATTTTCATTGCCTTCAATCTGATGGTTAGTTGAAGGTATTTTTCAATTACATTCAGCTACTCTTCGCCCAAGCATATAAACAAACTCCCTTTACAAATCCATCCTATCAATGAATTTCATACCTTCATAAGCTGTTCTTTTTCATAGTTTGCGATAAGAAACTCCGCGTCTTCGATGTCATCGTCCATATCTATGCGGTTAGTTTCTTTTAAAATCGCCATGCTCTTCTTGGCCAGCACGATGAGTCCACTGATTTCTTTTTCATAAAATTTTTTTGCTTTTAGAAAAAGAAGTAGGCACCAAAGGAAGAAGAGTGGAACGGCAAAAAAACAAGACTAAAAAGCGAGATGGAGACAAATCCCGGCTCCTGTGCTACACGAGCGACGAGGGCCATTGTCGGTGCTTTGAAGATTTCGGTCTTGATAAAGAAATAGCCTAGAAACCCCGTAATAAATCCAATCGTAGCCAGTTTTTGTTCTGCACGCTTTGGTTTCGCCTGTGTGACACCTGCTTCTTGCGTCAATATGTCAGTCAAATAACGAAACTGCGCTAACTGTTGATTCGTAATGCGATTATGAAACGAAAACTTCATCTTCTTCTCCTCCTAAAATCCAAATCGGTCCTTATAATCCTCAATCAGAAATTCTGCGTCTTCGATATCCTCTTCTAAGTCGTCGCGTCCAGCTACTTTGAGCGATGCAATCGCACGTTCCGCAAAGGGTATCAGTTCGCCAAGTTTACGTGTCAGTACTTTTTAGACCAGATTCGGTACAGAAGAAAAAGAATACCAAAAAATAAGGATAAAGAAATAAATGGGAAGATTAGAAAAACCACACTATTTTTCTTGGGCGAACTTACCAAGAAAAATACTTAACAGGGTAGCCCAAAAATCCCTGTACGCATCACTAGGATGAATAAAAAAACATGCCCGCAATCATTTTTGATGAATGCTATTTTGTCGACTAGTCCCGGTAGTTCATCATCCATTCCCGCCTCTTTCATTAAGTAGCTTGTCAACTCACGGAAGTTCACTAACATTTTTTTCTCGTCGCAACGTCTTTAAATAGAAATTTAAACATACTATTCTCCTCCTAGAACGATTCCTTTTTGTGCTAAATTCTCCACACATTCTTTGTAATACGCATCATCATGCTCTTTGTATAACGGACTCTTCCACTCACACGTCACAACTTCGGTATACGGTGGACACACTTTTCCGCGATACGACGCCTCTTTCCATAGAGGGGTCACATTGTACCCACGTCGCTCCATTTCATCCATAATCAGCATATGATATTGATAAAGCACATATGGAGGATACGTAAACACATAGTCCACCGTCGCATGCTTCTTGCCCCATCCATTTCCTCTAAGGGCACAACATTCACGGTGTTGCCCCAACAGTTGCGGACGCGGGAGCTTTGCGATCAAGTCTTCATGCCATAATCTCATTCTTCTTCCCCCTAAAATCCAAATCGGTCCTTATAATCCGCCATCAGCACTTCTACATCTTCAATATCCTCTGCCAGTTCAGTACGTCCCTCTTCCTTCAAGCGAGCGACTACCTGCTCAGCAAAAGTCACTAAGTTTTTTAATTCTTGTTTTAAATCCTTTTGAATCCATAATTGATCTAAAAATAAGACCAAGAATACACAGAGCCCCATAAATAGAGCGGGAATCCCGATAGAAAACCATCCAAACTGTTCCAACAATGTCTGAAACGGAACCCACGTAAACGAACTCCGATAGAAAATGATGGCAAGTGCCAGCACGACAACCGTTGGCACAACAGGATTTCGTTCCACTTTAGCCGGAACCTCCTCTGTCAACTCTGCCTTTTTCAGCTAAAAAAACTCAACGATTTCACGAAAACGACTGACCGTCTTCTTCGACAGAAAACTTCTAAACAACTGACTCACTGCCTTCCCCTTCCTGGAACATGCCTTTTTACTTTATTTCCCAATTATACCATCTACGCCCCCACTTCGCCTACACCCCCATGAATTTATCGAATGATTCCCAAATAAGTCGTCCTATTTTTTTCATTCAGGAGCCCCTTAAATCACAAAAAAACCAGTAAATCCGATTGACTTACTGGCTTTTTGGTACATAAACTATTTTTCCTCTATGTTTTTTTGTTTTCGTTTTTTTCTTGTTTTTAATTGAAACTTTCTCTTTTTCTCTAATTCTCTTTGTTGCTTGCTTTCAACTCTTCTTTCCAATTTCATTTCTTCTCTTTGTTTCTGCAGAGCCATTTGAGATTTTGAACTAATTCCAATCTGCTGGCTTTGTTTTCGAGCTTCCCTTTGTACTCTTTTTCGGATTCGCTTTTTCTCTTTTAACCTCAACCGCTTCATCCTTACTGAATCTCAGATGACGATACTGTTGTAAAACAAACTCATACACCTCATAGTCTTTTTGGCTGCGAACCAAAAACCACTCTACAGACTGAACATCGATTTTCTTCGACACGTTCAAAAACGCCCACCCAGAAAGGATGTTCTGAAAAACCGTTAATTTCACTGTTACTCTTTGCATAACAGTCCCTCCTTTGTATGTGATCAAAGAATGGACAACCCGGAGGGGCAGGTTACTTACCTAAATGGCTATCATTTAGACGACTGGGCTACCTACCAGTTCTAACACATTGTGACAATGCATATTGCGTTTTTATCTTTGAGATTTTCTTCATTATAGCATATTTCTATTTCAATATTAAGAGCACGGACCTTCTTAACGAACGGACTACAGAAGACAATTCCCTCGCGTTTCTCCCTTCCTAAGACCGGAAGGCAAGTTCTGCCATGCCCGTCCCCTCATCAAGCACAAAAGGAACACCCTGCTCATCCTAGCCCCGCACCCCATCGAAACGCACTCTCCCGTCCCATCGAAGGTAAAAATAAAACAGGTTGACACTGCGCGATTGGAAACGACCCCTCCTCGGATTCTATAGTAACAACAATAGCGAACAGTAACCGATGTGAATTAGAGGGCGATTTAAGACATTCGCGTTTCTCCCTTTCCAAGACCGGAAGGCAAGTTCTGCCATACCCCGTCCCCTCATCAAGCACAAAAGAAACACCCTGCTCATCCTAGCCCCGCACCGCATCGAAACGCACTCTCGCGTCCCATCGAAGGAAAAAATAAAACAGGTTGACACTGCACGATTGGAAACGACCCTCCTCGGATTCTATAGTAACAACAATAGCGAACAGTAACCGATGTGAATTAGAGGGCGCCAGGAATTTATTCCCAGCGCCCTCTTTGAAGCTCGGTAGGATTGAGACCTTGGCTCAATCCGGTACAGCTATTGTCGTTACTATGAAGATATCCGAGGAAACAGGAGTTTCCAATTCTCATTTATCTTAGCAGTATCAACCTGTTATTTTATTTTTATAGTTCTCTTCGTCCTTCGATGGCGCGGAAGAGAGTCATTTCGTCTGCGTATTCGATGTCGCTGCCGACCGCTAGCCCATGAGCCAGACGCGTTACTTTAATGCCCGCTGGCTTGATGAGACGGGACAAGTACATGGCAGTCGCTTCACCTTCCGCTGTCGCATTAGTGGCGATGATAACCTCTTGGATTTCCGGATCCTGCAACCTCGTAATCAGTGACGTAATATTAATATCATCCGGCCCCGTCCCTTCCATCGGAGACAACACCCCGTGAAGCACATGATAGAGCCCTTTATATTCCTTCATCCGCTCCATACTCATCACATCTCGGGCATCTTCCACCACGAGAATCTTCGTACGGTCACGCGTTGTATCCGCACAAATCTCACACGGATCCTCTTGCGTCACATTGCCACAAACCGAGCACATTCGTAAGTCACGCTTGCAGCTAATGAGCGAATTTGCAAAATTTAAGACGTCTTCTTCACGCATATCCATGCAGAAGAAGGCAAGTCGTGCAGCCGTCTTCGCACCAATCCCCGGCAGCTTCATAAAACTGTCCATCAATCGTGCAATCGGTTCTGGATAATGCATGCTCCAACCTCCATTGATTAAAAATCCTGGGATGTTTAATCCTTTAGTGAATTGACCCATTGTTTGGTCGTTGGCTTTTTTTCCGCTTGCGTTAACGCATCGTTTGTCGCCATTAACACTAAGTCTTGTAATAATTCTACATCCTCTGGATCAACTGCTTCTGGTTTGATTTCCACGTTTAAGACTTGGCGTTTTCCGTTTACCGTTACTTTTGACCAAATCACTTTGAGAAGTTCCTGTGTATTCTGTTTGGTTTAACTCTTCTTGAGCTTGTGCCATTTGTTTTTTTGCAATTTTTGCATTTGTTTCATCATGCCTTGCATATTTCCCATTCCACGCATGGTTGTACCTCCGTTAATTCGTATTTTTTTCTATTCTTCAATTTGAACGAACTCTTCTCCGAAAAGCTCAATCGTATCTTGTACTTTTTGTTTAAATTCTTGTTCTTCCTGAGAAATCGGCTCTTCCACAACAGGTGCTTCCGTCACATGAGAGACCGCTTCGCCTTCTTTATTCTTCTTGCGTTCCAAAAACGAAATCGGAACGAATTTGTTGCCATTGTTCACTTGTGACTCCGACAAAGGTTCCGCTATAGCCTCCGAGGCGTTCGAGATGTCCTTGAACTTCTTCATGGAATCCTACAGTCGTCTCAGCTAGCCCGCAAATGTGTTCATACATAAATTGCATCACAAATCCATTTGGCCCTGCAGCAACCGGTTGTGCTTGATTCATCAGCGCTCGTTGTTGCGGCGTTAAGCAGCTGAGCAAGTCGCCCCATAAGTCGCGCACCTTTTTCGATGTCTTCTTTGGTAGCTTCCATCAAAATTTTGTTCACGGCCGACACATTCGGCTTGAAGCTTGCTTTTTGGTGTTTTTGCAACTGGTTTTGGCGGAGCAGGTTGCGAAGAAGGAACGCTTCCTCCTTGCATCAATGCAGCCATTTGTTGACGTAACTGCGCGAGTTGTTGTTGCAATTGCTCTACTTCCTCGCTACTTGGCGCTTCTATTGCTCTAGGTGCAGCAGCTGTTTGTGGTTGCGCCATTTTAATCGTTAAGACTTCGAGTGAAATCGTTGGTTTCGTCGTGAAGCGCATTTCTTGTTGCGTTTGATTTAAAGCTTCCACAAAGCGGTATAAGAAGCTTGCATCCACTTCGTCTTTAAACTGCAAGAAGCGTTCGCTACGACCCACTGCCTCGCCACTTTGTTTGGCTACAAGGAGGTCTCTAGCAAATTCCAGCCATTCTTCCACCAAACGGCTTGCTTCTTTTCCCATTTTAAAGAGTTGTTGTAAGCTCTCCAAAGCTTCTTCTGCTTTTTGCGCTTGTAAGTCCGCTACAAAAATCAATCATCAAGTCATCCGTCAGGCTTCCTGACACTTGAATTGCTTCTTCAAACGTGACTTTCCCGTCGCCAAACGAAATCATTTGATCGAGTAGACTAAGGGCGTCCCGCATTCCCCCGTTGGCACATCTAGCCACTACACTGAGGGCATCCGCTTCGTACTCTATACCTTCTTGGTCTCAGAATATACGCCAAGCGGTCGATAATTTCTTGCGACGTAATGCGTCTAAAGTCAAACCGTTGCGTCCGAGAAATAATCGTCGCTGGAATCTTATGCGGTTCCGTCGTTGCGAGAATGAAGATGACCTTTTGAGGCGGTTCTTCTAAAGTTTTTAAGAGTGCATTGAACGCTCCTGTTGAGAGCATATGCACTTCGTCGATAATATAAATTTTGTATTCGGCTTGCGTTGGTGCATAACGTGCCTTGTCGCGAATATCACGGATTTCTTCAACCCCATTATTGCTGGCCGCATCGATTTCAATCACATCGCCAATCGTTCCGTTCGTGATGCCTTTACAGATTTCACATTCGTTACAAGGTTCACCGTTTTTTTGGTTTGGACAGTTAATGGCCTTTGCAAAGACCTTCGCGGCACTCGTTTTTCCTGTCCCACGAGGCCCCGTAAATAAGTAAGCATGACTCGTTTTTTGATTACTAATCGCGTTTTTTAACGTATGCGTCACCGCACTCTGCCCGACCATATCATCGAACGTTTGTGGACGCCATTTTCGATATAATGCTTGATAAGCCATATTACTTCCCTGCCTTTTTAAAAATTTACAGTTCTATTCTAGTATAGATTCTTCAAAAATTCTACTGTTCGACGCGTTTCATCGGCGCCTGTGACGTCTGAATAAAGCGACTTTCTGTCCCTTTTGGAACAATGAGGGATAGACGGTGTTTTGCCCTTGTACAAGTCGTATACAGCATCATTTGTTCTTTCGCGGTATGATACGCTTCATCCGTCGCATTCCAAATAATCACTTCGTCAAACTCCATCCCTTTCGCCACTTGAATCGTCGTTAATACAAAGCGACTGCCAAGAGACTCACTGCTATCTTCTAGAAGCGCAATGTCTTCCACGTTTAGCAGTTGATGTAAGGCTTTGGCTTCTTCCATCGTTCGACATAAAATCGCCGTTGTGTGATACACTTGCGGACTTTCTTCCAATAAGCCTTTCAAACGCGTCAGCTGCATGCCATCTGCGTCGCTATACAGCGTTACTTCGCTTCCTGTACGTGGGAATACATTTTTATCGAGTGGCCATTTCAAAATTCCATTGGCAAATCGTGTAATTTGTGCGGTACAACGATAGCTGATTTCAAGCGAGCGATTTGTCAAGGTCCGGTTTGGGAAGACGAGCTCGACCAGTTCTGGATGTCGCGCTCCCAATGTGAAAATCGTAGAAGACGTCGAGAATGACTGGTAAGTGTCCCCAACGACCGTGAATTTCGCACGGAAATAAAAGTTCGATAAGGTGCCTAACCATAATAAGGACACGTCTTGCACTTCGTCGATAAAGAGATGGCTATACCCCACATAATCGCGAACCGGAGTGACTCTTGTCGCCACATATTGCAAGAGGCGAATCCCTTCTGCCGTCACTTGGAGACGAGATCCTTCTATTTTCTTCAACGGAATTGGCGCATTGTCCATCTTCTCTAGTTCTTGTCGGCGCGCTTTCGCTTGCGGCATCCATTGTTGAACTAGATAAGCGATGTCCACGAATGCGAACATTTCTACTTGTTGCGTCACTTCAAGCACTTCTTTTTCGAAGACTTTTTGTCCAAGTACTTGGAAATACTCTGCCTCACTCTTCGTCTCAACATCCTTCATCAAGACTTCGATTTGCATCGCATTCATAGACTCGTAGACGGCTTTAGCCTTCTCGGACATAAAGAATTTATTGAGACGGCGTTTTAAAGTACGCTCTAAGACGGTTTGCATTTGCGTTAATTGCTGATGCAATGGTAAGGTCACATTCACATTTTCAGTGAGTTTTTCGTAGTCTTTCATCGTGAAGACCGCTTGCCCTTTAATCCCGATTGCTCGATACGGTAAGTCTTTCGCCGTTAGCCCTTGGAGATTGCGATGAACGAGTGCAATCCACTCACTATCCGTTAAGTACACTTTACGCGTTGGTACTTGGCTTAAAGTCGTTGTTTTATGCAAGTACATCTTGCGGTATAACTCAATCGTATGTTGCGCTAGCGTTTGTTGGTATAATTCGCTTCCCGTTAAACTTGGGATCACATGCGATACGTATTTTGCAAAGAGTTGGTTGCGTGATAGGAGCAACATATCGCTCATCCGCTTTTTCTTTGGCTTGATACATCAAATACGCAATGCGTTGTAGTAAGATCGTCGTTTTCCCACTTCCGGCACATCCATTCACGATGAGCCAGTCTTTCGGGTTCAGACGGATAATTTCATTTTGTTCTTTTTGAATCGTTGCGGTGATGCCTTCTAAATGCCCATCCTTATTCGTCGGTGCACTTAAGGCCTCCATTAAGAGCGATTCTTCATTTTCAATATCATAAACAGACTGTAAGGTTCCTTTTTTGATGACGATGTCGCGTTTTAGGAAGGCTTGTGCTTTTTGCGCCCCGTTTGGAGTCTCGTAATGGAGCTCTCCTAAGGTTCCTTCATAAAACAAACTTGCAATGGGTGCTCTCCAGTCATACACTTGCACTTGATCTTCTTCATCAAAGAAGGTCGCTGGTCCAATATACATTTTTTCTACTTTTTCGTCTTTTCCAAATTGAACGTCAATTCTTCCAAAGTACGGAGATTCTTTTTGTCTTTCTAATTGCTGGATTCCATACCGAATTGTATCTTGTCTAGTGATATCCAGGTCGCGTTCTTGCAGACGTTTTTCTTCGAATGCAATTTTGTCTTCCATTAGCTTTTTCACACCTTCTAGATGTTTAGCTTCTTCTTGGAAATTCTGGTTCTTCATGCGACTCACTCTCCCTCCACTGGATATTCTTTCTCATAAAAACAGGCTGAACCTCTGGTCCAGCCTGAATCTTCTTCTATGTACATACAGCACATAGCGAACATTACTTATAGCTGCTTCCTTCCGGACCTGACTCGATTCATAAGTTCGCTATTGCCATATGGCCTAACGGCACGTATTATTATACAAAACTTCTTTTTGAAAAGCAAGCAGATAACGCTTGAGAAAGAAATTATTGGAAACGACAAAATAAAGGTCGCAAATGAAACTATCCCATCGTTTTTTGCGGTTAGATGCTGGGAGTATTCCATACATAGTTTTCTCTTCTTAAAAGCACACCCTTCGGGGGTTGATTTCTTCGAGTGCTTGCGGATTATTTTATAGTAGCGGTAACGTTGCACCGGTTCGAGCCTCTTCGAGTCTCTCACCTTTAAAGCTTCAAAGCAGGAGTACGTCCACAAGCGGACTACTCCTGCTAATTCACATTTAATGCGTCACACGTTACTACTACTATAAAATCCGCAAGCTTCTTCGAAATCAACGTGAAGAAATAAATAGGCTACTCCCTACCGCAAACGATGGAGTTTCGTGCACCTCTATGTGGTGTTTCTTTTTCAATTGAAACTGCTTGGTTTTCTAAAATAAAACCGTGACGAGGGACAGCAAAAGAGACACTAAAAAAAGATAGTCTCTCCAGAAGGAAAAAAACTATCTAAAAATGTTTGCTTGTGCTTACTGATGGTTTGCTTTTTTTGTTTCTTCTCTTTCATCGAAAAATAACATCAATGGTAATAGCGTCCACAATAGATTTCCATCGAACACACTTAGCCAGGATTCGCCTGTATATAATTTCAACCCTATTCGAAAGATTAAGGCTAGCACGTTTACCACTATGGCTATCGTAAATAATTGTTTGGCTAATTGAGAACTTTCTTTTTGTTTCGGTTTTTCCATGTTGAACTCTCCTTATCGGCTTTTTGTTATCTTTATTAAATCATTTTAAGGAGTCGTGCAACAGGCACTTTCGTCATGAATTATCATTACTAAAGTCATGGTTTGCTTGATTTCGTAGGAACAGCGGAAATTTAAAAAACAGCAAACCAGATTGATTTGCTGCTTGTTCTCTAAAATAAGTTTATGCTTTGGATGGTTTGGATAAGAAGAATAGGTAAAGTCCAAAGGCTAATTTAATAATGGCATCGATATAGGTGATGGTCACCAGAGAGCTTTGCGGAGAGAGGTATCCGACCGCTGCATTGATCACGCATGCCAATCCTAGGAAAATCATTGATTTTCCATGGACGAAGTAGTATGGGAAGAAATGGATTCCTGTTGCTAGGAGCGCACCTAACCAGATGAGTCTCCAGTTTTCTGATTCAAAAAATGGTCCTCCTAAGAATACTAGCAAAATAAATAAGAGAATCACTGAGTATAACGATACTTTTCGTTGGAAAGGCGTTGAAGGCCCGTCCGAAAACTTATGAAGGACTTTTTTATTCAGATTGATGGAAAAGAAACTCACCACATAGCCGATGCTGAAGACCTGCATATTAATGATTTGTTCTCCACCTACAACCGTCGCGAGTGCAATCACGAATGCGACCGCAATAAAGCCATAATCCACACGCTTTTTTTGTAATTGAATTCTAACGTTTCTCCTTTGTTATAACCTAAAAATGACATCCATATTCCTCCAGTTCACTTTGAAACTTTTAACGATATCCTCTATTCTACTCCTGTAAAAATGAGAATTCAAACGTCAAACCCCTTTAAGCGTCCTATCTAGTGAGGAGATTTTTCTTATTGAAGGAATTTGCTGGCTAGTGAATAGACTTGCTTGATTGCCTTGCCATCCAGTTTCCATGTTGCTAGTTCTGCTTCGATGAGTTCTGGGAACTTCTTGCTAATATCTCGAAGGGCATTGCCGACAGATTTTCGGACATACTCGCTTTCGTCTTCTTTGAGGGCGGCAATTCTTCGGATGGCTTCATGAGGATGTTCTTTAAAATACGGTCTGCTCGTCCAGATCCGTAAGCCTTCTGTGACCGCTCGTCTTGTATTTGGATGTGGATGGGTTAGCCACTCATCGATGACGGGAAGTGCTTTTTCATAGCAGACTTTTTTACAAAACTCGTCAAACGCCTTCGCTAACACTTCTTGCACTCTCCAGTTGTCATCCTTGGAGACTTCCTCTCTCATAAAGGCTAGAATTTCCTCTTTTTGTGATAAATAGCCAAATAGGAAGACTCCATACATTCGAACTTGATACACCTCAGACTGATAGGCGAGATGTGCTAATTGCTCTACTTCTTCTTGCTTGTAGTTTTGATAATCTTGTAGGGCTCTTCTTTCTTCCTCTTTGAACCCGCTCTGGATTGGTGAACAATCCTTTTCAAGTTGCTCGATATATTTTTCAAACAAATGCTCCTTTCTTTTAGCTTTTACCGAAATGAATCGCCTTTATTATACTCCATCCAATCAAAAAGCACAGCCTTTACTTGAAAAGCTGTGCCTGGTTTTAGAAATTAAAATAATGCAGTTAAAGCAGATGCTAGACCGAAGAAGATTCCTGGTGCGTTTGCAGCTGCTAACGGAATATCACGGTTGGGTTTGAAGAGTCCATAGTACACCCATAATGAGCAGTTCAATGCGGCAACGAGTGGTTGAATGAAGTCCCCTTTGTTTCCCAGCTAAGTTGTTCATAATTTGAGGGAATATACGCAACATACATCGCAACGGACATACAAGTCGCAATCCAACCTAATACTTGCGTTTGTTTTTTTCTGATAATTTCATACAATCTGCTCCTTTCACAGAATTATGTAAAATAATATAAAAATGAAAACAATTTTTCAAGTATATTCAACCGATTTACAACTTTAAGTTTTTTATTAAGAAAAACAAGCACAGCTCCTACTCGGATTGCTGTGCTTGTTTTGCTTCTTGTTTTTCGTTTTTTTATTGCGTTCACGAAGGCCTTTGAAGAAAGAACGTGCAAAGATTTCTTTGGCATTCGTCTTCAAGGATCCCCTTGCTCCACTTCGACTTGATGATTGAATCGGCTAGTCTTGGAGCAGATTCATAAAAGGTGCCAGCCGTCCCTGCTTTTTGGGTCGAAGGCTCGAAATACCACTTTCTTCATCCGCGCGAGAATCATCGCTCCACTGCACATCGGGACAAGGTTCCAATGTGACGAAGAGTTCGCAGTCTTCGAGTCGCCAGCTTCCAAGGTGCTGGTTTGCCTGGCGAATCGCTTTGATTTCAGCGTGAAGGGTGGCGTCTTGTTCCTTTCTCGCGTAAGTTGTGGCCACGACCGATGATTTCACCATTCAGGACGACAACCGCCCCGATTGGCACTTCTTCTTGGTCATAAGCTTTCTGCGCTTCCTTCAACGCTTCCCTCATAAAGAATTCTTTTTCCTGAAGTTCCATATTCTTACTGATAGACGCGCTTAGTCACAACTAGACTGTGCGGTCTCTCAAACTCCTTATCTAAGTAGTCTTGATACGTCCCTGGGGAAATAAACCCTCGGGCGCTTAAAATATCCGTTCCTGCTTTTCCGACAATCGTATCTGCTAGTATACGCAGTTTGTACTCATCACAAAAATACGTCTTGAATTTTGAAGAGACGAACTTTATACAATTTGCGCATCCGCTTCTTGTTTTTAACTTGTACGCATACATTGGTTCGACTTTATCGATTCCTGGATGCGCTGGTTTCACGGTTTGTGGTGGGTCCCATGGCACTGTGAGCGACATCAGTTTGGCGATTTCCTTATCGATGGCCGCGAGTTGTTCCGGAGACAAGGCGAGACCATATCCCAGTAAGGTCTTATGGTTTTCGCGTTTACAAAATTCAATGTATTTTTCACGGTCGGCACTAAAAAGAACCCCATCCCCCATCGCTCCAAACAGGCGCTCGGAATTCGTATCGTAGTTCCCGAATGAAATAATGCGTCCCTTATAACAAATAGGTCGACATGCCCGATTGCCCCAAATCCGTCTTTTGTGACGTGAATAAACATTTCTAAGTTTGGTTCTGCATTTTCTTTGGCACGGTCGTAAATTTCAGAAGCGGTTTCGCCTTCTCCGAGTTCCAACGCATCATTGATTTTTTGCAAAGTCACACGAGGAATAATCGCAGCCAGTACCAACGGCATCCCTCGACGCAAGCGTCTACGAAGGACTTTCTTTCCAACTTCGGCCTCGAAAGAACCATCCGTCACGAATATTTACTAGTCCCAAGCCCGATGAAATAAAGCGCAAAGGAAGAACATTTGTAAGTTGCCGTCGCCCCCAAGAGCCAGTAAAGTCGCTATCCCCGACAACTGAGAGCCAAATGGTATCAATGAGCAAGCGCAGTCGCGGACGGATACCGTCTTTGACATAAATATAGTACGTTACGCCACTAGTGGCCCGCTTTCATCACTTCGTTAAGCCCCATCAAGATACTGACAATCGCAATCGGAAGCGAGATAAAAAAATTGATTTCCTGCTAAAAAAATCCGTAAAGGAAAAAAATTTAGCAACATTCAGCCATAACGGATCTTTTGCCGGGCTCCTTACTAAACCAACGGAACAAGAAATTCCATAGTTCACGAGCCCATAAGAATGTTAAAAAACAGACGTAACATCAATTCTGGGAAGCTTGGTCCGTAGATTAGGAGCAACACCCCAGCAATAAGGAATGCAATCCCTTCAATTAGGAGCTTTTTCCCTGTAATCCCTAGTTCACTAATTTTCTTCATCAATACTACCTCCTACAGCTACCACTGAAGCAGCTTGTTCATGTTTCTCCACCCATTCTTTCACGAAACGGTAAATCACGGCAAAAGATTGGTATGAAGAAAAATCATTCCTACTAAACCAAAAGAGATTTCCACCGATTAACGCAGCAGCAAGGGTTAGAATCGTTGGCAAACCAACGGAACTGCCGACAAACTTCGGATAGACGACATTTCCTTCCACTATTTGAACGATCATAAAGACGACAAGTGAAATGAGTGCTTGAATTGGGCTTTCTGTAAAGGTGAAAAGCATTCCAATTCCGCACGCCATAAACGGCCCGATATACGGAATGAATGAGAGTACTCCGGACAGCACCCCAACAAGTCCTGCATATGGCAACCCTACAAGAGAGTATCCAGCAAAAATCATAACCCCAACGATTCCCGCCTCGATGATTTGACTCATCAAGAAACGGTCATACGTATCCACGATGACTTCTCCCAACATAAGTAATGTGCTCGATTTTATCTTTTGGCAAGACCACATTAAGAATGCGAAGCGTTAAACGTGCGAGCGTTTCCTTTACTTGCGAGAATATTAATCATGAAGAAAAATCCCCATAATTACAGAGAACACATTTGAGAAAGAGCCCTGAAATATTCGTTGTAAATCCGCCAAGGAATGTAATGACAGACGATACGATATTGCTTTTGACTTAGTGAGTCGGTAATCTGACTCACTTCACTGGATTGCATTAATTTTGAATGTTGTACAAAATCCGCAACCACGAATAGTAAAGTGATTTACACTATCGCCCAGTTGTGACACGGTTTTTAGCAATCATCGGCGCAATAATCCAAATCAACAGCGAAATAATCAGAAGCAGAATCACAATAATGCTCAGGATTGCGACACTTCTACGCAGCTTTTTGCGGGAAAAGTTTATCTTCTCAACACTTGTTCAATTCGCTTCATTGGCACGTTTAAAACAAATGCCAAAATCATCCCTAAAAATAAGCGGGAACATCATCCCAATAAATTCGGAAATCCATGTGAGGATGGCGCTAAAATTCAAGACGACAAGTAACGAAACAGCCGCCAGAGCAATCATCACTGCCCAATCTTTTCTAATCTTATCCATACTATAATTCCTTTTTTAATTGTTCTAAGAGCGCATTGCATCCCAATGTCACATCACGGTACGTCGCATCAAAGTCTCCTGTATACCACGGATCGGCAATATCGCGCGGCACTCCTGCCACTTCTAACAAGCGAGCCACCGTCGCATCCGATTTTCCATCGACAAAAGCGTGAATATTACGCACATTCGACGCATCCATTCCAAGAATGTAGTCTGCGTCCAGGTCCGTCGCATCCAACGTCCGTGACACAAGCCCTTTTGCGGAAATGCCGTGCTCCTCGAGTTTCTTCCGAGTGCCGTGATGCACCGGATTCCCATGCTCCCACGTACTTGTCGCAGCGGAATCAATCGTAATTTTATCTTCCAATCCTTCTTCATGAACCATTTTTCTAAATACAGCTTCTGCCATCGGAGAACGACAAATGTTGCCTAGACAAACAAATACTACTTTCACGCGCTTCCCTCGCTTTCCATTCTTTCCCTTCATTATAACAGACGAGCCAACCCCTTCGCAAAAAATATCTGTGTGATGCTCGAACGAAATGAACTGCTCTCGTAAACTCTGTAAAAGAAAAAAACAAGATTACTTCAAATCCTTGCGGATTTTCTTTTATAATCGCTGTAACGGGGCACCGGCTTGAGCCTACGTCTCAAGCACTTTCGAGATTCAAACGGACTCTAAAAGAGTCCGTAATTCACTTCGAATGCTATCCTCAGTTACTGCGATTATAAAATCCGCATGATTTCCCGTAATCTTGTCTGTAATCTTTACTAAATTTCTGCCTTAGTTTTTTGTTCAAATAATCCCTCACATTTTTGAAGGCTTGCTCGTCTGTTACACTGCGGAAAACAAATGAACGCAAGCCACGTCCCTTCATCACCGCACCCCCTGCAACGACTATATTTTTCTGCACCTAACTTCTCTTTTCTTCTCTCTTTCTTTCGAATAAAGGCAAAATCCATTTGAAATAAGGCACAAACGCAGGGATAAAAAATAAACGGAATACCCTTCGGATTCTATAGCGGCAATAATAGCGATTGTAATCGATGTGAAATGGGAGTAAGACAGAAGCTAAAAACCGACTCACAGTGTGAGTCGGTTTTGCTTCGTTGTCTTACCCCCGCAAGGCTGATTAGGATGAATCAAATCACAAGTGATGAAGATTCATCCAATCAGCTACTGCGTCTATGTCTTAGAGTTCAACAAATTGTATATTTCCTCAGTTTGAAGCTCGATAGGGAGCGAGACCCTAGGCTCGCCCCAGTACAGCTATTATCGCAGCTATGAAGATATCCGAAGCGGTATGAAGTTTATTTTTTTAGCCCCTTGGGCTATATCTCTCTTCTTTTTCAAATGGATTTTGCATCCTTTCGAAAAACAAAAAAATGGTGGACAGCCGTCCACCACTTTTTCTATTCCACTGTTACTGACTTGGCAAGATTACGCGGTTTATCCACGTCTAAGCCTTTGCCTAGAGAAGTGTAGTACGCGATTAATTGCGTTACCACTACAGATACGATTGGTGCAAGTAGGATTGGCACCGCTGGAACGATGATATCGTCACCTTCTTGTTCAACGCCTTCCATCGCGATTGTTGTTACGACAGCGCCACGAGCTTTCACTTCTTGGATATTTCCGCGAGTGTGGCTCGCTACAACTGGTTCGCTTAATAATGCGATAACTGGAGTGCCTTCTTCGATAAGGGCGATTGTTCCGTGTTTTAATTCCCCTGCGGCAAAGCTTTCAGTTTGCACGTATGAGATTTCTTTTAATTTCAATGCTGCTTCCATCGCTACATAGTAGTCTAAATGACGACCGATGTAGAAAGCATTGCGAGTTTCTAATAAACGCTCTTGAACTAAGTCTTGAACGGCTTGTTTGTCTGATAATACGCTCTCGATTGAAGCGGCAACGACACCTAAGTCGTGCTTCATGTCGAATGGAGCTTCTAAGCCTTTAGAAGCGCGTAATGCGTCTGCTAAAACGGCCATTACTGCGATTTGTGCAGTGTAAGCTTTTGTTGAAGCTACGGCAATTTCAGGACCTGCGTGTAATAGTAAAGTGTAGCTTGCTTCACGAGAAAGAGTTGAGCCTTTCACGTTTGTGATTGTTAATGATGGGAAGTTTTGCTCGTTTACTTTTACTAACGCTTGACGGCTGTCCGCTGTTTCTCCACTTTGTGATAAGAAAATGAAGAATGGTTTTTGTGATAATAATGGTTGGTGGTAAGCAAATTCGCTTGCTAAGTGAACTTCTACCGGAATACCAGCAAGTTGTTCTAATAATGCTTTACCAACCCATCCTGCATGGTAGCTTGTTCCGCAGGCAATCACGTAAATGCGGTCGCTTGCTAAAATGCTATCTTGGATTTCTTTATCGACTTGTAATTGACCATTTTCGTCTTGGTAGTTTTGGATGATTTTACGTAATACGGCTGGTTGCTCATCCATTTCTTTTAACATGTAGTGAGCGTAAGCCCCTTTTTCTAAATCGTCTGCATCTAATTCTGCAACGAATGGCGCACGTTCTACTGGTTCGCCGTCGATTGTTTCGATTTCTACAGAGTCAGCCGTTAAAGTGATTAACTCTTCGTCTTTGATTTCGATGTAACGGTCTGTTTCAGCGATTGTTGCCATTGCGTCTGAACAGATTACGTTGAAGCCTTCGCCAACCCCTACTAATAATGGGCTCTTATGTTTTGCTGCGTATAGAACGCCTGGTTTTTCGCTATCTAATAAACCGAAAGCGAATGATCCGCGGATTTCTTTCAACGCGCGACGGAAAGCTTCTTTTCCTGATAAGTTTTCTTTTTTTCGCAAAGTATTCTACTAAGTTTACAGCAACTTCTGTATCTGTTTGAGATTTGAAGTCAACATCGCTTAAGAATTCTTTTTTCAATTCGTCATAGTTTTCGATTACGCCGTTGTGCACTAATGTGAAACGACCTGATTGTGATTGGTGAGGGTGAGCGTTGTTTTCTGTCGCTGGTCCGTGTGTTGCCCAACGAGTATGACCAATCCCTGCAAATGCTGGAATAGCTTCATCCACTGCATCACGAAGATTTTGAATACGACCGACACGTTTTACTAATTGTGTTGATCCATCTTCATCCATAATAAATAATCCTGCTGAGTCATATCCACGATACTCAAGCTTTTCTAATCCGTTTAACACTACAGTTTGAATTCTGTCGTGTCCAATACATCCTACGATTCCGCACATAATTTTAACTCCTTTAATAAGAGGTCCCTCTCGGCGCCTCCTACTTCTGTAATTTTTGATTATGTTTCTGGTGCATGCTATCAATTTTGTCATTTCTTTACAAAAACGGTTTGTATGTAGCTGTAGACTGCACTGCCTTGAGTCATCCGCCGAGTATTTCGATAAACTCATTCCTCGTCACCCGTTTTTAAAAACAGGCCTGGCGCTATCCTTGTCGCTTCCTTCCAAAGCTTTTTCATAAATTTTCAGAAACAAGTTCATCATAACCGATGACCCACTAAAAAACAACTAATTTTCCTTTTTTTCTAATATTTTAAAGACCAAACTTCAACAGAAAACCCACTAAAAACCGCACCCTTGTCGCATTTCTTGGCACTAGTCCTCTAAGTACCACTTCATCAACATTTCTTAACTCTTTCCTATTAAAGCTCCATCTCCATTCCGAAACTTTTGTATTTTTAGTTCAGAAGCACACACCACCTTATTAGCCGTGAAACGCACACACCCTGTCCTATCCCTCTCTCCTTCAAAAAGAATATCCCTTTGTCGTTAATGGTAAAAGGCACACATAATATCCTTTCGCCTCCCTGACTCTCAAAGAGAATACCAGTTTGTCGTATGTGGTGAAAAGCACACATGATGTTCTGTCTCATTCTCTGATGAACTATTTAAAAATAGCTATTAACCAAGGTTTGGATTCTATAATAGCAATAATAGCGAGTGTACTCGAAACGAATTACTGCCTCTGGGGATTTTATTCCCTAGAGGCAGTTTGAGAGTCGAGAGGAACTGAGACCTTAGGCTCAGTCCGGTACAGCTATTATCGCTATTATGAAGATATCCAAAAACCTTCGGTTAATAGGTTTTTGTTTCCCTATGAAATTGAATAGTTTGGTGCTTCTTTAGTAATTTGAACATCATGCGGATGGCTTTCTCTTAGCCCCGCACCACTCATACGCACAAACTGCGTATTCTCGCGAAGCTCTTCTAAATTACGCGCCCCCACATACCCCATACCAGAGCGAAGTCCGCCGACCATTTGGAAGATAATATCCGCCGCAGATCCTTTGTAAGCAACGCGTCCTTCGATTCCTTCCGGCACGCGTTTGTTGGCTTCGTTTTTCGCTTGGAAGTAACGGTCCCCTGAACCATTTTCCATCGCTGCTAGACTTCCCATTCCGCGGTATGTCTTGAAGCGACGTCCTTGAAGATTTCAAATTCCCCTGGAGATTCATCGGTTCCGGCAAGCATACTTCCTAACATCACCGCATGTCCACCCGCTGCGATGGCTTTAGCGATATCCCCTGAGTACTTGATTCCACCGTCTGCGATAATCGCTTTTCCAAATTCTTTAGCCACTGTTGCGGCATCATAAATTGCTGTGATTTGCGGAACACCGACACCAGCAACGACACGAGTTGTACAGATTGAACCCGGTCCAATTCCGACTTTAACCACATCAACACCCGTTTCAAATAAGGCGCGAGTTCCTTCGGCAGTTGCCACATTCCCAGCAATCAATGTAGCTTCTGGGAAAGTTTCACGGATTTCTTTGATTTTACGAATCACTCCGGCACTGTGTCCGTGAGCTGTATCAATGACGATAGCATCTGCACCGGCATCAAGTAGCGCTGTTGCACGTTCAAATGTATCCGAAGTAATACCCACTGCAGCCGCTACTAATAGACGGCCGTGTTCATCTTTTGCAGAGTTTGGGAATTCGATGACTTTTTCGATGTCTTTGATGGTGATTAACCCCGCTAAGCATCCTTTGTCATCTACTAAAGGTAATTTTTTTCAATTTTATGTTTTTGAAGAATGGCTTCTGCATCTTTGAGGATGTTCCAACTGGAGCCGTTACAAGGTGCTCTTTTTGTCATTACTTCGTCAATTAAAATGGAATAATCTGAAATGAATCGTAAGTCACGGTTTGTCAAAAATCCCAACGAGGTGACGTGTTTCTAAGTCATCAACGATTGGAACACCGCTAATACGGTATTTTGCCATGAGGTCTTCCGCATCTTGTACTTTATGGGATGGAGTTAAGAAAAATGGATTAATGATAACGCCACTCTCTGATCGTTTTACTTTGTGCACTTCTTCCGCCTGCTCGGCAATCGACATATTTTTATGGATGACCCCAAGACCTCCTTGGCGCGCAATCGCAATCGCCATCGTCGCATCTGTGACCGTATCCATGCTGGCACTGATTAAAGGGATATTTAAACGAATATTTTTCGCTAATTGCACACGCAAATCAACGTCATTCGGCAATACATGACTCTCTGCTGGAATTAATAAAACATCGTCAAATGTGTACCCTTCTTTTTGAAATTTTGTTTCCCATTTTGACATCGTACAAACCTCCAGTGATTAAATTTATTAACGAATAATATACCATTTTTTTGGGCAAAATGCAAGCTTTTTCACAGTATTTATCATCATTCACAAAAAGTTTTACATTTTATTGTTCGTAATTTTTAGAAACATTAATTTTTTTAAAAATATCCATCTCCCCCTCACAGATTGTGCTACACTATAAGTAACAAGGAAAGGATGATTCGCGTGAAAAAACAACTGTTATCGGCGGTTGTACTGAGCCTAGTTCTTCTTGGTTGCTCAAATAAAAAAACAATCCGAGTGAAACTACGGCCTCTCCATCAACCTCTACACAAACAACAAAAACCACAACTACTGACACAACGACAACTGCAAAAACGACTTCTTCTAGCACAGAGGCTTCCTCTGAAGAATCCTCTACTAAGGACATAGCGACAGAAAAACAACAGTCCTCTCAAGGAAGCGGGATGGCAGATGTCTCTTTTAGGCTATCAGATGGTTGTCAATAAGAAACACGCTCTTCCTTCGACTTATGCTCCGGGAGAAGATCCTACCGCAGGGGCACAAGTAAAGAAACTCATTCAAAAAATGCAAGAACTGGAATATCCGATTAGTGATGTTTACAGCGGATATCGCTCTTATGAATATCAAGAACAACTCTATAACAATTATGTCGCTCGTGAAGGCAAAGAGGCTGCGGATACGTATTCCGCAAGACCTGGCTACAGCGAACATCAAACAGGACTAGCCTTTGATCTCTTAGATACAACAGGGAATTTACTAGACGGTGAAGAAAATAAGGACGCCATCGACTGGCTCCACACCCACGCCCATGAGTATGGATTTATTATCCGATTCCAAGCTGGAAAAGAAGCCATCACTGGATACCAAGCCGAAGCCTGGCATTTGCGCTATGTCGGCGACAAAGCAACAGACATCTATAACTCCGGCCTCTCCCTTGAAGAGTACTACGGAGTAGAAGGTGGAGGATATGAATAGCAGGATGTGAGTCTTCGCGGTTAGAAATCGACCACTGGACCAAACCAACGCAAGCATCGTAAAAAACGATGTGCGTATGGGTTGGGAAGTGGACGCGATTTCTGCGATGACGAGTTCAACTACACAGGATACGAGGGTGAGTGGTCAGCTTTCGACCCTTTACCGAAATTAACGCAAGCGTCCGAAAAGGACGTGCGGATAATTATCGGAAAGGAACGCGAAAGCTACGAGCCCGAGTTCAACTCCAGGATACGAGGCAGAAAGACAGAAGTAAAAAAACGGATTCACAGTGTGAATCCGTTTTTGCTTCGTAGTCTTTCGCCCGCAAAGTTTATTAGACTTTCTTGAATCACAAGTGATGAAAAGAAAGTCAATAAACTCACTGCGAAGAGCGTTCAGAAATGGCAAGTTCAACTTCAGGATGTATAAATAATCATTTATAAAAAAATATTTATCAACATAAAAAAAGCAAGGTGAATTCACCTTGCTTTTATTTTTAAATATATGTCAAACTCTTTCCAATAATAAAAAGTGGTTGTCACATTATGCAATAATGCCAAAACACTTGGAGATAACACATCGATTAGCCCTAACCCCATCAAGAAAGAATTAATTCCTACTGTATTTTTTTAAATTCAAATCCAATTGATGATTTAATTGATCCGTAATCGTATCTAACACATGTAGTCCTGTCAATTGTTCATTTAAGAATAAAAATATCGCTGGCTTGACGAGCAATATCTGAAGCACCCGCCATCACAACCCCCTACATTTGCAAGGGACAGTGCAGCAGAATCATTAATTCCATCTCCAATCATTAACACATGATGCCCTTGATCTTTCAATTGCTGAATAACTTGATGCTTTTGTTCAGGTTTTACTTGAGTGTAGACCTTATCAAAAGAAATGAGAGAACAAATCGTTTCCGTACGTTTTTGTGTATCTCCGGTAAGAAGAACTATTTGCTTACCTCTTTCCTTTAATTCATGCAATAATTCAATAGCCTCTGGTCGTAGCGGTGTATCAATAAGAAAAATAGCAATTAATTTTCCATCGTAACTTAGATAGAGCAAATTAAACATTTGACTATATTCTTCTATGACTTTCTTCTGTTGTTCCGAAATAAAAGTTTGTTCTTCTTCTAGTAATTCTAGACTTCCGATGAGAACTCTTTTTCCGTCAATGGAAGATACAATTCCTTTTTGAAGCTACGTGAGTTAATTTCCCATGCATTTCTTCATGTTCAATTCCCTCATCTTCTGCTTTCTTAACAACAGCCGTCGCAATTGGATGATAAATATGTTCTTCCAAAACAAGCTGCAATTCGTAAAACTTCCGCATCATCATAACCCTCATAGGAAATAATTCTTTGAATTTTTTTGGAATTCCAGTTGTCAATGTTCCTGTCTTATCAAAAAACAAAAAGTATCGACTTGCGCATATTCATCTAAAGAATTAGATCCTTTAATCACAATTCCCTGATTAGAAGCCGCTTTAATGGCTGTTAAATAAGTAGCTGGTGAAGATAATTTTTAACGCACATGAATAATCCACTAATAGGAAAGTGAGTGCTTTAGAGACTGAGCGAGTGAATAGATACGTCAACGCCATCCCGATGAAATTATATTTCACTAATCCATCTGCTTTTTTTCCATTAATTGCTTTTTGTTGTTTTTGATTGATGGAATTCACTTGATTTAATTAGCTGAACGATTTGCTGCAAGCGTAAGTTTTGTTGCTTATTCGTCACTTCTACTAGTAGTTCGCCATGCTCTACAACTGTATTAGCGTAGACCATATCCCCTTGTTTTTTTGGCGACTGGGAATGACTCGCCTGTTAATGAGCTTTCATTTAAGTATCCTCTTCCATTGACAACTCTTCCGTCAAAGTATATTTCTTGACCTTCTGTTGCAACGAAGATATCTCCTACTTCAACATGATTACTCATTTTCTTGAAGCGCTCGCCCTCTTTTTCAATCCATATCTCGTAAATATTATTCGTTAAATTCTTTTTCAAGTTCTTCAATAGATTTCTTTTTGGGACCAGTCATCTAAATCGTCTCCTAAATTCAATAAGAACATAATCATATCAGCAGTTTTATAGTCTCCCATCGCTGCAGAAGTCGCTATAGCCACAAAAATCGAGTAAACTCATAGAAAGTTTTTTCTCACAAATTGATTGGAAAGCAGCCTTTCCAAACTTCACCATTTTTCAGAAGTATCCATCCCACACGAAGAGGTGTTGGAAGAAGGACTTTTGAAAGCATTCTTCTATAGAGATGCGTTGAAATAATATCATATGGCGAAGAAGGGACTAGCCACTCGACTTCGTTTTGTTTTTCAATTACTTTCTCCATTTGAATCAAAGATAAAAAATTTTGAACCTGTTGATCTTTCCCTTGAGAAAAATACACTCCTACATGCTTTAAATCTTTATAAAAGTGCAACTTTTTCAATACCAGGAACTGTGCAAGCTAATTCCTCTAAATACATTTGTACCGGATGCGGACATGTAAAAGGGAGCTCTAGTCGCACTCTAGAGTTCGATTGATGCTTAATAATAAACTTCATTATTTTTCACTAGTTTCTACTACTAATTGTGCATTTTTTTCTTCAGCATATAAGTCTTTTGCTTCTTCTAAGACATCATCTGCATGTTGTTTTACAGTAGAAACAGTTGCATCAATACCATCTTTTTAATTTATAAGAAGTAGCGACTGCTTTTAGCATATACATGTTTTTGCTTCTTTGCTCGCTAATAGTTTTAATCCTAACGATCCAAATAAAACTCCTCCCGCAAATACACCTGATTTTTTAGCAAATTTTCCTAAACTTACAAGTTCTTTAATCATTATGATTACCTCCATTTTTTCTAATTAGAATTATTCAATTCTAACTATAGTATACGGATTTAATCCCCTTCTTTCAATAATTAAAAGTTTAAGATTCTATTAGTCTCTTTGACTTTCTAAATAAAAAGCTACCTTGTAGAAAAAAACAAGGTAGCTTATTCTAACAAAAAGAATGCTTGAGGTAACTTTTTCCTCTGCATTTCCTATAAAAGCACTTCCCATGCGCAAAAGAACATTCAATGGCTTCCAACCTTTGATTCTTTGATAACACTTTCTAGCTATTTCTTTGTGAAACAAAAAGGTCATTCTTAAATCTCTTGGTGTATGGCCATTGGGGTAAGTATTATCTCCTATTTTTGAATAATAAACGGTGCCAACAAGAGCACTCTTTTGAAAGTTCAATATTCTCAATCAAATCGGTTAAAATTAATGTACGACTCTTTTTGGTGGAAGAATACAGACTCCTCAATGAGTGTACTTCCTTCAAACAGGGAGATAATCTATTTCTGATTGCCAACTAATAGCATGGGTTTTTATCTAGTACGGTGTAGGTCTGGATACCCTTTGATTCTTCAAAAATTTTTCTCCAACCCTTTTTGTTGCCCACACTTTTGCAGTCGGATAAGCTTGGCTCCACTCTTCCATATAGACATAATGCAATTTATTGGGAGCTACTATGTGTGCCACATTCCCCCAGAGCTTCGATTTCACTTTTTAACTCTTGTGTTAAATGAATCGGAGAATGAATCCACAAGTCGCGATTGTTTAATCGTACCACTGTCATCCGCGTGCTAAAGGGAACTTGAGTCAGATTGAAGTTCATTTCAATAACGTCTCCATCGACAATCCAAATATCTTCACCAATTGCTTTTTAATGTATATAGTGGTTCATATACTTTCACAGAACATGTCATATCGGATTCTCCTCTGGTGATTAGTAGACCTCATAATGAATAATCAGCGGGGAATTTTTTTCTTCAAGAGTTTTTTTGAAGGCGTTTATGGTATTGGGCCGGGAAGACCATATTTTTAGCACGCAATGTTTTTTTCATGCAGCACTTTTTGCGGTGTGGTCAGCAAAAACTCAAACAATTTCTAGTCCAGCCATTATAAGTCATGAATTTAGAACGATTGAATTTATAAAAACACGGTATCCATCTGTTGTGCCATGAAGTACACATACATTTCTTCAAAACGATCGAAAGTTGGATTATAGTAAATGGCTTCACTCGTCGGCTCCCATGTCTTTGTCGGCGCTAATATTTTTTCTAAGTATGCATGAATGGCATCCATTTGCTCAGAAGTGACCGCAATTGAATAAATATGTAATGCTTTTTGATAATGGTTCTTACAAAATAGCATATACTCTTCACGCGGTGCTTTGATGAGCACTCCTTCTGCTATCCAGCCGCCTAATTTCAAATCTCTCTCATCATAGTTCCCGTACGAATAGACATAGCCATCAATACATAAATCGACATGTCCAAGAGGTCCATTTCCGCGCTCTGCCACATGCACAAAAATTTCAAAGCGACTCTTGGCTAGCGGTGGGTATGGAATTGGATAGGGAACGTATTCCATCGGCATATTTACTTTTGGAAATGTCCGCACCACTTGATGCAACACTTTCTCCATTAATTTCTTTTTCAGCCATTACAAACTCCTCAAAAAATTCAGATAGGTTCATTTTTAGCATAAAAAGCCTCTTCTAAACAGTCTTTTTAGAAAAATCTAATACTTTCTCTAACTTATTTCTTCATTTTTCATAAAAAAACCTCTCACCATAGATGAGAGGAAAAAAAGGATAGAGTTTTATTTACTATTAGTAAATAATTCTTATTTGGGAATAGAAAAACTATAACCAAACTTTATGAATAATTTTATGACGATTTTGGCTAAAAAAATAGAGAAATTTAATCCCCAAAAAGCGGCGTGCATTCCCGCCACATAGCCGGTTACAAAAAGCAGCGGTGATATTATACCCACCTGTATAACCGTGAATATCTAACAGTTCCCCGCAGAAATACAAACCTTGTGTTAATTTCGATTGCAAAGTTTTCGGATTCACTTCCTTCAAATGAACTCCTCCGCCGGTTACAAAGCCTTTTTTTCAATCAGGGAGAGACCCATTCACAGTAAAACGGAAATTCGTAAGGGCTTCTTTAATTTGTGCCCAGTTGGCCTCCGTCAAGCGACTCACCGCCGTTTGGTCATCAATCCCCACTTTTGCTAGTAAAAAAATTCTATATATCGTTCGGGAAGCAATGTTTTCAAATGATTTTTTTAATTGATTTTAGAGGAGCTTCCTCCACAAAACCTTTCAACTTTGCATCTAGTTCTGAAGCGCTAAGGTCTGGTAATGCATTTAAACTCATTACGACTTCTTTCTTCTTTTCCTTTTCTTGTACTTGATGCACAAAACTTGAACAACGTAACACTGCTGGTCCGCTGACCCCAAAGTGAGTGAAAATCATATCCATCTGATGCGTAACAACCGCTTTTCCCTTCCCATTGAGGACACTGAGTGCCACATTTCGCAAGGATAGCGCACGAAGCTCTCCTTTTTGAATAAACTCTTCGCTACTTGTCAACGGAACTTCCGTCGCAAACAGAGGCGTAATCGTATGGCCTGCAACACGGGCAATCCCGTATCCATCTCCCGTCGAACCTGTCTTCGGATAAGATTTCCCACCGGTCGCTAAAATCACCGCATCGGCCTGTAGTTGTTCCCCATTATCAAGTTCTACCACTCGTACGGCTCCCTCGTTTACACGAATCGTCTTCACTTTCACATTCGTACGCACTTGCACGCCTAGCTTCTTGATTTCCTGAATAAAGGTCTCCAAAAATCGTCTTGGCAGAATCTGTCACAGGAAACATACGCCCATGATCTTCTTCTTTCAAACGAACTCCACGCGATTCGAAAAAAATTGGATAATATCTTGATTGTCAAATTGAGAAAAAGGCACTATATAAAAACCGTCCATTCCCGGAATATGTTTCACGATTTCCTCAGGAGAACGTCGATTGGTAACATTACAACGTGTGCCTCCTGTGTGCAATAATTTTTCCCTAAAGTTGGATTTTTTTCTCCAATAAGACCACTTCTGCACCATGCATCGCTGCACTGACTGAAGCCATTAATCCACTCGTTCCACCACCGATTACAATAACTTTCATACTTGCCTCCAATTCTCGTTGTCCCAATTATTATAAAGCATGCAAAAATAAAAAAAGCCTAGAGAAACTCTCTAGACCTTTTTCCACTTACTCTTTCCATTCTTTCAGTGAAGCTAAATAGAACGCCCCACAGACGATTAATAGACTTCCTCCTGCAAAAATACGGAAGAATCTCTAAAGTTCCGAAACTCATCCAGTAAAGAATTGTAAGGATGATTTGGAAAACAGGGAATGGCTGGTAAAAATTCGTTGCAGCGTCGGCATAAAAAAATCAGAATACCTGCGACTAAATAGAAAAATCCGCACTCCGTTTTTGATTCTCGAATCTCCTTTAAAGGTTTGAAACCCTTTGATTCCAAAAATAAATAACGATTAAATTCAGCATCAACAAAAATCCAAAAAGAACTGTGAGGAAACATCTACTGTGTTCACAAAAGATAGTTTTAATGCGACAATGGGCGCTAACCAGAATAATACCCCAGAACCAACCCCAACAATCCCACAAAAACGAGCTAAATTTTTTTACGATCCATACAATTCCTCCTTCTTATCTATCAAACATCGCTTATGCTTTTACAGCCGTCACTTGGATTTCTACTAGGGCATTCTTTGGTAAAAGCCGCTGCTTGAAATGCCATCCGTGCTGGATAAGGAGAAGAAAAATACTCTCCATACACTTCATTCATTTGTGCAAAGTCGTTGATGTCGGCTAGTAGTACGGTTGTAGAGACTACCGCGTCCATTCCTACCCCTGCTTCTTTTAAGATCGCACGGATATTTTTCAATGATTGATGCGTTTGGCTCACAATATCACTTCCTGAAAACTCCCCTGTTTCAGGAACGATTGGCAACTGTCCAGAGACTACAATCGTTTCTCCTTTATAGGCTACTCCTTGTGAGTAAGGCCCGATTGCTTTTGGAGCCTGTTCTGTTTGAATCAATTTCTTTGTCATAGGGTTCCTCCTAGTCTAATGGTGGCACAGTGTCCACGAATACATATGTTTTCATACGGTCAAATGCTTCTACAAGACGCGCATACGGTAACGCGAGGTTAATACGGATACAGCCTTCGCCGAAGAACATCTTGCCGTCTTGCCAAGCCACGCCGACATCCCAGCCACGTTTTTTTCGAGTTGCTCTAGCGTTAAGTTATGTTTTTTTCAAGAACGGTGAACAGTCGATAAAGAGCATATACGTGCCTTCAGGTTTTGTGACTTCTACGCCGTCCAATTCACAGTGAATAAAGTCGCACGCATAGTCCGCGTTCTTCTCGATTACTTCACGCAACTCTTCCAGCCACTCGTAACCTTCTTCTTGATACGCCCCAATTAAAGCATGCATCGACATCACATTCATCGCGTTATAATGAGGTTTCATCCCTTTTGACTCGACGCGGTCTCTTAAGGCATCATTGTAAATCACATGATAACTTCCCACGAGCCCTGCCAAGTTAAACGTCTTACTTGGCGCATACATCGCCACGGTGCGATTCTTCGCATCTTCTGAAATCGATTGTGTCGGAATATGCTTATGGCCTTTAAAAATAATATCCGACCAAATTTCATCCGACACGACAATCACATCATACTTGCGGTAAATCTCCATTGCGCGTTCAATTTCTTCTTTCTCCCATACACGACCACTCGGGTTATGCGGAGAACAGAAAATCGCCACATGAATCTTATGCGCTTTGATTTTTTGTTCCATATCCTCAAAGTCCATACGATAAACGCCCTGTTCATCTTTCACAAGCGGGCTATGAATAGCTTTTAATCCATTGTCGTTTAAAGACTGCGTAAAGCCGACATAGGTTGGACTATGCACTAACACCGCATCCCCTGGCGCAGCATATGAAGTTAATGTCGAAACGACTCCACCAAGCACGCCATTTTCATGACCAATATGTTTACGCGTTAATCCTGTCACTTGATGGTGGCGCGCATGCCACTGAATAATGCTTTCGTAGTACACTTTAGAAGGTATAAAGTACCCGAAAATCGGATGTTCCAATCGTTTTTGCATCGCCGAAATCACCGTTGGCACGGTTGGGAAACTCATGTCCGCAATCCACATCGGAATCACATCGAAACCTTTCTTCGGTCTATCTGGCGACTTTCCTGGAATCAACCCTAGCCCATCCACCGCCAGAGCGTCCATTCCATGTCGATCAAATTCTGTCGTAAAATCATATTTCATCCGCATAACCTCCTAGAATCTCACTTTCATTATACACCGTCCCCGAATCCACTCAACGCCCGCCGAAGACTCAGTCCGGTGCAAGTTTTTTTCATAAAAAAAGCGTAATTCTTGGTGAAGAAAAAACATCCTAGGGTTAACGTTGCAAAAAAATCCTTGGACTCTATAGTCATAGAAATAACGGTAGCATGCGAAAAGAATTAGAGCTCCATAGCGAGAATCGCTTTGGAGCTCTTTGACTTTTCGCAAGGACTGAGACCTAGGCTCAGTCCGGTGCAGTTATTCCTATAACTATGAAGATGTCCAAGGATTTTTAAAGCAACGCTTTAACCCTTTAACCTATTTTTTTCATCGCTGAAATCACGCGATAGCCTTTTTGCGCGATAAAGTCCGCCACTTCATCCGGATTCGTTGAATCCACATGAAGCACCACTTGCACTTTCCCATCGCGGTGGTATACCGAAATCGTCGAAACGTTCACGTTATTTTCACGCAACACATCCGAAATTTCTTCCAGAGGACCTGGTTTATCTTCATTGATTTCAATGAATAAACGAGACCCCGGTGTGTTGTATCCAGAAATTTCGATAAACGCATCAAAAAAATATCTTTATCAGTAATAATTCCTTCCACGTGTCCACGTGCATCTACTACTGGCAACACGCCGACTTTTTGTTGACGCATAAGGGACGCAGCTTCTTCTAATAATGTATGAGCCTTCACGGTTAAGACTTGCTTTTGCATAATTTCGCTTGCTGTAGTCTTATTCAATAAATAGTTCAACTCATGCATCGATAAGCTTGTTGCCATTGAAGGTGAATGCCCCGCAACAAGTTCTTCTGTGAGTAAGCCAACTAACTTGCCATCTTCTACAACTGGCAAGCGGTGAATGTCGTGTTCCTTCATTAAGTCTAGAGCTTTCATAACCGTCGTTTCAGGTGTAACTGTAATGACGTTGGTTGACATATAATCTTTAACTTCCATGATTACCCTCCTAGATATGCTTTCTGAATTTCATCACTTTCTAACAACTCTTGTCCTGTACCAGTTAATACTACTGATCCAGTTTCCAGTACATACGCACGATTTGAAATCGATAATGCCATTTTTCGCATTTTGCTCGATGAGTAAAAACCGTTGTCCCTGTCTTTTTGGATTTCTTGAATGATTTTTGAAAATCTCACGGATAAAAAAATCGGTGCTAACCCCATTGACGGTTCATCCAACAATAATAGTTTTGGACGACTCATTAACGCACGCCCCATCGCTAACATTTGTTGCTCCCCACCAGAGAGTGTTTGCGCATCTTGGTCTTTACGTTCTTTCAAGATTGGGAAACGCTCGAAGACGTCTTCCATATCTTTCTGAATGCCCTCTTTATCCTTGCGTAGAAATGCTCCTAGTTCAAGGTTTTCTTTTACCGTTAATCCTGGGAATACGTGACGTCCTTCTGGCACTTGCACGAGTCCTTTCTCAACGATTTTCTTCGCAGATGTTGAAGCGATGTTTTCACCTAAGTACACGATTTCGCCTTCTGAAGGATGAATGAGTCCCGATAAAGTCTTCAAGATAGTTGACTTTCCGGCACCGTTTGCTCCGATTAGAGATACGATTTCACCTTCATTCACCTTAAAATCCACATTACGAACCGCTTGAATCATTCCGTAATGAACTGATAAATTTTTAACTTCTAACATCTACTCACCTCCTAAGTACGCTTTAATAACTGCAGGATTTTGTTTAATTTCATCTGGAGTTCCTTCTGCAAGAAGTCTTCCATATTCCAACACGTAAATGCGTTGGCAAATTTTCATAACGAGTGACATATCGTGTTCGATTAACACCACTGTCAAATCAAATTCTTTTTGAATTTTCGCAATTAGTTCTGTTAATTGAGCCGTCTCTTGAGGGTTCATCCCCGCTGCAGGCTCATCCAAGAATAAGATTTTTGGTTTTGTCGCTAAGGCACGAACGATCTCGAGCTCACGTTGTTGTCCGTAAGCTAAGTTTTTCGCCTTTTTCATCTTTCAGTGTATCCAACTCAAAAATCTTTAGCAACTCAATCGCTTCTTCGCGCATTTTTGCTTCTGTATCATAGTATTTTTTTGTACGGAATAAGGTTGAAAATAATGAATCGCTAGAGTGCGAGTGCATCGCAATCATTACATTCTCTAGTACCGTTAAATCTTTAAAGAGACGAATATTTTGGAAGGTACGTGCCATTCCAAGAGTGGTGCGTTTGTATGGCGGAAGCCCGTTTAAATTTTTCAACTGTCCGTCTACTTCTAAACTCACTGTTCCTTCTGTTGGCTCATACACCCCTGTCAACAAGTTGAAGAAAGTCGTTTTCCCAGCACCGTTTGGCCCGATGAGTCCGATAAGTTCTCCCTTGTTTACTTTCATAGAAACATTAGATACCGCGGAAAGTCCACCAAAGTTTTTTTAGTTAGTCCATTTACTTCTAATAACATTACTTCCCACTCTCCTTTGCCTCTTTTTTTCTTAGAAAACTTCAAGTTCCCTAGTTTGAATTCCCATGTTCCAAGTAATCCACCCGGACGGAAGATCATAATTAAAATTAACGCTACTGCATAGATGATCATCCGTAATTGTCCAAATGGTTGTAGGACAAGGTTGATAATGCCAAGCAATACTGCTGCTACAAATGAACCTGTGAAGCTTCCGATTCCTCCGAATACAACAATAATTAATACATCGATGGATTTCATGAACGTGAAGTCACCCGGTGTTACTGCTCCTAGCGTTGTTGCAGAAAGCGTTCCACCGATACTTGCAGTGGCTGCTCCTAATACGAAGGCTAAAAATTTTTGTACTTCGTCACTTGAACCCCCATGGATTCCGCTGCGATTTCGTCTTGTAACACTCCATAAGTTGCACGACCGGCACTACTGAAAGTGTAATTTAGGATTAAAATGGTTGTTACCACTAAGAAAATATAAGTAATTGTCCATGTATTGGTTAAAGGAATCCCACTGATTCCAGCAGCGCCATTTGTGATTTTCATATTGGTCACAGCTACACGAATGATTTCAGCAACCCCTAGAGTCGCAATCGCAAGGTAGTCTCCTTTTAAACGAAGCGTTGGTAATCCAACAAGAAAGGCTACGATGACTGAAATAACAACCCCAACTGCCATTCCAGCAAATAGTCCTGGAAGCCCATTGATCATTTTTCCAAGAATCGCACCGCTATAAGAACCAATGGCGATAAATCCAGCATGTCCAAGTGAGAACTGTCCGGCAACCCCAAGGATGAGGTTCAATCCAACAGCATAGATGATATTAATCATGATATTAATGAAGGTACTTTCGTAGTAGAAGTTGATTACTCCTGTTTGTACAAGTACGAAAAGAAGTGCGTACATTCCTAATGCGAACAATGTCCAACGAATATTCTTTTTTTATGAAATCTTTGCATCTTCTTCACCTACACTTTCTCTCTGACATTTTTTTACCAAAACAATCCAGCTGGTAATACGATTAAAAATAATAAATAATAGGAAGTAAACGACTCCGTCACGGTATGGTGAGTACCCGAAGAAGCTTACCATTGTTTCTAATAGACCGATGAGATAACCACCGACCATCGCTCCAGGAATACTTCCGATACCTCCAAGTACAGCTGCAACGAAGGCTTTTAGTCCGACTGTAATTCCCATTGTTGTAGAAATGGTATTGTAGTAAACCCCAACAAGGACTCCTGCAATCCCAGCAAGTGCTGAACCTAGCGCGAATGTAAATGAGATTACTCCGTCTACGTCAATCCCCATCAGTTGAGCGGCTTGCTCATCAACGGCAACCGCACGCATGGCTTTCCCCATTTTTTTGTATAACGAACGATAAATTGTAATAACGCCATTAATAAAACTGTAATCCCGAAAATCAGGATTTGCTTTCCATTCACTGAAACATCTCCGAATAAGGTGAATGTTTCTGTTCCAAAGTCTGAAGGGAACGGACGAGACTCCGCTCAAAAGAAATAACTCATCGCATTTTCTAATAAATATGAAACCCCAATGGCTGTAATTAATGCAGCCACACGAGTCGATTTACGAAGCGGCTTATACGCGACACGTTCAATCACCACTCCTAAAATGGCGCACGCCACCATGGCTAATAGTAAGGCTAGGAATACATTCAATTTCAAAACCATTACCGCAAAATAGCCAATGAATGCCCCCATCATATACACATCACCGTGTGCGAAGTTAATCAGTTTAATCGTCCCATAAACCATGGTATATCCAAGCGCTATTAAAGCATAAATACTTCCGACTGCGAGCCCGTTTACCAATTGTTGAATTAACAACTCCATATATTTTCTCCTTTCATTTCTATCCTTTATCTAGTGGAAAAGAGAGGCGGAAGAAACTCTCCGTGCCTCTCTTCAAAATATGCTTATCCTAAAATTACTCAGCAGAGTACTCTTGAGCACTTACTTCTTGTCCGTTTTGGAACTCGATTACAACCGCTGATTTCACTGGTGTGTGGTCAGCACCCATTGAGAATGTTCCTGTTACACCGTCAAAGTCTGTTGTTTCTGCTAAAGCTTTTGTGATTGCTTGAGGATCTGTTGACCCTGCTTTTTCGATAGCTTTCATTAGCAATTGAGTAGCATCATAACTTAAAGCCGCAAAAGTATCTGGATTTGCACCAAATTTTTCTTTATACGCTTTAACAAACTCTTGAACATCACTATCTTTACTCAATGTTGAGAAGTGAGATGTGTAGTAAACGTTTGAAAGGTTTGAGCTGTTTCCAGCTAATGCTGCTAACTTATCACTTGAAAGACCGTCACCACCAACGATTGGTTGAGTGATTCCCATTTCACGAGCTTGTTTGATGATTAGACCAACTTCTTCATAGTAACCAGGTACGTATAATACATCGAAGTCTTTAGATTTCAATGTTGTTAATACCGCTTGGAAGTCTGTATCTTTTGTTTGATAGTATTCGCGAGCTACAACTGACCCACCGATTTTGCTATCAGTATAAGTTTTTTCAAAGGCATCTGCTAACCCTTTAGAGTAGTCATTACCTGTATCTTGTAAGATGGCTACTTTTGCTTTTCCGAATTTCTTGTTGACGAAGTTTGCTCCTACAACCCCTTGGTAGCTGTCAGAGAAACATACACGGTAGATGTATTCATATACTGAAGATGCATCTCCTGCATTTTTCAATGTTACACCGTCTCCTGTTGTTGCTGGGAATACTGTTGGGATTTTAGCTTGTTCATTTACAGGATTGATACTGCTGCATCCCCTGTAGTTGCTGGTCCAACAACCCCGACTACTTTTTCAGAAGCTAATTTTCGCAACAGAAGCTACTTCTGTCTTATCTGATTTGTTATCATATGAAACGTATTTTTAATTCCTTATCAAGTAACTTCCCTTTTTGTTCAACCGCTAATTGTGCTGCATTGTTCATTGAAGTTCCGTAAGTTGCTACGGTCCCTGTTAATTCGAAGTTTCCTCCGATTTTGACTGTGTTGCTATCTGCTGCACTTCCGCAACCTGCTAAAATGGCTGCAACCACAGCTCCTAATGTGAATTGTTTTTAATTTCATAAGATCCCTCTTTTTCATACTTTAAATTTCTAAGATGAGAGTAGTATATAATATTCTGACAATTCTCGCAACTATTTTTCTATTCATTTATAAAAAAATTTTTCATAAAAAATGAAAAATGCTTTTTGTTTACAAAAGAGACCGCCTAACACGAGGCAGTCTCTCCTAACATCTCTTATTTTACTTCTGTATATCCAATCGCTTCTAATTTTTGAGCAGCAGTTGCAAAATCATCAAAAATATTTATCCACTAGCTGAGCATCTTTCAATTCAATATTTCCTTCTGCATTCGTTACTAAGTTTGAAAGACCAATTGCAAGCGTACGTTTGCCAGCATATTTATACTCTACTCGAACAAGCATCACAAGGTTTCCGTTTCCTTCGATTAAACCGTCGCCATATCCACTTTCACCTACACCGCTTGATAAACCACGATAATAAGTTTTATCAAAAGTAATGGTCGCATCTGTGTACTTTTTGTTGATTTCTTCTTTTTAATTTTTAACAACTTCATCTTTGTTTTTGCATCCTCAAATTTGTCAGCAACTGTTTTTAAGCCTTTTACTGGAAGAGTGAAGCTTCCATCGCCTTCTAAAAATATAGCCATTTGATTCTAAAAACTTTATCGAAGTTTCCGTCAATTTTAATTTTAGCATCTTTTTCCATTTTTCTAATTGTCCATCATTTTCAACTACAAAAACGAATGGAAGCTACACGAGGGTCATTTATGCGAACTTTCGCTTTTCCTTTTTTGTTGAAACCTGTTGCTTCTAATGACACTAATTTTGCTAATTCTTCAGAATTTAGTTTCTTAACAGCCGTTAATCCCGTTACTTTCACTTTTTTTCTCTGAAGGAATTGTCACAAATTTTTCTAGATTCTTTGTATTTGCAAACGTTAAAGTAACTTCTTCGTCATTTGATAAATTTTCAATCTTGCTTGGAGATATTTTAACTTCAGCAATAGCCGCTTTTAATTCTGATTCTGTTTTGGCGTCTGCTTTAGGATTTTCTACTAAGAAAGCGGTGATTAACTCCTCTGTATTGAATTGATACGTAATACGTCCTTTTGTATCAACGCCACTAAAAAGACGTTTTTAAGGTAGTTTCCGGCATCTACTTTTTAAATCCACAGGCAGCTAATACAACCGTTGCCATTAAGCATAAAAATGTTAATAACTTCTTTTCATTTTAGTCCTCCTAAAGTATAAAAATCTTAAATATGTTTTTATTATATTAAATCGCCTTAATAAGTGTCAATCTTATTAAGATTCCGGATTTCAACTTGATAGAAGCTTTTGTTCATGCTATGTTGATAGAAAGAAATTTATTGGAGGCACCATGAAAAACCAAGATTCCAGTCTGGAAAACGATTCGCTTTTACCTTCAGCAATTTAACCAAGCATAGTTGGATGTATTTACGCAATTCCTTATTCCTACAGCTATTTATCTCCGTCTTTTGGATTTGGATTATTATCTCTAATTTTTTTAAAAGGAATGCTCTTTTTGCAGGTCAAGCCAATCTAACCTTTTCAAATTTTAAACATGTTTTATTAAACCCTTGGATGATTCCTTTCATCCTTATGTACTTACTCGCGTTTGCTTTTTATTTTATTTTTAGAGTTCTCGATTCTAATTTTTATGATCTATGGAACGATTCGAAAAAACACATTTTTCATGGCGAACCAGTGTTAAAAATGCTCTTTATTGAATTAAGGCAACTGCTAAACGGAATTTTATTGCATTTTTACTCTATTTTTATAACGCTTCTTCCTATTATTAATTTAGGAGATTTAACCTTTATTTCCAAAAACATTTATATTCCTAGTTTCATAACGGGAGAAATCACCAAAACTGGGAGTGGCGTGATAATCTACACGATTTTGATTGTATTGCTCCTTTACTTTCACGCTAGAAGTTCATTTGCAATTCCACTACAAATCCTGACAGATCAACCTTTTACTAAAAAAATATTCTACAAAGTTGGAAGATTACAAAAGGGAATACGTGGAGACTCCTCTTTATCGTTGGTGTCGTCGAAGCTGTTTTTATTCATCTTTGTTGTGCTATTTCCTTTTTAAGTGTTGCTTTTGGTATCTCTTATCAACCCTGAAGGAGATAATGTTTTTCTACTCAGCAGTGTCCTTACCATCGCCAAACTCATTCAAGAGTTCATTATCATTTATACGAAAATGGCTACATTTATCGTCATGACAAAAAGTGATTCACGATCGAAAACTCGTTTCCCTTCATTTATACCAACATCTTCCTGAAGTGAAACATAAGAGAAAAAAATCGTCACAGCCGTTGCTCTCATTTTTGTGATTGGAAATGCGGCCTCCACAACGCTATCAACCTATACTAAAGACGCCATGCCTGACCAAGCAATTATCGGCCATCGTGGATATACTTCAAAGGCGGTCGAAAAATTCCCTTGAAGGAATTAAGGCTGCAAAGAGGCAGGAGCTACCATGGTAGAAATGGATATTCTCCTAACTAAAGATCATCAATTCGTAGTGATGCATGATTACAATTTAAAACGACTCGCTCGTCTGAATAAACGGGTTCAAGATATGACCTTGGATGAAGTGAGGGGATTACCGATTTATCAATCGGGATTTGCTAGCCATATCCCGACCTTCGAGGAGTTTTACCGAGAAGCTAAAGATTTGAACATCCTCTCATCATTGAATTAAAACCTCATGGAGGCGAACCTGAAAATTATGTAGACCTCTTTATCCAAAAATATAAAGAGTTAGGCATCGATTCTTCTAATAAAGTCATGTCCCTTGATTTGAAAGTGATGGAAGAACTGGAAGAAAAAGCTCCAGAAATAAATACGGGCTATGTCATTCCCTTCCAATTCGGAGGGTTTGGCAATCCAAAAGTGGATTTCTTCGTCATAGAAGACTTTTCTTATCAAGAATTACTCGTTCTAAACGCCCAGCAACAAGGACATGAAGTCTATGTTTGGACCATCAATAGTGAAGATGTCATCCAAAAATATTTGAACAGTCCTGTGAATGGGATTATCACCGATGAAGTCCAACTTGTGAAGGATTTCAAAGATGATTTTAAAAAGAATAATACGTTGATGGATCAGTTTTTACGAGCACTCGGAATTACTTTAGTGTTCAGTAAGTAAATGACAAAAACAAGAGCCGCTGTGGAGTTTCCACAGCGGCTCTTCTATTTCAAAGCAGATGATTTATCCAATTTTTGTAACGCCGCCCATGTATGGTACAAGCGCTTCTGGAATCGTCACACTACCGTCTTCATTTTGGTAGTTTTCAAGGATGGCAGCAACTGTACGTCCAACTGCAAGTCCTGATCCATTTTAATGTATGCACTAATTCAATCTTGCCACTATCTTCACGACGAGAAACGAATTTTTCGCACGACGCGCTTGAAGTCCACGCAGTTTGAGCAAGAACTGATCTCACGGTACGTATCTTGCGCTGGAATCCACACTTCTACATCGTATGTTTTTCGCTGCTGAGAATCCCATGTCTCCTGTACATAACACAATCGTACGGAATGGTAATCCTAATCCACGCAGTACGTCTTCTGCGTTGTCTGTCATTTTTTCTAATTCATCGAATGAATCTTCTGGTTTCGCGAATTTTACCATTTCTACTTTATTAAATTGGTGAAGACGAATTAAACCACGAGTGTCACGACCCGCACTACCCGCTTCAGAACGGAATGATGGGCTAAGCGCAGTGAAGTAAATCGGTAATTGCGCTTCGTCTAAAATTTCGTTTGCGTAGTAGTTTGTTAATGGCACTTCCGCTGTTGGGATTAATGTTAAGTTGCGTTCGTCTGTTAATTGGAACACATCTTCTTTGAATTTAGGGAATTGACCTGTTCCGTACATTGATTGTTCATTTACCATGTATGGTGTAATCATTTCTGTGTAGCCATGTTTTTCCACGTGTAAATCAAGCATGTAGTTGTAAATAGCACGTTCTAAGCGAGCTCCAAGGCCTTTGTAGTATAAGAAACGGCTTCCTGATACTTTAGCTCCACGTTCGAAGTCTAAAATATCTAGCGCTTCTGCTACTTCCCAGTGAGGTTTTGGTTCGAAATCGAATACGCGTGGAGTTCCTTCACGGCGAACTTCTACGTTTTCCGTTTCATCTGCCCCTACTGGTACGCCTTCTGCAGCTGTGTTTGGTAAGCGAGATGCGATGTATTCTACTTTTTCTTCCACTTCTGCTAATAAAGCATCTGTTGCTTTTGATGTCTTCACCGACTTGTTTCATTTCAGCGATTTTCTCTGTTGCATCTTCTTTGTTGCGTTTTAGAAGAGAGATTTCCTCTGTCACCGTATTACGGTATTGTTTTAATTGTTCTGTTTTCGTGATGAGTGCGCGACGTTCTTCATCCAAGTTGCGTAACTCTTCTACTGTCGCACGGTCTACACCGCGGTTTTCTAGAGCTGTTGCCACTTCTTCAAAATTCTCACGAATGCGTTTCATATCTAACATATGTTTTCCCTCCATTTTCTGTATAAAAATACTCCGCCCCTCGACTATTTCTAGTCTTAGGGACGAAGTAGAGTATGTCTTCATGGTACCACCCGGTTTCAATGTTGCCATTGCGCTCATTTGCGAGATAACGGTTTTCTCCGGATAGCTTAATCAATGTTTTCGCTCTCGCACCGTATGTGGATTCGCTGGTCTCTTTGCTGGTTTTTCACCAACCACTAGCTCTCTACTAAAAGGATCGCAGGTACTATTCATACTGTATCATTTGTCTAAGATTGTACACGCCCTAAGCAAAAAGTGCAAAGCCTTTTACTGTATTTTTATTTAGAGGCTGTTGGCGTAAATACATTTTTGAATTTCGCTCCATACATTTCCAAAGAAGTTTTGAACTTTTTGAACAACTTGTCCAACAAAAACCTTTTGCTCCACGGACACTTTCTGTGACCACATTCGATTGCTCCACATCGTAAGCAGCTAATGCTTCTACCGTTCCGTGGTCTTTACCATCTACATATCCTAGATTTTCACCTGGCATTTCAAAGGTCAATGTTCCGACCGTTTGTCCGGCTTGAACAGGCGCTTTTACTTTTTCCATCTTCTGTTTTTCAACTCATCTAACGGAATAAAAGCCTATTTTAATTTGGCTAAGGGCAGTCCCTTTTGAACGGCTGCAACAAAAGGTTTTTCCATAGTCAACACTCAACGTTTCTTCCGTTCCACCTTCTAGAGGAATCGGCGCTAAATTTTGAACGGATTTCCCTGGTGAACCGACAATAAGTCCTTCATACTTTTTGAACAGTTCATCCAAAAAGATGTCTAGTGACTTTGAATCGGTTTTAGTGGCTCTTTTAGAACCCATGCTTACCACAATCACAGAAAATCCATTTCTTGTTGCTGTTGTCGTAATTGAAGCTCCACCGGATTCACTCTGTTCCTGTCTTCAATCCTGTTACCCCTTCATACTCAAATAAGAGCCCTGGAAGTAAGTAATTGAAGTTATCCATTTTAGTCGTTCCTGAGCCATTTGGACGGAAAGTTTGGGTTGGAATTGATGAAATCTTCAAAATCTCGGGAAAATCATTCACTAAATTTTTAGCAATAATCGCAACAGAACGAGCAGACATACTATTTTCGTCTTCGTCTCCAAAAAGCTGGATCGCTGCCACCATATTTATTCGGTAATCCTGTTACATTAATAATTGTCGCGTCCTTAATGCCCCACTCGTTTAATTTTGCTTTCATCCGTTCAATCCAATTCGCTTCGGAACCACCAATGTATTCGGCAATTGCAAGAGTGGCTGCGTTGGCTGAATAAATTGAGATCGCATCAAAGAGTTCTTTGATTGTATATTTTTCATTTGGCCATAGTGGCACATTGGATAAATTATAGTGGCACTTAATTGATTGGCTCTGGCACTAATTGGGATTTTTGTTTCCCAAGTGATTTCTCCTTTTTAATCGCTTCTAAAAATTAAATATTGTGAAATCATTTTTGCTCATTGAAGCAATTCCACGAACTTCATCTTGATTGTTTTGCATCAAAATTTTTCCCGCTCGTTTGCTCGATTGCAATGTAGCTTTGTACATCTTGAATCGCAGCTGCTTCTTCTTTTTCTTTTTGCGGCATCTTGCGCATAAATAACTGGAGTAAAAACTCGTAGCACTCATAGCAAAAATGCTAAGCGCACACACGAATCATCCATTTACGAGGACCTTTCATGTTTTTATATCTCCTAAATCTTTCAAATCTGCTTACTCATGTTACCGAAAAATAAAGGAAAAAAACAATGGTAATCTGATTAATCTTTTTATTACAAAATTGCGCTTATTTTTAATCTCATATTCGCTTGCTGTTCGAGGAAAAAAATATTATTGTATCCACATCAACAATGGATGCCCTTCCATCTTTTAACAGACACAAAAAAAGAAAAGTGTTATTTTCTTTTTGTGTTTTCTTTAAAAATCCTTTATGTTTTTCTAGAAATTGTTCTTCTTCTATTGTTGATTTTCTTCCTAAAAATTTGATTTCGATGGGGATATCTGCCAAATTGTTCAATAATCGCACGATGAGCCAATTCATATTTTTCGACGTTCTAATCCTGGTTCGTCAAACCATTTTGCAGCCCAATCATGAATCCAAAGAGACTCTGAATGCATGAAGGGCATCACAAGAAATCCTTGCTCGTCCACTGTCAATTCCTTCCAATAAAGTAAAGTTTCCTGTGCAAGCACTAGTGCTAAAGAATCACGCAGCAAAAGCTTTTTGCATTCTCACGAAACATATTTCTTGAGAATTGATCCAGAACAATTATTTCGGCTAGACGACCTCGTGGAGTCTTGCGCCAGTGAACGGTTTCGCCTGAAATGATAGCCTCATAAGTAGGCAGAAATCTCGTTCGAATTTCTGTATCCAATTCCTCCGATTTTTTTAAAACCAATCTGAAGGTTCACATTCTTTAAACCAGAACCCTAATACTTCTTCGGGCGAAACAATCATTATCCAATCGCTTCTTTCTTCGTTTTTTTCATCTAGCTGATCGTTCATTCTTCCATATTATATCCT
>BNJV01000226.1_pt1 | contig 50236 bp, 47 predicted proteins | sample 8540591 | NCBI WGS metagenome assembly BNJV01 (sample SAMD00202457, study PRJDB9452) | human saliva metagenome | host: Homo sapiens | reverse complement strand
GCAATCAAGTTTATCGTCTTTTGTTTTGAAACAGGACAACGCTCAACAACGATGGGCAGAACTTTTTAATATTATTCTTGAGTATTTTTTTTCTCGGTATATTTTTTTCTTGGAAGTATAAGGTTTAGCATTAGTGAAATCAAATTCTTTCTATTTTTGATAACAAATATTCGGAAGAACAAGTTGTTTTTTAATTTAGAACTTTGGTACAATTTAGTAACAGGCGGTGCGGGGCACATTTTGTCGAGATGAAAAGATTTTTGTTTTTATTATAAAATAGGGCATCATCTTCAATATAATAATCTTTATCATTTTTCATGAACTAGAACGATAATCAGATGGGAACTGTTAAGTTCTGAAGCATTAGGATTCTTTTTGTTGGCACAAATAATAGTTTTCCTTATTAGAGCAAAAGATGAAATCGCTCTACAGCAATGGGACGATAACATAGCATCTAATATATGATTGTGAACTATACTTCCTTTTTGAGTGAGACAACAAAAATATATCTGAGACTGATTCCATTCATAATTTCTTCAGGCGAGACAAGTTTGGCAAATTCCTTATTGAGATTTTCTAATTTTTTTCATAATTCAATGGGACGTAAAATCATTATAACAGAACGAATAAGTGAAAGTTCTTAAAATTGTTTCCAAGTCATCTTTAACAAATTTTTTTATGAACTTTTATTTTCTTTGTTGAAATAAGGCAATTCAATATTTTGCATTTCAGACAAAATCTTTAATTGGCATTGAACTCATATTTTTCAGGCAGATTAGACAGACAATCAGATTGTGTGGGGCAAAATCCCAATGAAACAATCTCTATTAGTCATTCTGATAAGTGTTTTAAAATTATCATTTTTTTGAGTGATTTCTCTATATTCTATGTGAACTTTCTTGAACTCTTCTTCTGATTTGAAGTATCGTCCAGCAGAACATATGGGAACTTCTTTTTCGATTTTATAATCCATATTTAAAAATCCTCTTTCATTTTTATAAATCTATTTTACAAAAAAATTTCTATTTTGTCAATAAAAAGTTCAAAAAAACAGTTGATTTTGATATAAAAAAACAAACAATGGCATTTAAAGGAGTTATTAGATGAATTTGAACTATTCAATCTATTCTTCTAATTTTTGAACTATTTCAGTTCTGTGAAATTCAGTTTTTGGTTTAAAAGATTGGATGAACTATCAAATAAGAAAGAAAAGAAGAAATATAAAACAAAAACAAACAGACGGCGAAGAATTGAACATAAACAAAAAAATTAAACGTGAAAAGAAATTGGAACTAAAAAGAAGCAAGCAATAAAAAAATGTTATCGGACCATTTTATGTATTGAGCATTCTTATTGGAACGGTGTTGGTATTAAAACATCCCTTTGAGAACAATTTTATCATTTTTTTATAGTATGTTTTTATTGGAATTATTCATAATATGATTGGGGAAGAATTAGCATCAAGAGACAGAACATATCTCGTATTCTTGATTTCAAGCGGTCTAAAATGGGATTAATTGATAATAAATCTAATATAATGAATTACACAGAAGAATTTATTATTTTTAGAAAATGAACTAGAAGATAACAGACTAAAAATTTAGATTGTTTCTTCCAGTGAATTTTGAACATTACAAAGCAAACGAACTTTCCTTTCAGATTTTTCTACTGTAATTTGAGGTCGTCCATTTGAGATTGATTATGAAGATAAAGAATGCTTTGAGGTTGGGACGACAAAGGGGTATGAGCTCGAACTACAAGCGGGGCATGGCGAAATGGGATAAACGCATTTAGAGACTTTAATGGTTCAATGGAGTTTCATTCCATTAGGGTTGTCCTCTAGGGGTGGTCTCGCTATCAAGGAAACAGGGAAATTGAACACGTAGTAGGGATTTGAGTTTAGATGGAACACAAAAAGAAATATTGTGATAAAAAAATGGTATTCATATTGGAGCAGATATTGATTGAACAAACTACTGGATATTGGCGGAGTTACAGGTGGTGGTAAATCTGTTGCTAATGGAACATTATGAATTCTTGTTTAGCAAGACGATAAATGAACTCTCTTCGGTATAGACATGAAAAAGAGTGGAATTAAGTCGAACAGACAATATGGTGTTGGGCGTTGGTGAATTATGGAAGGTGAACATGATATTTCATGTTTTTGTTCAAAAAAAGTAATGATGGATAGATACGGATTTATGGAAGGACTGGGTATTAATGAGCGGGAAGATATTCCAAAAAGAATATGATGGACAATCTTGTTGAGCTGTTGACGAAGCAGGGGGTGGCATCTGAAATAAAAGGTAAAGATGAAATCTCTAAGAACATCAAGAATGAAGATAAAATTGGGAGAACTTTTTGAAAGTATTGACCGTCTTGGTCGATGCAGACCGTGTATTCTTAGTTTGGCTGACTTTAAAGGACATCATCAGATGTTATTCCTATGCAAGTTAGACAAAATATGAGTAATAAATTGAGCTGGGTTCATTGCATGAGCATTTCTCAAATGTTGTTTGAAAACAATGAAGATTTTAAAAGTTAAAGGTAATCAAAAGGTAGAATTGGATTGAAAGTTCAGTCTAGTGATGTTATCCGGCTAAGGATTTTTATTCTCGAGGCGATTGGATTGACGGACATATTAAAAAGAAAAAGGATGAACAAGGGAACATGAGGCCATCATTTATCAATGAACGAGATGAAATCAAAGGAATCTAGTGACTCTAATGGCGAAGCAGAAATGTCAGAAGATGATTTTGATTTGGCGGAATCAGTTAAATAAAAAAAGTTGGCATAGTATTATAACGAACTTTTTATACTATGAACTCAAGTTCAATTAATTTCATATTTAATTCCTCAATTTTTTTGGGTAATGTTTTTTTCTTAAAGGAACTTTTCGTAATCATCATAATTATTATATGTATTATCTTTATATAAGATTCTCACATCTGGGTACAGATTCGAACTCAGTTTTAAAGAACAAAGTTTTGAGGATTTTTAGGTGTAAATCTAAATTTAAATTCAGCATACGATTCAGGAACTGTCCTTAACGTAAAAATTGAGCACATATTTTTCCATTTAAAAAGAACATTTGGGAATGCAGTGTCAAATTTTTTTGTAATAATTATCAAATACACGTTGAATCTTAGTTCTATTTAAATTGAACTTTTAGAACTCCAAAATTTTTTTCAGAAGTTAATTTTTTTAATTGTTTTTGAATTCATTAAATAAGTCCTTTAATTGTTTTTGAGCATATTCTCTCGAACTTAACGAACTTAATGAACTGGGCAGAATAATTACATTTATCTGAATCAGTAAAGGGACATAATTCAGAATCTTTAAGGGCGATTTTATTAGGGACAAATTCAAGAATTTTTTTCATCTTGAAACATCGGGAGCCCAAATGAATCAGATAAATCTAAATTATATTTTTTTCAATTAAATATTTTTAAAAGCATTTTCTTTTGAAACAATTTTTTTGGCATAACATAAAGTTTATTATCTTGAATAAAAGCAATTCCAATCTTTTTCCTAAAAAAAGGTTTCAACGAACTCAAGGCTACAAATTCTTGATTTTCTTTTATTCTAGCATAATAATATGAGTCATCTCTGAGTTCATAATAATTTTTCAAATAAGGAAGGGACATTATGTAATAGTGAACCTACATTAGTTAAATTCATCTTGGAAAGGGACCTTTTTTTGATAATTTCTTTCCATTCATTATCAATTATGTCATTGCAAAAGAATAGTCCACATTAGATAAAAATAGTATATTTAAATTTCATATTGAAGTTAATTCTTTTGTATTTGACCTAATGAACTAAAGTAATGGGTATAATTGTAATCTTTTTCATTAATGAACTAAGAGTGTTTAGTGGCGTCTTTGTCATATATGACAATTCTTGATTATCCTTGTATTCTATTGTTTCTATATCTTCATTCTTAATAAATTTTTTTGAAAAATATAAGTGTTTTATCTAAATCTGTTACAAAAAAAGTCATTGTAACTATTAATTAATAGATTTTATTTGTTTTTTTGTATGATGGCATTTTATCACAAATCTAATCTAAGTCAGTGGCATAACATTGGCATAAAAGAGATTTTTTTAGGGGCATTGAAGTTTGTTAAGTCAGGACTTTTCTATTCAAATGAATCGGTTTTCTATCATATTCAAATTATTAAATTTATAGGACATTAAGGAACATCTGTATTTAATAATAATCTCATGAACTCCGTAGAAAAAAATATTTTTTTTAATAATAAGGAACAATTCTTTTAGTACTTTTTGGACCTTTATATTTGAACTCGAATTCATCTGTTTTAATTTCCTCTAAAGGAATTTCGTCATAATCAAAGTAAGTAATGTCTTTTGTTTTATTATAGAACTCAATTTTGGCAATCATAATATTTAAATTTTTGAAGTTCTTCATCAGTCATTTGAGAAATAAAATTGTTGTAACTAATTCCCATTTTTGGTAGCAATATTGTCTGATTTATCATGCTAAAATCTTGAATAGGAGGTGACATTATAAGGTACATGAACATCTTTTGTCATTCAATTGTTTTGAAGTATTCTTCATAATTTTTCTTTAGCAATCATTTCATAATTATAAATGAATGGATGTGGACCTAAGTGTGATGAATTGAACTCTTGGACTCTTCTATATAGAGTTGAACTCATCATCAATTAGAGGTGACAAATCAAAATCATTAGTTAAAAATGTAAATATGATTGTATTTTTTTTGTGCGTACTAACGAGACTCTTTAATTAAATCATCATCGTAGTTGAATTTTTTTTAATTGTTGGTTGTTTATATTTTTTTAATAATTGAGGGCAGTGAGATCTTTTTAGTAATTTAAGTTCATCATTTCGTTTATTACGATTATCTTTATATCCATTAGGAAAGTGTTCTTCAAAGTATTTGTTACGAGAAATTGGTTTGGCATCTTCAAAGATAAGAACTGAACTCAAATTAGTTATTTTGTCAACAAAAGAAAAAAATCTTTTTATACATTCCATCATCTAAAATTTTTAGGGCGATTATTTTTTTATATTCATAATCAATGAAAGTCTTTAAATCGATTGTATAATAGTGACGTAAATTATATGAATTTAAATCAATTAGAAATAAATTCTTTTTTTATCTATCATTTTTCTTTATCTTGTTTATATTATTCCAAAATTTACAAATCAGTTTAGGGGCATTTTTAGGGGCATTTTGGCGTAGGGTCGATACATTTATCGAAAATACATTTCTGGCGTCTTAGCGTTGGCGGTATGACGATATAACGATATTTGAAATCAGTTTCAGAAATAAAAAGAAGTGGCATTTTTATATAGCTACTTTCTATTATATTTATTTAGTTTTTTTAAGATTGAACTTTTCGTACAAAAATCAATAGGAATGATTAACAGTGGCAATCCTAAAGAACAAGGTAATGAATAGCATCGAGTGGTGGCATTCCAAACACAGATAGCAAAAATATAGAATTGCAGTTTGAGCAATAACAATAGCAAACATAATCAATAAGAATTTTTTTATTTTTGGCATGTCTTTAAATAGATTAAATCCAGTTGAACGAGTATTCAAAGCATTAAACAGAATAGCATAAACAAAGAATGTCATATAGAATGTAGTAATTTCTTTGAACATTTCTCCATTTGTAGCAATAAATTCATGAATATTAAATAAATTAGCATAATTGCAAGAACAACATGTAATATAAATAGGGGGCATTAATGAAGCCTTCATATAACAGTAAGGATGGCAGTCTTTTCTGAGCGGTTTTTGTTTCATATATTCTTTAAGAGGTGGTTCCTCTCCAAACATAAGGAGCTACAAATGTGTCCATAATTAAATTAATCCACAATACAAACACAGGAGAATGAACCAGTAATTCCAAAGAAAAATTGAAGCAATAGACAATGCAATTGTAGATACGTTTGGCATTAATTGGAATGTAATGAATTTTTTTGGACGATTTTGTCATTGTTCGTCCATAAAAAATTGCACGAGCAATTGAAGATAATGAATTATTAACAATAACAATGTCAGGGAACTCACGAGCAGTTTCAGTTCCAGAAAGCATTGCAAGAACCATCAGCAGATTTCAGTGACGGAGCATCATTAACATCAAAGTCATGCGCAACATAATCCAAATCTTGAGCAAGATTTGGCAAACGTTTTTGTCCATAGGTAAAGCACGAGCAACAGAACTTTTTACAGGAATGGTGAACTAGAACACATCAGAAAAGTCATATTAGATAATTCATCATGTGTAAGAATGAGATGAGATCGATTTGATAATTCCCCATTCTCATATTTAATTGAGAACTCCTTAGCAATAGCAACAGCAGTTTCTTTTCTGTCAAGTAATCATAATAAGATGAACATGGAACTATTTAATGTCTTAATAGTAGCTGGTGAACTCTGGACGAATATTATCACGAATACATACAATTGAAATTAAAGTACGTGAACTCTTTTTTTCTTCTTTGATGATTGCAAGCAAACGCATTGAACGAGAGCTGTTCTAAAGATACATTTTCTAATTCTGATTTTTGTATAATCAGTAATTTCTTCTTGGTCTCCATTTTCATTTAAGAAATATGTACAAGTATCTAATAGATATTCAGGAGCATTTAATATATTTAACATCTTTCAAAGTTACAGAAGCAAATTTAGTAGCAGAATTAAATTGTTCTTTTTCAACGAACTCATTTGAATTAAAGTCTAATGTATTCTCTTTAATTAAGAAGTTTAATAATGAACTATCCGTAGGATTGGACTTTGGATTGCATAGCAGACTATCTTCAGAACTTTCAGTTGGCTGAGAATCATTATTAATTCCAATGGCTAATTAATTCTTCTTTTGAACTGGCATCTAATTCAGAATATTCATCGCTTGAACAGGTTTGTTGTATTGTAAACATGAGTACTAATACAGCATCAACGAACTCAAGTGTTCCGGGCATTGGCGTATGTTTTATCAAAAAGCGAGCAAATTCATATGAGCAGCATTTCTGTTGGGGCTCTGGGTTACGAATTAAAATGTTTTCTTTAAATAATTTTCCAGAGTTCATTGAAAGCAGTGACGCTTTATCATTGTGGAAAAAAACTGGTACGGATGATGATGATTATTACAGAATACAAAAATAGTCTGAATAAGGAAAATAAATAAAGTTTAAATTGAAGAATGAAGCAAGAGGGACGAAAGCAGTAGTTAATAATAATGGCATGCGTAAATAGCGAGATAGGCATATCCTAATTTGCGTATTATCTGGGCATGCATTTGGTAGAACTAGATGGGGATTCTTTTGTATCTTCTTGTAATGAAGTATTAATTGTTCCAATCATTGTTGAATCAGCAATTTCTTCAGCAATGATGAAAAATAAAACAACAGAACTCATCGAACGAACTATATTCTGAATATGTATCATTATTGAACAGGGTGTGGATTATCTTCTAGTGAACTTTTCTTTGCATCATCGAACTAGAAAAAAATTCAAAGTTTGATTTGATTTGGCTGAGTGAAAATACTGAAAATAATGATCTGGCGGAATATTATCTCAGTTTGGACGAATTTATAATCAAACTTTACAATTTCATCAATTGGCAATTCTTTTTAGTTTTTCCATCACGGAATATGAACTGGTTTGTGAACTTTTGAAACAAATTCATAAGAGTTTAATAAATGTTTCTAAACATTCCATTCAGAATAAGTTGCAAATCCAGTTGATAATACAATTGCAGTAAAGATTGAAATTGGGTCAATCCATGAGGATTGCTCAAAAAAATAAGGGAGAGGTGGCGACAAATTTTTAACGAACAGTGCAATAAGAGCATTTACAAGAATCAAAAATCCATTTATCTTTCAGTGAACCAACAAAGATTTCTAACATTGAAGTTGGTTCTTTTTTTAGACAGGCCATTTGTCTCAAATTGTTCTTTGGATAATTGGAACTCTTGAGTAGTTAATCCTTTAATTTTTTTCATATGTAATTCTATAAAAGCTTTCTTTATTTATATAACAGAAAAGGACCCATTAAAGAGTTCTTCTCATTTATCCATTTAAAGAGAACAATTGAGCAATAGTAATAATGAACCATGTTTGCTCTCAATTGCATGGAAATGCGTGATTATTTTCATCACGTGGCAATTCAGCAAAGATAATTTGGCGTATCTGTTGAATAATCATCACTGGAGCAAATTTGGCAAGTTCTTCATTTGTTGTTTTATTTGCTGACAGACTAGCATCATCAATAAGTCAAAGGTTTGCTTTTTCTTGGGGACTCAAAAAAATATTAACACGGCACAATCTTGTGAATATGATTTGGGACGCATTCAAATTAATTGAGATTGTTTCATCATCATTAAGGGCCAGTACGATTATCAAAAAGGTAATGGGAGGGCCCATTTGTCTTATTATTAAAAGAAAAATAACATCTGAGTTGAACGTCAAACGATTTTTCATTAAGCAATAGAACAAACAAATCTAAATCGGGACATTGGATTTTGATTAGCATTCGAGGCGGGGCCCAAGCATAACATCAGTTGGATTGGTGCGGGAACTGTCAGGTTCAAAAAAATCGGCTGACAAATCTAATGAAATTGGTGTAATTGAATTAGGAGTAGGGGAAGAACTCTTGTGTTTGTGTATTATCTAATGAAGTAAAATTAGTGAATATTTAGAAATTCTTTCTATTTACATATATTTTACAGACAAAGTCATTTAAATCTGCAATTGAACTAACGGTAGAACTAAATGCATCAAACAGATGAGTTCGGGAAAAGTTCGGGCGCAGTAACGGGCATATCGATCCCATAATTCTCAGTTAGATTAAATCGTACAATTTCAAAATCGTAATCATCTTTATCAATTAAACGTACATAGAACAGAAATTTGAACAAAATGTTTGATTTTTTTGAACTTTTGCATCAAAGATAGTAATAAAGAATACAATTCTATGAATATCTTGGGGACAATTTCATCTAAATTGATTGAAATAGTTTCATCATCGCTCAGGGGACCCAGTACGATTATCATCTAATGAAATTCCTTTTTGGGACCATTTGTCGAAAATACACGAACATTCAGCAGGGTTAGTAATTCTTCCATTTCTATCTAACAAGAATGCGGACAAATCCAAATCTGGGAAACTGGATTTTGGGATTTTGATTCCAGAAAACATCAGTGCAACATGGTGATGGTAGCTATCTTGTTTTTGTTAAATCAAAAATTCAAGCTTGTCCAAATTTAATGGTGCTTTTTGATAGATTGATTATCAGTTAGAACAGCAAAATTCATATTTAATAAAATCTTATATGAACTTTTCCTTTTACAATTGACGAGACAAGTCTTGAATAGAGACGTGCTTGAATATTCTGAAAGAGCAAAAGAAATTCCGGTGCATCTTCAAACTTTTGGAATGAACAAACTGCAATAACAGAGCGATTATTTCAAACATCATTTGATAGATTGTAACGGAACATTTCTCTATCATTATCAGAACTCATCAGAGCAAAACAGATGTAAGCATTTTTAATTTGAACGTCACGACACGAGACGAGATAAATAACAACAGCAATTGTAATCTTAGATACATTGTTAGGAATAGCATCTAAGTTAAGGAAAAATATTTTTCATCATCGCATCATCTAAACTATTAGATTATCTTCATCTAATTCAATAGCTCTTACGAACATTTCCTTTATTTCCAAAATAAATTGTCTCAATAATTCGTCCATTTTTATCTTGTAAATAAGCACATAAATCCAAGTCATAAGATGAAAACTCTAAGCATTTACGGCTGAAACTGCACAAGCACGTAATCGTGACAAAAATATAATCAGATTTGGTCAAATTAAGAACATCATTTTTTTGTAGATTTAATGGTGAACTCTTTTTGTAAGATTCAAAGTACGTGGGGCAACAGGTACATTAATGAGCATTTCTGGGTTTTATTACAGGTGTAGTATTGTCAGAATTGGATTTGTTTCCAAATAGATTATTTAAAAGGCCATAATATTTTATAAGCTTTCTTATAGAATAGTAGTCAATGGAAGAACATTTTTTCATATTCATTTTAAGTTGTTCTAATTCCTTAGAATCTTCTTCTCGTTTTTGTTTTTGAGATTCTTGGATTTGTTTTGTTTCAGCAATTCCATTAAGAATAGTTTGATAATTATTTCTTAATGTTTCAATTGGAATAGAAAAAACGAGCAATTTTTGCAATATTTGGCGATTGTTTAGCAGTATTTTTGTGCATTACGAGACAACAATTCAGACATCTTATCATCTAATTGTTTGATTGATTTTGATTTGAATTTCTTGTCGTTTTAAAAGTAATTTGGTTGAATCAAACATTGTTTGAAAAATTGGTAATGTGATAATAAATGGACGTAATCTTACGTTGTAAGTTAAAGTTTGACATTATAGTTTGAATCATTGGGACATTTGCATAGCAACATTTTTCTGCAATTTGTAAATCATAAATGCGTTGGGATGTCATTAAGCATATCAATTGTTGTGAACTTTATTTTTGTTTATCTAGTTCTGATAAGTTGTTGGCAGAAAGAATACGATTTTTTTCTTGTTCAATTTCTTGTTTTAGCAATTTCAAGCAACAATATATTTTTTCAGACCTTCATAAAAAGGGGCGTGTTTGAACAGTACATTTTTCTTTAAGTCGTTTTGAGATTTAAAGATTTGTTGTTCATATTGTTTAAGAATTGTATATGAACTATCGAACTCTTTGGCATATCATCATATTTAGCAAATAATTCATCTAAACGATTACGAGCATTATTAGGGCAACGTTTCAATCCTTTTTGAACTTCTTCTGGGTTTTCAGGACCTTTGATGTCAGAACTATCCATGATTTTTAGTTAATTGTGTCAACATTGGTGAGCTCTTGAGCATTGAGTCCCGTTTTGTTGTTGAAAAATTAATTCAAAAGTTTGTCTTTGATAAGGGATTACAAGGATTCTGTCAAAAGTTAGAATTGTATTAGTATTAGTAATGTCAATTTCATTTGTTAGATTTCTTGAACTCAGGCAAATTGTAAAGTTTTTTTCTTTATAAGCATTTACATCTTCCATTGTGGGACAGGGAACGAAAATCATTTTTCAGTTGCAGGTGTGAAATGAAAATTCATAAGGGTGAAAAATTAGATGTTTGTGTAGCATCTATAATGTTATTATTTTTCTTTTTTTGTTAAATTCCATTTATTCTCCTATCTATGAAAATAAGCGTTTTAAAAGAACTTTTTGATTTATTTATATTATTCCTAATATTGTTTTGTAATATTTGATTTAGTTTCATCATAAATCATATTTTTCTAATCTGATTTTTTTACAAATTTAGATGGACATATAAGAATCTAAATTAGATAATCCAGCAGGGGGATAATGGCAAAAATGTCAAGGGCAATTCTATTTAAATAGAACGTAAAAAAATGTGTCCGATTTTTTTAAAAATTGTTTCATTTTCTAACATATATATTAATTTAGGAATTTGGTTTGGAAAAATCAAGGCATCAATCAATCTTAACACATTGAACGATAAATTGAGGAACACATAGATAAATCTAATTTTTTTCTTCTTTTTGTTAAAGGTTCTTTAAATAAGGTTGACATCTAATAATGTTTCATTTAATTTGTTTAGAATGAAGTCTTCAGTATTATCATTGTATGGGTCGTATTTATAAAAAAATCTAAGAGCTTTGAACTGTCTAATATGTATTTAGTGATTATCTAAACAGAATGTTGATTTCAAATTTATTTTTATCCTCATAATCGAGTTTGGCAATTCTATATTGAACATTTACAAATAAAGAATTCTCTAACAAGGGTTGAATTAAATTTAAATATTCAGAACTTGTCTATATATTAAACTCTAATTCCATAAAGAAATTAGGAACATACACAATTTTATCCTTAGAAAGTAAATCCATTTCAGTGAACTTTTGCGGGACCATTCCAATTTTGGATCAAAATCAATAACATTGCTTTGAATAGTAAAAGGTTCAGTCGAGATCTCTAAATTGTGAGGTTTATATGGTACATTTGTATATAAAGTGGAATTAATTTCATTCTCAATGTCTAAAGTAGCAGAAAAATGAACCATTAGTGAACTTTCCATTTTTAATTCTTTTTAGCAAAAGAAAAAAAGAACCTGTTTTATTTTGGTATTGATTAAGATTAATTATATTATCTGTATCTATAACATTAAAAAAATCAGAATGAACTATAGGATTTATATAAATAACATCAAGAACATTTTATAAAAGCATTAATAGAAATATAAATTATGTCTTGTTATTGATTATAATAAATACATTTATTTGAAATTTCATTAGAAAAAAATTCATTTTAGTTATATAAGTATAAGTAAATAACAACATTTTTTGTAAAAAAAGTTATCTCTCAAAGCATCATTCATAAATTTTTTTCTGTATTTATTGAACTGAGTTACAATGTATTGAAAAAGCAGACATAAAGACATCATTCAATTTTTTTATCTGAAAACATAATTATATCTGTTGATTTTATATTTGACAAATCAATCTTTTTTTGAGTACTTCTTTTATATTGTTTATGAAAAGCAAAGTCAGCATTGATTGTTATGTCATTATCAAACAATAATGGATGACCTTTATTGTTATTAATTTTATCATTAATAGTTGACAAAAACAATCATCATGAGTCATCAGGGACTATCTGGTAATATGCGAACAAAAAAATTGTCTTGGATACTGAGGGCAGTGGCAAAAGCTCATAGTTCTTCTTCCACAATATAAAAGGAAGTTTTCTTAATGAAGTCATAAATCTCCTTTCTATCCATTCTTAACAGTGATTGGAAGAGCATTAGCAAGAACTTCTAAATTCAATGTTTGAATATATACAGGACGGTATCTAAATTCATTTGCTGGGAACTAAATGTTCCAATAGAATTTAAAAAAATTTTCTAATTTAATATTATAATCAAGAGAGACATCGCAGAACTGCATGATTATTATCTGGCATAAATGTTTCATCTGTTAAATCTATTTAGGGCCAATTGAACTAAAAGAACATAAGTAATTTTCCCATGAAATATTGTTTTCATTATGAAAAAAATCACAGTTCAAGAATATTTGAACTGATCGAGAACTGAATTTCTGTATTTGCGGTGGCATCCACTGAGCAGGGGACCCATCATTTAAATAATATTGATTCTTTCTAGTCTAATTCCACAATCGCTTTCAGAATTAGATGCAATTCTAATTAAAAAGCTGCATTGAATGCAGAACCTGTAATAAACATAGATTCATTTGATGGCATCTTTCTTCCAATAGATGAAATTGGTAAACTGGAGCACTGATTTGGGATTGGGAACTTTTTGTATTTAAAAGCAATAGTTGGAGTATGATAAATCATAGAACTTTCTTTCTATATAAACATATTCCCAGAACTTTGCAAAAAAATTTTTTTGCGGACGGGTATTGTTGTGTTCTATCTATTACGTATTTTGGTACAAAATGGCCCTAAAATTAAATTATAAATATTATAAATCAGAAATATCTTTAATAATTCCACATACATTATATTTCTTTAAATTATAATATTCAATAGGAATATCCTTATCCTTACAAAGTTGTAGAATAGTGAACAAATATTTCTTGTCAGCATTTTTATTTAATAATACTATCATGGGACCTTCTAAGTAATAGTACTTGTAGTTTCTCCTAGTAGGTTTGATTTTATTGAAGTCATCGAACTAAAATCTTTTCAATTTGATTTTGAACTCATCAATGGCTAAAGTCCTCATTCAATTCTTCTTGAACTGGATTAAAAATGATTTAAATTAATTTTTATTGAAGAATTTTTTTCAGGGCGTATCTATAAATTCTTGTGATACATCCAGACCTTCATTTTCTTTATGATAAATTGATTCATGTAATTCATTGTCAGTCATTGTTTTTAATTTCAGGCGTTCTGGGTACAGTCAAGCAGGCATTGCATTTTAAACAAGAACGGAATTAGAAAAATCTTGTCTTGTTCCGCCTGGAGCAGATTACAGAAGCAGGGGTCTGACAAAACGAGCAATTCTGAATCAATTTTAGATACAACATCTTTATCTATGAATTCTTTTTAAATTGATTAAAAGATTCCTCAAGTGGCGTATTAATAGCTTTCCTGCTTTGGTATCAAGAAATTGAATAGATTCTGGGTTATGTTTGTTTTAAAAATGTATCTCATTGAACCAACATCTAGACACTTTTCCTCTAATAATAGAAATGGCGTAATGAGGCACATTAATCTTGTAATTCTTTTCAATATAATGTTTTGTAGGGGACGATAGGGTGACGACCGAGCAAGAGATGGCAACGTAATTCCTTTATCATTTTTTTATTTAGAATTTTTTTCTGATAAAAATAGACTGGCATTTGCAGTATCTTCAGTAATTCATTTAAGGATTTATAATAAATTTCCATATATTCATTTGTTGGCGCATATTCTAATGGTAACATTTCTGAATAATGGACATGATTGATTAAGTTTTTCTCTTTCTTCTGTTGGTGGGAACTCTATTTTGATTCTAAATCTTGTAATAGAATAGTGACATCTTCTTTTTTTATGAACTTTGTTTTTGGCAAATTAGTATAATCCATCTTCAGTACCCTTTAAATTTCTAATAAAATTATATTTTTGTGATTTTTATTCAGGGAGCAACTAAATTTTCCTTGAAATCATTAAATGAACAACTAGAACGAAAAATGAATCATAAAAAAATGACAATACATTTATCTAAATCAAATGAAATATTATATACAGATAATTGAGACCTATTTGTTTCATACATGGCGGGAAATTTGATTCTAGTATTAATCGGGTATTCATTATCTAAAGAGGGGTGATAGGGACTCTTGTAGGGGGCCGAACATAGCATCTAGTAAATAAGGGGCAAAATTGAATCAAACATAGGCCCTCAGTTCCAATCATTGAATAATTTTTTTAACAGATGATGGAAGTTATGAGTAATTGTTTTTTTCTAATTTATTAAATTTATCAAGCAAATATGAAATGGGTTTTTGTGACCCTAATATTATTGAACTGAGAATAGATTGTTTATTTTCTTTCTTTTTCTTTTGTATTTTAATTCGAACTCAAAATTTGTAGAAATCTCAATTTTTGAGAATTCATCTTTCATTTTGGCGAGCGTAGAAATTGTGTCTGGGACTCCTTTGTTAAAAAAATCGTTTTTTTTGTTTTTTTATTGTTTTGATTTAAAATAGATGATACAACAAAAATCTATTTCTTTGTCAAGTGAACTTCTCAAATAAATCTAAGCAATTTAAAAATTGTTTGAACTATTTGTAATTTCATCTTCAATAAATAAAAATAGTATCAAAAAATTATTTAGAACTTTGTCATAATATAATTTTTTTGAGAAGTTGCATGAGGTGACCTTCCTCAAAAAATAGAGACAATCTGAATTCAACATTCTCACGAGTTGTTTGTGCATGAACTACAATTTCGAAATCTTTGTTTTTGTCTTTGTTCAATAATAAACAACAGATTTGAAAAATCAATGCAGTCGGGCATCTCTACAAGATTGGCATGAGACTTCTTTCCTTTTTAATAATTTGGCGTGATCAATTTCTAAGTAAAATTCTTCAAACGGACTCATTGAACTCAGACACGTGGAATATGTTTTCCCAAGAAAATTATTAACAAAGAAAAAATCTCTTTTTTTGTTATTTTTCTCGAACAAACAGATATTAATTCATTTTGAACTGGGAAAGGCATTTGTTATTGATTTCTTCAACAAAATCCTCTGAACATAAATCATTCTCACTTTCTTTGGTATAAATAGATGACGCTAAAGCGTCTTTCTGATTTGATTAATATGAGTTTTTGAACTCATTCATCTTGTTGTTATTACGAACTTTTTCAACAGATAATCTGGCATTCATATAGGGGTGAACAATGAATCTTGATAATCCTCTTCAGAGTTGCATATGAAGAATTAATGAAGTCAATCTGTGGCGGATGAATTGAAGTTTTTCCAATAAGATGAACTATCTAATTCCAATTCTCTATTCAATCCATCAATCCAAGTCGTTTGATTAGAATCTGTTGAAAAAAATATTCTCAGGGCAGACTTTTGCACAAACATATTTATCACTTTAAAATACATTGATAATGTCTGCAAAACAATCGGCGAGCCTAATGTCATAAATTGTTTGATTTATTGTTCTACGAATAGCATACAAATTACAAAAAAATCAGTTGACCCTGGTGAATATTTAATACATCATTCGATGGCGTTGATAAAAATATTTTTTTCAAAGTTTCTAATTCGTTATAACAGTATTTAAATCCATAATTAATTTGAACTCTAAAATTGGCATAATGTATAATGGTGTTTTTGAGCGGGAACTAATATGTTTAAAATTCTTTACATATCTGGGCATTATAGCATCAAATTTTGGCAAATTAAGAACTAATAATCTCTAGCAATTTCGAACTTTCAAATATTCTGGCGAACTCTAACATATGTTTAGGAGTTCTTGGTGAATAAAAATTAAAAGGCAAATCATCTAATGTAATTGTGTCATTATCAGTGAACTCTTTAATCATAATTAAATTATCTTTAATTGTTTTGGGTGAACTCTCCTGCGAATCAGCTTAATAGCATCTTCTAAATCTAAACAAATTGGACTTTTATATTTCTGAACAAATTTCTTCATTTAGAGAACCTAAGCATATACGAAGGTAACAGCATATTGTAGGAAGAACTATTGTCAAATTTATTAAATGAATTGACTTTTAATTTGAATCTTGAATCTTGATTGTATTTCATTTTATCACGAACTTTCTTATTTATGAACTTTTGTTTATTATATAATATTAAGAACAAATGTCAAACAAAAAAAGACAATCTTTTTGATTTGACAGTTTTTCCATTATAGGGCGCGTTTTTTTGGACTTTCGATACATTTATCGAAATCTTGATTTTATTAATTTTTTTATTTAAAAAAATATGACGATATAACAGTTTAACAAATCCATTTTGAGCACTTTTCTGTTTCTAGAATTTTTTTCAGGGGAACCATTAAATCTTTATTGTCTGAACTTTTTAAACATATAAAGTTCATCAATTGATACTTTATATTGTTCAATAGTCATTAATTCGCTTGAGACATTTTATTGTTTTTATATAAATCTTTCCATTTCTTAGTTAATCTAATATTTTTCCTTTTTTTACAGATTTTTGTAGTAGAGTTCTTTTTTTCTTGTTGTTTTTCTTTTTCTTCTTGTACAAAAGGCCCTTTATTTTTTTCTCTTTTTTTATATCATTATTTACAAAAAAATTACATAAAATTCTTGAACTTTTTTTATTTTGTTGTGTTATTGTGATTGTGAAAAAAATTATGAAAAAAGAGAAACATTATGAAAAAAATGAAGAATTTCATGAAATCTCAAGCATTAAAGTAGAAGATTTCTATAACAAAAAAATCATAAATATAAAGATTATGAAATTTTTAGAGCATAATAATTTTTGAGATAGACATATATTCCTAAAAAGTTTGAGCAAAAAAATTAATTATCTAAAAGGGGAACTAAAAAAATCACAAATATGATTTTGATTTCTTAAAAAGAATTAATTATCATTAATGGATTTGGCATTATCTTGCTGAAATTAAATATTTAAAAAAATGTCAGGGCTCAAATTCATCAAATATTTAAATTAAAAGAACATATAAAAAAATATGGAACTTTTATTTTCTTTCAATTGTTCTTTTTGTTTTTATATAATTCTTTGAACTTTCTGAGGAACTCGTTTTGACAAAAAATTGTTTTTTTAAGTGTTGTTTTCAGATCAATGAACATATCCCATTTCTCTATGAACTTTTCTAAAAGAGTATCAAAAAAGCAAAGTTTTTTTGTCATAAGAAGTCAACAATAAGTTATAGAGGACCTTCTTCTTGAGCTTCTTTCTGATAAACATAACAAATATTATTAGAAAAATTTACGAGCTTTCTTCAACAATATTTCAGTTTCATCTTTTATTTTCCTTATATGAACAAGTTGAGCAAGATGGTTGAATACATTCATGATTATTAAAGGAGGCCCTTATATCAGGGCTCCTAAGAAAAATCATCTTATGAGTATTTTTAGAACATCAAAAATATCTAAAAAAATATATTCTTCTGGTAAGAAAAAAATTCTATATTTTTTTATATTTGTGCTTTGAACTCTCTTAAAAAAATGATTTTTATATCTTCTTTTTGGCATATAAATTCCAGAACTTCATAAATCATGTAAGATTTCTCTTTCTGGTGTGTTTTTATTATTATTCTATCATGCGGCATAAAAAGTTCAGACATTTGATTGAACTTTTTGTTTATTTAATCTTTCTTACGTTTTGCAAATCCTAGCATAGTTAAAAATTGATGGGGCATCAATCCTAATCCAATTCAATTGTAGTAAAGTAGACGGTGTTTTTTTGTAGGGGTGAACTTTTTCTGAATTTTTAGGCGTTTGATTATTTGTTGGAAGAATTTGTTGTTTAGTTGTTCCAGTTGTTTTTGTTTTCTGTATTTGGTTTTTTTCCTCAACAGGCTTATCTGTATTTGGTTTTTTTCCTCAACAGGTTTGTCTGTATTTGGTTTTTCTTCAACAGGTTTGTCTGTATTTGGTTTTTCTTCAACAGGTTTGTCTGTATTTGGTTTTTTTCTTTAACAGGGACTTTATCTGTATTTGGTTTTTCCTCAACAGGTTTGTCTGTATTTGGTTTTTTTCTTTAACAGGGCTTATCTGTATTTGGTTTTTTTCTTTAACAGGGCTTATCTGTATTTGGTTTTTCCTCAACAGGCTTATCTGTATTTGGTTTTTCTTCAACAGGTTTGTCTGTATTTGGTTTTTCCTCAACAGGCTTATCTGTATTTGGTTTTTCCTCAACAGGTTTGTCTGTATTTGGTTTTTCCTCAACAGGGCTTATCTGTATTTGGTTTTTCTTCAACAGGTTTGTCTGTATTTGGTTTTTTTCCTCAACAGGGCTTTATCTGTATTTGGTTTTTTTCCTCAACAGGCTTTATCTGTATTTGGTTTTTCTTCAACAGGTTTGTCTGTATTTGGTTTTTTTCCTCAACAGGCTTTATCTGTATTTGGTTTTTCCTCAACAGGGACTTTATCTGTATTTGGTTTTTTTCCTCAACAGGGACTTATCTGTATTTGGTTTTTCCTCAACAGGTTTGTCTGTATTTGGTTTTTCCTCAACAGGTTTGTCTGTATTTGGTTTTTCTTGATTTGAATCTGTTTCTTCTGCTGGGAGAGCATATGTGATTACATAATCATTAAAGAATGAACTTTTTCATGCGTATTTTTGGAACTAATACAGGTGAATCTCAGGTTTAGTTACAATCTGAATCTGTTGCAACTTTTTAATCTTAAATCCTTTTTTTAGGGTCCAAAGAAGAAGTGAATTTTTGAACTTTGTCAAAATTTATCTTATAGAAAGTTAAAAGTTTGTTTAGGGTTTCTGTTTGAGTACTGATAGAAAGGTTCTTATTTGAACCAAATATTTTGTTTGGGGCTCTTCAAGATTAGTGAACTCCTTTTTCTTCTTCAATTATATTGGCTTTGATAAAAAAAATTAATATAATCTCTCTCTGATTGTGTTTCATTGTTTGATCTAGCTAAAGATTCTATATTGTTAGGGGCCCTTATACAACTGTAAACTCATTTGCATAAGTTTTTGGGGCTCTTCAAGAGCTTTTTCATTATCTTTTTCTATTTTAGAAAAAGTCTTCAAATGACGAAAAAGTTTGGCGTTTCAAGACTCAGCAATCCTGTAACGTTATCATTTTCTTTATTGCTCTTATAGAATTTAGGAAAGCAGACATAGGGAACTAAAATTATTTAATTTGTCTTTAAATTCTATTAATTGGATTTCTGCTTTTTTTATTAAAATCTTGAATCTCAGGCATATAGTATGATTTTTTTGTCACGATTATATTGTTCAATACGTCTTTCAAGGTCCTTTTTTTGTACAAAGTTGATTTGGTCATAGATTTTTTTCATTTCTTAGAGTTAAATCTTTTGGGTGGGTTTCTGGACAGCGGTATCTGTAGTCTTTTGAATATTTCCATTGAGCGACTCCTCTTTAATAAAGTTATAATAATCATTATAAGCATTTAATGAACTATCATAAATTTCATTTCTCTTGATTTGAATAGGGGTGACCCTTCAATCTGTTCTTTAACAACTTTTTGTTCTTCTTTAATTTCGTTCAAAAGCACTTTTCAAGTTCTTCTTTAGTTGTTGACTTTTCCTTTATTTATAACAGCTTTTCTGAATAGTCCTAGTCTATTATCTCTTGGCGAGATCAGCAATGAGCCTAATTCTGGGTCTAACAAAGTGTAAATATTTTTTTATCATATTCCAGTCAGGTGCAATTCTTCAGAACTTGGCACATGAGAGAACAAACTTTCAAATCTGCAGAAGCTTCAGTCTTTGGAGTTACAGTTGTTTCTTCTGCAGGGCAGTTCCATTAGATACAAATAGGGCCCAGATAATGCAATAGGGCTGCAATTAATCCATAGAACTTTGAACTTTTTCTAAAATAAACATGTCCTTTTGTTGATTTCATTATATAATATGAACTCCTTTAAATTTAATTTAATTTTTGTTTCAAGCTAAAAAACAAAAATTCTTTTTAAAATTCAATATCATTAATGCATTTTTTTCCAAAAAAATCTCATTACTTTTTTTGAATTTTAATTCTTATTTTAATATTCAGAACTTTTAAAATTAAAATAAAAAGAAATTTAATCAATTTGATTAAATTTCTTTTTTTATTAATCCTCTTTACGTTTTGACAATCCAAATAATGACATTACAGATGTAGTCATAAATCCAATAGCTCCAAGAGCAAGTCCAGTTGCTGTAGAAGGAGTTTTAATTGGTTTTGGTTTATTTGGTGTAGGAGTATTTGGAGTTAGCGTAGTTGGTTTTTGGTGGTGTAGTTGAATCTGGAGGAGTTGTTGGTTTTGGTGGTTCTGGTGTATGTGTAACGAACTGTTAGAAATCATTTCCTTACCATTTACAACATTTGTAAATTCATTGTAAGCATCACCTGATTTAATACGTTTAACTTCAACATAAGCGTCCATATCAAAAGTAGAAGTATTTTCTACAGTTGCAAGGAGTTCATCTTTAGCAGGGGAGCTTTCCAAACACCATCTTTATATGTTACAGAAACATATTTGTCAGCATTCTTAGAATCTTGAGTTAATTCAATTTGATAAGAATATTTAGTTCCAGTTGGGATTTTATTTCCAGCTTTATAAACTTTTCCGTTTTCGTCCTTAACATCATTTTCTAAAACTGTTTCTTTAGTTGTTGTATTAGAAGCAGTGATGATAACTTTCAGTTATGTATATTCATCGTGCCTGTATCTAATTTGTCAGAGCAAATCATATTGAGTTAATGTGTCATGTTTAGCAGGAATAGTGAGTCCATCTAAATAATAATCAATTGGACTGATTTAAAAAGAACAGTCTTATCATTTAAATCTTTTTGCATCGAACTGGGCGCATCTACAACTTTCTTAGATGGTTTTAGATTTGGAGTCTCTGGGACTCTAGCTAAATTAGATGTATAAGGTTTTCCAAAAATCAACTGGCGGAAGTTGTTGGTAATTTTAGTTCCATCTGGTGCAGTCAATTCTGCGTAATTCAATATTAATATTATTATTTGAACTTTCACATATTTAGAGTAGAATGATGCGGGTCTTTTACGAGTTTAAAGATAGAATTAAAGCTAGGATTTAATCCGAGCTGTTTAAGAATCTTGTTAATAGCATCAGTACGAGCATTATCAGAAAGTACATGATACATTTCGAATAATTCTTTCACATCATTCTTTTTTTAGAATCTGTCAGAACTAATTTCAGAATCTTTTTGAACTGAATTTATTATCTTCAACATCATCAAGGATATAGGGGAAAACTTTTTGCAATGAACTCTTTAGAAGCAGTTGTTTTTATATATGTTGAATAATCAGTAGTTAAATTAAATTTAACATTTTTTTGTTAAATGTTGTGGCATTAATGTCAGCATTTTTTTCATCTGTAATAGATTTAACAGGTTTTGGTGGTTCTGGTGTGTAGTTAGTTACAGTATTAGAATAGGGCATATAATCATTTGCTAGAACTATAAGTATTTTCATAGAATCCTTTATCATATGTTGGTGCCCATACAATTTGAGGGAACTTTTAATTTTTTTCCCATTATAAGTAGCAGTAAATGTGTAAGTGTATTTTTGAACTATTATAATCTGAACTTTCCATTTGGGATGAACTCAGATAAAGATTTAGTTTTTGGGACTCATTAGGAGTAGACCCAGCAGTTAATGGGTCAACAATAGTAATAGTATCTCCATTTTTAATATTTGAATAAATATTATCATGAACTAGAGTGTAGAGCTTACTCCATTTTTTTGCAACAGTTTGTTTATCTGTGTTTGTTTTGTCTGTATCAACAGGGCATTTTTTTGTTGAGCTTTTGGAGCATATTTTAATGAATAATCATGATAAAGCAACATTGATAGTTTTATTTCTTGGTGACGAAATATCTTTAATTGTTGCAGTTGGAAGGACATTATTGTTGTGAATTTAAGGAATTGTCCATGAGTATTAATAATCCACAAATCATCAATATTTAACAATGGTACAAGTGGAGTGAACAGCTGGTTTTTATTGTGTAAGATTTATTTACAGGAACATTCTTATTAATAGATTTTGTAAAGTCATTATTTCCATCATGGGCTAGACTAAAACTTGTCAGTCATGATAAACATGATGAGCATATTTTTGATTTACAGCAGTGTTTGGACGATTGTTAGTATAAACATAAGAATACAAGTCTAGGGCAGAAATATTGACAGTGGTGAACTCCATCTCCATTTTTTGAGTAAAGTTTGACTTTACCTAAAGTTCCGTGATCATGGATCCCTAAAGTGTCATTAGGCGTCATTCATATCATGAGTAAATGAGAATGGGATCTCTTTCTAGAAAACATTCATAACAGTATTTCCATAAATTAATTGGTCAGCATCTTGAGTTGTTGTTACTGCTCAACAACATTAGGGGTGAACTTTTAATTTCATTCATTTTTGAATTGTATGGATTAATAACGGGACTAGTTTTTCATTGTAGATTTGTTTGAACTTTTTCTGTTGCGAACTTTAAGAGTTGTTGCAGGACATCTCAGTTTCTACATTTTCTGATGCTGATTGATTAGATTTCTTGAACTCTTCAACTGAGGCTAACAGATTTGAATGCGGGCTCTGTTTCTTTAGCGAGAACTTTATTTTCTTCTGGGCTCTTTAGTTGACTTTTCAATCTTTTCAATTTGAGTTGATTGGTCTGGGAGCGAGTTTCGAGCTGTGACTGTCATATTCAGGAACTGTTGTATAGCACTGTCTTGAGTAGATTCTTTTTGTTACAATAGCATTTTGAACTTTTGTTACAGCATTTGAAACAGACGAGATTATCAGGCGTCACTTTTGGGAGCTCAGTGTTAGAGTTGAACTGTTTTTTTATATGAATCTTTGTCGTTTGTTGTTTTAGGTTGAGTAGGGAAACTTTGTATTAGTTGGTTTGAGACTCTGTTGAACTCATCAGCAAATGTTGTTCCATTTGAAATGAACAATGAGGGTCGAAAAAAACAATAAGCAGGCAATCCATGGGAACTTGGATTTACGGAAAAAAATCCATGTCCTTGATTTTTGTTTTGTTTGCATTTCAAAAATCTCCTTTTTGAATTTTCCTTTATTATATCAATAAAAATAAAGATTGATTCTAGTCAATCTTCATTTTGTATTATATTATTCGACTTTTTCTTGAATGAGAAAGTTAATAATCCTAAGATTCCTAAAGCCCTAACATGTTTAGTAAAGTAGAATTTGTTGGATGAGTTTTTTTGGCAATGGTTTTTCGAACTAGGTGTTTCAGGTGTAACAGAGAACATGGGACATTGTTTTAACATCTTCTACAACAGGTTTTTCGAGACTGCAATAACAATTTTTTTCAATTTCTACAGTAATTGGTTTTTGGAACTCTGGTTTTCCAAGTTCTTTGGGGCGGTTTCAAAGCAGATGGTTCAAATTCATCAATTTTTTTCATCTTTAGTAGATGGCAAATCTTTAGATGGGGGCATCACATTATCATGAACAATTCTTCTTTGGCATTTACAACAAATGAACATGAACTTGGGGAGCTATTATTGAGCGTGTGAAATCATATTCAACAGTATAATCATTTTTTTCAGTTAAATCAATTTCTGAACTAACAGAATTGTTTTTCAATTTTAAAGGTCTTGTTTCTTGAGACTGGAGAAACAAGTTTAACAGAGATTAATTTTTGTATTTTTCGTCGGGCATAACAGTAACAATTCCTTTTTGAACGAATTTTTCTTTTTTTGAGACTTAAATGTTTCAATTGCAGTATTTTTTTGAATTGTTCTAAAATTTCATTAGTAACAACATCTTTAGATTTATGTTGAATCATAAATATTTGGATGTCCGTATTGTCTCATAGAATTAATAGAAAAATTAAAGATTTGTTATCTTCTGTTGATACATCATTTCTATTGAGCGACATGAAAGTTTTAGCATTCTCTTTTGCTTTAAAGTAGCAAAGGTATCCATGAACTCATTATCTCTGATCTGTAAATTGAATTGGCGATTTAGAAGCATTTCTTCAGAGCTTGTGATTCGTAGAACTTTTTCAAAAGGTACAATTTCTACTGGCGCGAACTGTCAAGTTTTAAATCCTTTGAAAGCATTGCAGACTGTAACAGAGTTGAAGTAATCGACATAATTAGCAGACCCATTAGCAGTATTTGGAGGATTAACGCTGACAAAGCATCAATGACTAGGGTGAACTCTTCTTTAGTTAATAATGGCGTTGAGAATCAGTTTGCTCAATCTTTTTCTGTTAATTGAGAGTAATCTAATTGGACCCATGGACGCATAAGATTCTGAACTGTTATAAATATGAGCCCGAAGCATGAACTATCATGTATTTAGGTTTTTCTCAATTAAAGTTTTTTTAATTGTTGTAGTGACTCTTTTCTCTTAGATTGGAATGATGGACGAAGTCAACAATTGCAATTAAGTCCATATTTTTACGTTGGACATTTCTGAGTTGGGACTCATCTAATAAAGAAGGGACTAGAATTTGACGATAAATAGTATTATTCTTAGCAGTAGATTTAGAGGTTAATTTAGATTTAAGATTCTTATTTTTCCTCTCAGTAGAACTTTTATTTTTGATTATTGTTTTTCTCCCAAGTTTCTAATTCTTTTTTTATAAGCATCTTGATTTGACTTTTTCTTGTGAGATGAACTTTTCAATCTTTTCTGGGACTCTTTTTTTGATTTGGGAACTCATCAGAATCTTTTTAATGATGAAGAACTTTTAAAAAGCTGACAGGGAACTAACATTATTTTTTTCTGGCGAACTAGAAATGAACTCTGTTAAAGTTTTTTTGATGAACTCAGGGGACTGTTTAGAAACAGAATCTTTAAGATTTTTTTCTCGAGACATTCAACGAACTTCTTAAATTCTTCTTCTTTTTCCTGGTGTTAAAGTCAATTTAATTTCTTTGTCTAATTTGGTAGAACTTTAGAAGATTCTTCAATGAACTAGATAAGCGTTCATTAGCATTTGAGAGCAATTCTGTTAATGAATTAATTGTTTTAATTTGAACTTTCAATGTCTGCATTTGGGACTCATTTGAAGTTTTATAATTGACATCTTTGCTTTAATTCAACAATGACATGATTTTCTTTTGAGAACTCTTGGTGAACTCTAGCAATTTAGCATTTGAATCATTTTTTTGCATCTGTTGGGAACTTTCAAGCATTTGAACTCGGTTCTTGTTTTGTGATTTGTTCAGTTTTTCAGAACTCTGGTTTTGTAGTGTTTTCTTGGCGATGGCATGTTCCTAATAATAGAGATGTTCCCAAAAACAATACGAACGAAGGACAGAGACTTTTGATTTACGGAAGGAAAGTGTCCTTTTTAATAATCAATTTTATATTCTCCTATTTATTAAAGTGTTATAATGAATATCGAATAATTTTTTTATTTTCAGTTTTAGAATAGTAAAGATATATATATTAAATATTAATCATAAATTTATGATTAATAAAAAAATAAATAGGAGTGATGTGGCAGAACAGAACTTTTTTTATTATTAGGGCAGACACTAGAGACGTGGATTGAGCGGTGAAATCATTTCTCGAATTGAAAAAGGTTGAAAATCACAAAATTAGAATTGATTAGATTAAATCCTAATAAGTTAAAGGGGACCATTACAATCATATTGTTAATGAATCCTTTTGCTAGAGTTAGAAGAATACATGACAAAAAGGTAATTCAATTATTGGTATTATTGGCGGTGATAAAGGGGCATTTCGAACGGAGAAAAAAATGATGGGAACGAGGCAATCCAAGAGGGACGATTTAGGTTCAATTAGAGGGATTTTTGGATTTGTTGCGTGAGTGGAGTCATGAAAAAAATCTTGTACATGGTTCTGACAGTGTGAAATCTGGCGTAAAATTAATATTTGGTTTTAGGCAGACTACAAATAAACATAGGAACTACAGGGAGCCCTTTTTGAGGTTTATATGAACACAATACAAGAAGATATGTAAAAAAATTTAAAAAAATCTTTGAAACTTTAAGAAGATTTAGAAAAAAAGTAAAAGTATAAAGATTCAAATTCTAACAAAGGGAACAAAGATAGGAATATTTTTTTAATTATAATAACGAACTTTTATTACAATTTTAAGGACATTTCTTCTTCCTTAATAGAGACAATTTTTTTATATTTTTGAACTTTTTGAACATTAATAATAGGAAGTATTTTTAATTATCATAACAGTATGGTTTAAAAAAATAGAACTAATCAATCGAAATTCAAAAAAATTTAATAGATAAAGATTTTTGATGTTTATAATCTCATAGAAAATGAATCATTTGAATATATTCAAGAGTTTGGAAATCTATTATTTGAAGATATAGATAATTTTTTTACATTCTGATAAAGGAATTAATCATTATTTTTAAGGAATATATTTTAGTGACAATGAGTTAAAAAAATCTTGTCTAAAAAAATGGATTGGAGCATGAGAACGAACATGAACCAGAAATGAAATTAAAATTAATAATGAATCTTTTTTTATCTTTATAAGAAATTATATGGGTATATTACAAAAGAACAAAAAAATGGTCATAGAAAGATTAAAAGATTTATTAGAAGAATTCAATTCGAAGAATCATGAAATAAAAGATTGTTAATAAAGAATGAAATACATTTCTTACAAAAAGGAATTAATCTTCCTATTGAGATTTTTATTTGAAAATATTTGATGAGCGAGCAGAAAAAAATAAGTTTTTACGATATTATTTTTTTACATTTATAAAAAAAGAACTTTTAGGAGAAAAAAATTTAAATGAATAAATTGAAAAAAATTAGTATGGCAGACTTTTGGTTTATTAGCAACAATTTGTTGAGCAGGCATTCTTGGCGATGGGAGCAGGCATCGTGGAAATGACACGGACGGGGCAGGGCTCTGATAACGTTGGAAGAGTTAATTATGTTTACAAAGTAAAGGGCCAGATACACAATTGGGTGAAGACAAGAAGGTATCATTGGAGGGACCGTAATTGAGCTTTAGAAGTAATTAAAGATTACAAATATGTTGGAGTTGAGGGTGGACTCAGGTAAATTCAGTAATGAAACAGCATCGAACTCTGGCATGAGATCTACAACAGGGGAAGCAAAAGAAGAAAGAGCAGCGAAGACAAAAAGAAGAAAAAGATAAAGATAAGGACAAAGATAAAGATAAGAAGAAAGATGATGTAGAAGAAAAGAACAGAACTCTACAGGCGTACTTCTACAACAGAGAAGAAGAATGAAATGAGCATGCTGGGGGACCCAAAGAAGGAACCACAAGTAGTTAATCCTGGCGTAGTAAAAGCAGGAGGCGGAGAAAAAGTTGTTGGAACAGGGCGATAATGGACAAGTAATCGTTGACGCGAACAAGGACAAACATCTGTTGTTGAAAAGCAGAAAAAAAGTTGGTGGACGAGTTAAATCTGATGGTTCAATTCAATTAAAAGATAAATCAGGTGGGAACATTTAAAAATTCCCTACAGGCGGGACGGGGCGCATTAGTATCAATGTGAAACAGCAGGTGGGTCAGTTGGTGCAGGCGGATTGCAACATTCTTACGTTCTAAACGTAAATAAAATTTAAAAGATAGCAAAATTTGGCATCTTTTTTTATTTAAGAATGAACTAATTGAACTTTTTTTAGTTTTTTTGTAGAATAATATTAATACGAAGTCTAATATAAGGACTTTAATAAGAAAGAGGTTTATAATAATATGAATAAGAATAAAGAACATTTTTGAGCTGGGAATTGACCTATTTTTCAAATTACTGGGGCATTGCGGGACTGTTCTCAACAAAAAAATCAGAGACATTGTTTCTATGAAAACAGGTGACATTACAAGTGCAACATTCTTTGAGAAATCAAAAAAACAATCCTGAGCGTTCAAACATTAGAACTCAAATGAAGTTATCTCTAGTGAACTAGAAGATAAATATAAAAGATAAAAATGAACTCAGAAGATGTTGAAAAAAAGAATATAAAAAAATGAAAAGAACAATATGGAGTTTTGATTCAAATCTGTGCTGAACTCTGCAGGTTTAACAGAAACGTTTTATAAGGGACCAGGCGAGGCCTACGTTGTTGATTTGATTATGCAGTTAAGACTCGGCGAAAAAAAGATTTAAAGATTCTGATTATGAGGTGAACTTTCAAATCTTATAGTAACAATGGGCATTAAATTTGTTAAGGGCAAAAACAAAAGATGAGGGACAGGGCATTGTAGGGGCCCAATAAAGGGAAGGGCATTGATGTGTGACGATATGGACTAGCAAGGGGACATCAACAAACAGGGGAATTGAACTTTGATTCAGGCTAAGATGTGGGTTTGGGTGTGGTACAATCGAACTCATTAGAAGTTAACAAAGTTTCAGAATTTTGCGATTGGCGTGGACAATGAAACAGTGTATTATGTTGTTAAAGTAACGAAAAAAAGAAAACAAAAAGATTCTTGGAAAGATTACAAAGACATTCTAAAAAAATATATTATTGATGTCAGGAACTCTAACAAAAAGTGGCCTAAAGAAGTTGTATCAAAGACTTTTAAAAAGAATATAATGTAGAAGTAAAAGATAAAAGCATTTAAAAAAATATTATTGAACAATATTTGAATTATAAGAACAGAATCTTCTGAAACAAAAGATGGCGAAAAAATAAATAAAAAGAAAAAAAGAGTTATTTAAATAATGCTTTTTATTTTTTTAATCAGACGTAAAAATAGGGGCATTTTAGGGGCGTTTTTTTCATAAAGTCGATACATTTATCGAAATTACATTTTGAAGCGCTTTAGTGTTGCGTATATGACGATATAACGAACTTTAATAATAAATGGCAGAAAAAGAGTAAAAAAATATTTTTTTTGTGCTTTAATGATTTTGTTCATATTCATATAAAAAAAGTTGCAACAACAATTGAAAAAATAAAATTGGTGAACATCGAAGTTGTTATTAAATATTTCTTGATACTCTTTTGCAAGTTCTGTTTCTTTGTGTTTTAAGTTCTCTGGTTCATTATTTGTTGAAAGTTTAATTCGTTCTAAATTGTCTCTTGTTCACGTCAGTTGAAGATTTGTATCTACAAGCATCAAAAATGAGAATACAGAAGAGAACAATAAAACGATAGAAATAATAATTTTGATAATTGTTTTTTTCATTATATAAAAATTCCTATAATGAATTTCGATAATTTCAATCCTGTTGAATATTTGTTTTGGTTTTAATCTTAATTTATGATTTTTTTATTTTTTTCTCCAATGAGTTAAGGTTAAATCAATATCTGGATTTTTCTAAATTTGTTTCATGAGTGAGCTCGGGGACCCAAAAATCATTAATATTTATTTCTGGAAAATATTCATTTCCATTATACAATGTTTCTTCTTTTTATAAAAAAATAAATCTGTTGCTCTAGTATAATATATTTCAAACAATTCTAATCAACAATAACAAATATTTCTTTTTTTAGAATCATTCTTAAGGGTGGCGTAATGGATGGGAATAAATAATTATATTTTTTTATAGTTATTAGGATTAATTTCAGAGGATAATACATCTTTGGCATGATCTATATTCAATGTCTTTATATTTATGTGGCAAATTTAAAAAAAGTTTCCTTGTCTAAAATTGGCATATTGTTTCTTAATAGTTTGTCAAATATAGGACACAATTTTATTATGAACTTTCCAAATTTGTCAATGGCATCTAAACAAAAAAATTTCATCAATGCGAGACAGAAAAATTAATTCTCTTTTTTTGTTTTTTTATAGATTTGTTAATTGACTGATTAATGAACTATCAATTAGACCTGGAATTTGTCTATTCTTGAACTAAAACTGTTTGAGTTCGTTTGTAGGGACATAAATAGATTTGAAAACAATTTCCTTGAAGTCAACATCATCTGGAGACAGGATTTCTTCTATTTTTTTCCTTTTTGAGATAAAAATCTCCAAAAAAATATTCCATGGGCTCTTTTTCTTCATATAAAAATTCCTTCAGCATCATAAATAGGGACCCAAATTTAAAATTAATATTATTTTTTTCATAATCATTTTCCTATTTTTTTATTTCTTATATTTTTTTATTATTCTTTTAATGAACTAAAAAAAGTCAAATAGTTAAGGCGAGTTTGAACTATTTTTTTATTATGTCCTTTAACATATGAAAATTGAACACAGAAGCAGCATCAAATAGTACTGTGGGAAGAAAGCCCTAATCCTTGTACATTAGATTCAGAAATTAAGATAGGGACATCAGGTCTAACATCTTCTACAATTGCAACGTGAACAATATCCATCGAGACTTTGGAACTAGAGCAAATGATAAAAGCAGCCTGAACTCAGGTTTGTTTGAAACAGTGTAATGTGAAGTTAATCTCAATCAGCTTTCATTTCCCATATAAGAGATTTAAAAGATAGGCCCTAATTGGGACCCTCTATTATATACATATGTACATTGAACTTAAGGATATGAAGCAGAAGTATAATGAGATGTATCAACAGGTGTTTTTCAGATTAAGAGCAGAAGGTGGCCCATTTACAGGTGTTCAGGGCTGAGACATTAAAGTTAGTATAATTAACAGAAACAGTCGTTGCATAATTAGAAGAATATTGAACGATTCTTTTTTTGAACTCTTCTGAAGAACCATTATAGTACTTTTTCGAACTTTTTCAGTCTCTTGTTTTTTTATCCTTTTTCCTTATGGTGAGCTCATCTAAACGGACTGACTTTCTCGAGGCTCTGTGGTTGAACTTTCTCTAAACAGACTTTTGAACTAGCAGGGCTCTAATTTGTAGTTAATTGGCGTTGAGTCTTCATTTCCTAAAAAGATTTCCAGTGTTTGTATTTTTCAAATAATTTTTCCGGTATCTTTATTGATTTGTTCTTCTGACAATCCAATGAACTCTAATTTTTCTTTTTTTCTGAACTGTTTTTGTCATGTGCATTTTTGAGCTGAATCTTTTTGTTTGTTCAGAATCAGTATCTAGTTTGTCATGGAACTTTCTTGAAGCGATTTAGATTCTTTAGTTGAACTATCTAAATCTGTCTTTGGCGAAGTCAATTGTTGTTTCAATTGATTTAAATGATTGGGCATTGAACTCAGGGGAACTCGAACAAATGTGTGAACTCGTTATAGGTGAGGTGTTGAGCATAAATGAGGGCAGACATTGGCATTGGCGCTGAAAAGTTTGTTTTCTTCATTTTGAGACCCTTTTTTTAAAAATTTTTATAATATTCTATATCAATAAAAGTCAATATTTTTTTCATTATTTTTTTCTTTAATTATCAAACAAAAAAAGTAAAAGATAGGAATTAAAGATGAACTATCTTCTTTAGTGTTAAAGATTTATCTTGTTAAGGCATACGTGTCAGTGGGTGGTGAGAACTGTAAAATAGATTTCCAGCATTCATATGATGATCGAATTCTTTTTCATCAATCAAAAAGTTCATTCCCAAAGTTCTGAACCAGTATTTTTGTTCTATTTTCTGTTTTTAGTAGTATTTCGTGTAAAAAAATCATAATTTCTATTTGGCTTTCTTATTTTTTTAAGCATTTTTCGGGATTTTGACGATAGAACTGTCTTCTACACGTTCCAAATCTTTTTCAAGTTTGATTCCATGTTTCTTTGAATAGGAAACAATGAACTGTTTTTCTGAGGTGTGAAACTCAAAAATCATTTGAATCTAAAACATCTCCATTTTTATCTACAACAACAAAGCGTTTTTTTCGATATGTTGTTTGGTGATGTGTTCAAGCGATAGTGAACTGAAATCTTTCATAAATTTCAGCTTTCTATTTTTTTATATTATTTTATCAAATTTTTGATTTTTCTTGTCAATTGTTTTTCTATTTCATTAATAATTAGTTTATTATTAGACAAACAATTTTCTGATAAAATTAAATTAAAATCATTATAGTACTAAATGAACATTTTCGTAGGGTGGGGACAGGGGAGAACTCATTTGGTAATAGCATCTCTATTTAATAGATTTTCAATTTGTTTTTCTTTTTGAAATTTCTAATCTAATAGTAATCAGCTTTAAATCAACAGACCCTATAATTTCATTAATGAATCTGCATCTGTTATGGGTGGCGCACTGCGAACTGTTGATTTTCAATATTTTATCAACGGTTTTCTGGACTTTAATAATTTTTCATTATTATTTCTTCTAACATCAGTGACTTTAATATTGAAGCATGAATCGAATAGTAGAGTTTTTTTATTTTTTTAACAGACAATTCATTTATATTATCAAATTGGATGACCTATATATTGGCAATGAACCATCTTTTTGTTACATTCATTTTTTTGAGCATGAACTTTCTAGGGAACTGAATTATTTTTTTAATTAAATTGATAATACATTCTGAACTTTCTTCCTTTAAAGCATCTGCAAATGAAATTTTTTTCTATATTGGAATATTTATTTTTTTGATTAAATTTCCAACATAATCCTTTCAAGACATTTTTCCAGAGATTACGATTGACGGAACATATTTTTGAATTAAGTTTATTTTTCCATATAGGAACAGCGCTTTGTGAGATTTTATGGCAGAAATTGTATCTTGATGGAGACAGTTTGGGCTCTGATAAATCTAATATTCATTAAATATTCTGGGTCTATCAGAACCAAATTCTTTCTCATTATCAAAAAAATTTCAGTGAACTCTGAACTGTTACATAAATCATTACAATTAATTGTATGATTAAAAAGGTAGCATGGACATTTTTTTTACTTTTTCAGTGTATTCTTTTTAAAGGACTTTTGCTTTTTATATTTCTCATTCAAGTTGTCAGCAATTTTATCTAATTGTTTGAACGAGACATAATAAGTTCAATATATTCAGTAGTTTCCATTTTTCCCTTTCCTTTTTATTATTTCTTTTTTTAGGTTAGTAATTAATTTGTTATTAAATTCTTCCTTGATAATTATATTATTCTAAAAATTAATTATTGTTTAAATATTTTTTTAAAAATTTATTTATTTTTGTTGATTTTTAGCATTCTTATAAGTATTGACATAGCAAAGAGAACATATTTTTGATATGGAACTGATAAATATATAATAAAGGGTTTAACATTGAGTAAAAAAATTCTTATTATCTCAAACAGCAAGCAAGAGTTTGGGCGTAGGGTCTTGGGCACAATTGGTGGTATTGGTGGGCATAAGTTATGATGTTATTAATCAAATGACAGATGTTCCAATAGAATTAGAAGAAAAATATAAGCAGTCAAAATGTTGTAGAAACAAGAACTATTTCAGAGTTTTATTGCAACAAAAAAATGTCAAGTGTTTTAGATAATCCAATCAGACAGAAAATGACAATGATTTCAATCCTAATAAAAAAATTGAATTGGAATCGGCAGAACTGAAAAATTCTGGAGAACAGAAAATGAAGTTATTCCTTTTTGGGAAGATTAAATATAATAATGAAAAAGCTAAATTATGGCAATTTGATTCAAGAAGGTGTAAATGGTTCTCATACAGTTGAACTTTTATTGATTCATTTGATGAAAATGGAGAACATACAATCGGTAAGGGCCTTGAAGAGCATGAGACTTTCATTAAACAAATTATAGAAATTGGCACAAATGAAAATATAGAACAAACAGGAGAATCAAATTCTAATATAGTATTAGATTATAGGGGCGGCGGGAGCATCTAAAGATACAATTTATAGCATAGATGAAAATTTAAGCAAAGATGAATCTTATGGCGTAAAGGGTGAAGATGGAACAAAAAAGTAACAACAAATATTATGAGCGTAAATGGAGTAGGGGGCCATGGCGGGGGCATCAAGGGAAGAAGTAATTAATCCAGCAATTAATGATGTTGAACATATTTCAGAAGAAGAATATAATAAAAAAAGTAAATGCAGAAAAATCTAAAGGAAATTGAATTAAAAGGTTCTAATGTAGATGAAAAAGATAATTAAAAAGAACGAAATTCAGAACTAAAAAAATATTGATTTTTGAAACAATTGTCAGTAAGACGAAAGTATGAAGGTCAAATTATTGTAGAACGATTAGGAGTGAGCGGTAGTGAATATGATGTTTATCAAGATGTTTTTGTTAATGACAATCTTATTTCATCTAGCATTTTTGAGGAATGAGCTTTCAATCGAGCAAGTTGAAAGACATGGGACAAAAAGAAGAAACAAAGGAAAGGGTCCTAATGAAGAAATAAGAGGAACTACAAGAAGATAAAAAAAGGATATGGTTGAGGTCTGTTCAAAAAAATTGTCAAAGAGACAAAAATCAAAAGATTTAAAGGGCGAAGTAATATATGATGAAACAATGCTTTGAAGGTGGCGAAGAAGTAGTAGAAGAGGACAGGACGAGATCATATGAAATCACATATAAAATCATCTGTTAATGATGAAATTATATCTAAAGAAAAAAATCAATGAAGAAGTTATAAGACAGGGCGTCAATCGAGTTGTTAAAGTAGGAACAGGTAAGGCGCAAAGTCATATGATGGCATAGTGACAGACGTACGTTTGGGGCAAAATTATAAATGATGATTCTTTATTCGCGATGAAAGTTATATTAAGCAAAAAGGGAAAAATGGTTCTAAAATCGGCAGTATGAAATAACATACATGAATGGTAATCTAGTATCAAAAGAAATCATCTCTAGCGTAATACAAAAGAACCATTAATGAAATTAAGATAGTTGGAACAAAAGCACATGAAAATATTGCATCTAATGATTATCCAACAGGCACAGTTAAAAACAAATGGATTGATTGATTTAAAGCAAGACAGAGACATTGAACTAAAAAACAAGGTCTAAAAGAGGGTGATAAATTAACGAATGGAGTAAAAGTCAATCATTTTTGGCTGAGCGACGTCCCTTTAAATAAAAATTGTTGAACTATCAGAACAAGAAAGATGTAAAAAGACAGATAAAGATTATTATAATCTTATGGTATCGGACATAAAGGGGCAATATTTAACAAGTGGTATTCCATTATCTCAAGGAAGTGTGGACATATTAATGAGCATCTTGATAGTAATCTTTTGAGGCATGTATATGGAACAAAAAAATTAATGAATTGAGGGAACTCATTAGAGCAAGGGACCCTTTAAAAATATAAAAGCAGAATTGCAAAAAGGAACGCAAGAAAGAGCAAATGAACAGAACAAGATAGGTTCATTGAAGTAATGGAAAAAGCACAGCTGGACGATGGAACAGAATTTAGAACAACATTCAAATATTTAAATAATTTGATTTCAAAAAAATCAAGAGAATAAATTAGGTGAAAATATTGGTAATTTTTCTAGAACTGAATCAATATTTATTGAACTCTGAAAAGAAAAATAGCAGAAAGCATTTAATCAATGGGCAAAAATCTCCAGATGGCGGCATATGATTTCAGATAATTACAAGTATTTTTGGGCATTTCAGTAGGGAAGAACAACAGAAAATATGAGGGAATATTCTGAACTTTGGCATCAGTAATTGGTGTTCAAATCTTTCAGATGGAGCATAAAAAGTGGCAGATAATTCTGGTGAACTTTTGGTCATCATCTTCTAAATATTCTTCTAGTGGAAGTTGATTCAACAAATCTTTCAAAAGCAATTAATTCTTGAGCAGAGAATGTCATTTCCTTTGGGGACTTCTCATAATCTTCATTAAGTACGAATGTCAAATTTGGGTGCATAGACTTTGATTTGTCAAAGTTGGTGAACTTTTAGAATAATCTTGGTCTTCAAACAGAAATCAGAATGAACATTTTGAACTTTTTCTTTTTACAATCTTGAGACAATGGGGACCCTTTTCTAATTTTATATATATTATATAATAAGTTGCAGAAAAAAACAAGAATAAATTTAGTTTTATTCTTGTTTTTTTGTTCTATTCAATGAATCTTTTTGGCGAAGGGAACTGAATTTTTAGGGGCATGTGATTCTGGAATATCAATTTCTTTGCGTTTGTGGATTACGAGACTACGAGCAGGTCTAGTTGTTGAACTCAGAAATATCAAGAGAACTGAACTATCATGTTTTTTTGATTTTTTTCAAGTGGCGTCAAAAAAACATCTTCAATAATTGGCAGGGAACTCTTTCTGAGTAATCTCACGTTTCTCAGCAAGAGATTTTTGGCAAATCTTTAACGCGGTGTCATAAAATATTTTCTCCATTTTGGGTGTTTTTATTATTTTTTTTGTATTTTAAAAATCTATATTTCCTAGAACTTAGAACTGTGTTGGGAAATATAGATTTTATTAGATCTATATCGGACAGAGTCTAAGTAAGTAACATTCTCTAATTTTTCATAATATGAATACAATTTATTATTAATAAGAATCAAATCAAGAATATCAGGCAAAAATGGCATTTTTCTACAAACGATTCAATTTGGAATTTGTTTTTTTAATACAACAGTTTCAATTCTTCTTCAGTAAGGTTTACAGTTGTTTGGAGCTAAGGAATTTATCTTTATTAGTTAAAGAATGAATTAATTTAGCAATTTCTTCTTCATCAAGAACAAGCGTATGTAATGAACCATCTTTAGGAATGATTGTTTCATAAGTGATTTTTCAATTCACGTTTTTCATAATAGCACATTCGAAATTAATGAATATTGTGGGTATTCCTTGATTCCTAACAATAGAAACAATTTATGTAAGTCTGTAATTTTATCAAAATAAATTCCTAAATCACTCAAACGGGAGAACTCATCAAATTTTTTTGTTCATCTTTTATTTCTCCTTTATTCTAAAAAAATATTATACAAAATTATTTTTTTAAAAATGTCAAATATTTTTTTCTTCTAATATTCTGATTTTTCTTTTTTTAATTTTTTTCAGTTAGATTATTTTCATCTATTTGTTTAAATGTTGGCATATAGAAGCATCAGTATATTCCCAAATATTTTTCAGTTTCATCATTTGTTATTATATAAGGTCTAGGGTTATGGTCTGACATCCTTATTAAAAAAATTGTTTCCATTAGATTCCTTAATATCTGGTCTTATTTTATATTCATATCCATTTCTATCTAAATAATCTATTGTATCATTTAGAGATTCTTTATTGAATAAAAAAATAAGAGACAGGGAGAACTAGAAAAGGATTTATCTATAATATTGAACTGATTTTGAAGATAAAAATTTAGGGGAACTGATTTCTATATTCAATAATGTTATTAAAAATCATTATAAAGTTGTTTCTGTTTCGAGCTCTCTGCAAGATAAAAAGAATCATTCTCTTTAGAACGGAAATAGGCCTTCTCTTGTTGGACATTTTCGTTTATTTCTTTTCATTATTTTTTTCTGAACCAAATGAGAAATTGAACATTTCTAATATTTTTTTGTTCTTTCTGTTTAGTTTTTCTCTAAACGAATTAACATATTTTGAACTTTCAATAATTTCTTCTATTTTACAATGTTTATATAGAGACAGGGACTCTGTTGTTATATTTCTGAGCATAAAAATCATTTAGATTATCAGAGTATAATTGTGAACTTTCTCTGGCGTATCAAAAATGAGGGTGAAATGAACTCATAAGGACAATTATCTTTCTTGAACTACAAATGAACTGGTTTTGGATGAGACATGATAAATCATTAATTATTCCTCTTGATGATTTTTTTAAGTATGTTTCAAAAGGTAAAAATATAATTTTTTTATATTCGTTTGGATAATGACCTTTTGATTTGTTCTAGACCATAAACATACGGTGTATATTTCACAATTAATCTTTTGGCAAGATAATTTGTTGACGTGAAAACATATCTTTTTCCAAAAATCTTCATCAAGATTTTAGAACTATGAATAGTATAAATTAAAACTTCAAGGGCGCATTATATTTTTTTTATTCATTTCTTTTCTCCTTATTTATTTTTTTAAAAATATATCATTCTTTTGTTGATATAAAAAAATTAAAAAGAGGTTATTAAACAGTGGCATATTTTTTTATATATTGGGAGCAATAGACTGAACTTTTAATATTAATTTCCTTGTTTAAATTCTTATGGAAATTAGAAATATTTTTTTTGCAAGATTGAGATTTAGCATGGCAGATTATTTCTTGGATTTGTCTATCAGTGAACTTTTGTTGTTGCATTTGGTATATATATTTTTAATTAAGTTGTAGCATGTTGCTGAACTTTTTGTTGATATGCAATATAAAAAGGGAACTTTTATAATGTATCATATTGACAGGGGAAGTTAAGAAATGTAGAGCATTTATGGGAGCAGACTTATTCTAAAGACAAACATTTTTAGGGACTCAGTTTGAAGCAATGCAGAAGCAACAGAATTAAGAACAGACTATGAATTTGAAATTAGGAAAAATTCAACAAGAATGAAGTGACGGACAAATATTGGCGGACTCTGAACGAGATTATAATGATTTATTAATTGTAAAAGAAAATATAAAGAATATTGTAGGAAGCAAAAGCAAGTATGAACAGTCATTATAGAAAAGTAGTCAGTAATTTATTAGGTAATGAAATTGGAAATAATATAAGATCTGACAAAGGACATGAAAAATATTTCAATGATAATAATAAATCATTTCTTTTTTTAACAATTTTGATAATGTTGAAGCAGAAGCAATCTCTGATGTTAGTGAGATTATGGATGGCTGCAGAGGAATTTTGCGAACCCTAATAAAAAAATATTCTGTATATTATAATGATTTACAAAGACGAATGAGAACAACAAAAAGAAATTATTAAAGCATGTCATGAATTGGGAATAAACATAGATAAATATAATTTTTGAATATGTTATTGGGGACGACCATCCATATAATTTCTTTGAATCTATTACAGTTGATGAAAATGGGAAATCAACGAACTATATTATTTAGGATTAGAAGGGCAAGAACTTTCATTCTGAGCCCATCAAAAGTGACAAAAATTGAAAAATAATCTTTTGTATGCTGAAAGTCATCAGAAGGCTGACTTTTAGTAGTAACTTATCAAGAAAAAGATAGGGACGTTAGAGATACAGACCGGAGCATATTCTTTAGAGACAAGTCTGTTAAAGGTGAACACATAGATTTTGCAGAAATAAATTTTTGGAACACGACCCTATTGAATGGGATTCTTCTTCTGACACGGACTCAGATTTAAAATGGGGAATTGATAAAAAAATTATAATCATCATGATTCTAATCAATTAAAAGAACTTTTCTGATGTCATGAAAAAGAAAAAGATATGCAAGGTAGAGGGAACTTTGAACTTTCACAAAACTCTTGTTTTACCAAATATGACAAAAGAAGAAGCTTTAGAAGATATTCACAAAAGGACTGAAAGAAGCAAAAATCAAAATGAATTTTAAATGATATTTTCATACATGAAAAAAAGGATTTAGTTTAGCACTTTAATTCTTGGTTCTATGTTGACAATTACAAATTCAGCATATACAGAAACAATTGAAATTAAAGATTTACACAAACAAATAATAACGAGTCAAGAAGAAATTGATAATAAAATCAATTATATAGAAAGTGAAATAGCAGTAAAAATTGTGAACTAAAGAAGGAACTACTAAAAAAAGAAATATGAAGAAGATTTAAAGAGTCAAAAAAACACAAATCAAAAAAATAATATAAATACCCTGATTTTTCTAAGTTCTAATGAAAAAAAGCTCATTTCATAGAACAAGTAGAAAAAAACAAAACGAACTAGAAAAATATTTTTAGAAATTGAAAAAAATAGACTCAAGAACAAAAATACAGAAAAATAGAGGAAACAAAACAGAAGATAGCAATTCTGAAAAAAATTTGAAATAGTTACAACATATACAGACTAATAATGTAGCGGGAACTTTTGAAAAAAATAAGTAAAGGAGCTGAAATTGTCAAATGAGGACATAGAGGGCTGGAAATTTATTATATTCAAAGAATCGGGTTGGAATACAGGCTGCAACTAGTACCAGTTCAGGGTGCTATGGATTAGGACAAGCATTAGCTGACTCAAAGATGAGTCCTTACAGGGGATGATTATTTAACAAATCCATACACACAATTGGGCTGGATGTATTCTTATATTATTGAAAGATATGGTTCAATTAATAATGCGTTTCATTCTGGAATAATAATGGACGGTATTAAAATTAAAAGAGCTAACTGAGATAGTTGAACTTTTTATTATGAAACAATATTTCAAGTTCTGTTGAGACTTTAATTGGAGCTGTCATACATTTCAGAATAATAAAAAAATAAAAAGGATAGATTAAGATGAAATTTTATTATCACAATTTTGAGGATTTAAGAGGTAATCACATTAAATATTTTGACATGGAGATGATTTTAAGGTGGAAGAAGTTTTTTTCAGGCATCTCTCATAAAAAAATGTTTTAAGGGGGTTTCAGACTCAAAAGAAACAAGAAAAAGGCTCATTAAAGTATTAAATGGTTCATTACATTTAATTACAGTTAATGAAGAAACAAAAGAAAGTGACTCATTATGACATGAATGTTGATTCTGAGCAATCTTGATTCCATTGAATGACTTGGGTGGGTTATGTTATCAAAGAAGATAATACAATTATTAATTATATTTGTTCTGGCAAATTCTCAAACTGAAAACGGATTTGAACATTGCTTTCAAATCATTTTCAAATGAATGGTTATGAACAATTCCTTATTTAGATATTATCATTTCCGAAAAAAAGATGACCAGCAGAAATTAAAGAACTTTATAAAAAGAAAGGGATTTTTAATCCTTTTTCTTTTTTTAAATAAAAAAAGCATAAAAATGGTAAAAAAGACACAAAATGGTCAAAATCAGGTAAAATGACTAAAATTAAGGTCAAAAAAATGAGCAAAAAGGGGTAAAATGGCGTTTTTTTGAACATTGGGCGTTTTACAATTGTTGTGAGCGTTGAGCAACAGGCGTTAAAGCGATTCGTAAAACAGTGCTTTTTCGAACATAGCATAAATAATGCTAAAAAAACAAAATAAATGAACAATAAATAAGAACTGTGGGACCTTACGAGCATCATTTGACGAAAATAGTAAAGTAAAAGTGAACTAAAGAGTATTTTTTTTGTTTTTAATAAATGTTCTAATTGAAATATAAGGGTTGTTATATCGTCATATAATCAGTGCTAAAAACAGTAAAAAAATGCAATTTCGATAAATGTATTGAACTTTAAAAGAAAAAAACAGCTTAAAAACAGCTTATTTTACAGTCAAAAAAACAAAAAAAGAAAAAGGAGCATTAATATAGACCTTTTTTTATAGTTATCTTTGAAAATTCTTCAAAAATTCATAATTGGAATATTTAATGAAATTGAACTTTTTCATTTTGTTTGACATTTTAGTTTTGTCTTCAGTTAATAAAACAGTAGTATCTTTATTAATTGATTTAGTAAAAAAATCCAGACTTGTTTTTCAAGTTCTGAAATTAATTCATCTCTATTCTTAAAGTTTTGAGGAACTATGTATGGCAATAATATCCTTTAACAATAATATTATCAGATTTATTCATAACACAGATGGCATTTAATTTATTAAATGTTTCTTTTTACAATTTCAAAATATTCTTCAAGAACTTTTGACAAAAAGCATTGCTCAAAAGTTAATTGATTTAATCTTTTCAATAGATTTATTTTTTTATCAAAGAACAATTCCTCAAGTGAATCAAATTTTTTTCAAAAGGATTTTTCTTGGGCATGAACACTCCTAGTGTTGGAATGACAAAAGATAATAAACGATAAGGTTGAGTATCATTTTTGAACTTTTGAATATTGTCATAAATAAGTTTGAGATCTGATTTTGCGAGAAACAGAACTGAATCAAATTTGAACTCTTCTAATTCTTTCAAATCTAAATTCATTAAATCGAGCTGATTCCAATTTCAGTGAACTAGGAACAAAGCGATGGAGTCAATATCCAAACATTTCTTAGCAACAATATTAGTCATCATATAATCTTTTCTTGGACTACAATTTGGATTTAAACAGAATAAATCTTTGAACTTTCTTGAGCCGTGCCATTATATTTATAGTCAAGTGCATTGTTACAATAAGGACAGAACTTTAGGAATTTCAAGCACTCATTTGATTCTTTAGTTGTCATAACGATAGACGGAATAACATCATTAGCACGTTTAACAGGAACAAACTTTAGAGATTTTTCTTTTCTTGTAATTTTGAAATTATTGCAGTAATATTAGTAATTGTTAAAGCATCAATTGTAATAGGAGAAATCTTGATACTAGGAGTAATCTTTCCAGTATTGGGTGTGAATGAAATATCTTCTGAACTTTGGTTTGAACTTCTGTTCAAAACGGATATTTAAAAAGCAATATATTCTTTAGGATGGTGAACATTTCAGCAATTTTGATTTGACCATTTGGTTTTAATTACAATGACATCTGTTGGAGCAGAGCATTCCATTCATGTCAAAATCTTGAACATTCAATATTTTCGAGACAATTCTTCAAATGTTGTAGCAATGTTTTGAGGGAATAAATCCTTAGCAGAAAAATACATTAATTGGAATTTCTGTAAATTCATCAGAACTGGTCAGGCGCAAAATATGTTGCAAAAAGATAATTTAGCATTAAAATCTAGAACAATTTTCCTTTGGAGACAGCACAGCAACAGAACTCGTTCATTTGAATATTTATCATTGATTTTATTTTGATTATTGATAATCAAGTCAGATTTGAGCATATAATTACACGTAATTCTTTAATATTTGCATTAGGTCGTTGTAATGGTAAATTTTTCAATAGTAAGTTTGTCAGATTCAATCAGGTAAGTTACATTCTCAGCACTTCTCCATTTCCACGAGTTGATAAGATAATTTCATTATCTGAAATGTAATGAACAGATGAGAACTGGGCATCTAATTTTTGGTTCAATTGTATAAGTTTTGAGCCCATAAGATTTAGTTTCATCATAGAATTTATTTGACTCTTGAATAGAATTGAACTTTTTCAAAGATTTCATTGGTTTAACATGATGAACTCATTATCAACATCAATTTCAATAGTCATTGATTTCTGTATCTTGAATTGAGCATCCATTTTCTTCAGAATGGTGTGTTAATGAATCATATTCTTCATCAGTTAAAAGTAATTCTTGATTATTGTAATAAGAATCTGGAGCTTTTTAATAAATTTAACAATTCTTCTTTTTTTCATATATATTGGCTTTCTTTATCTAATTTCATTATAACAAAAATTATCTATAAAATCAAAAAGATAACAACAATAGTTGTTAATTGTTATTATCTTCAAAAATGTATAGTCTTTGAACTCTCAGGGACCTAAAGTTTTATCATTTGTTTCAATCTCTAAAAAAAGTATAATTGGTATGTAAATCGTGCTTTTTAACAGAATTTCTTGTGGATAAAGATTTCCTAAATCCAGCATAATCTATTACATCTGACTTTTTCAGAAGAAGAACTTTAACGAACTATATAATTTATTATCATCAGATTAAATATACATTATCAATTTCATTATTTTTTTCATCATAGGATTAATTTTTTTAAATCATAATCACCTGTAGATGATAAATCTGTTGAATTAATTCTTTTTTTATAAATTTGGGTTCTCTTTGAATATATTTAGAAAAAAATTATTTCTAATAGACATCTCTCTATTTAATTTTTGCAAAATTTCTTTTCTGAACTTTATTGGAATCTTTGATTTCTGTATTATTAGACCTTCTTAATTGTACAGTGGGTTTGAGCCTTTGTTTAAGATTTTCAAATCGAGCATTTGTTTGATTTGCAAATATGTATCAATTTCCTCATTTTGTTATAGTAGACAATTTGTATTTTTCTACATTTTTATCTGATCTCTTTTATATATAGCAACGAGCTCTTTGAAGTTTTGAGCATATCTTGAAGTTAATGAACTTTATTATAGAATCTATCATGTAAATTGAGACCTATTTTTTTACATCTATTTGATTATTTTCATCAAGAAAATATTCATCACAAAAACAATTTGGCAATTTTGTTATTAGTAACATTTTCTATTAGACCTAGGGACATTGTTTTTCAAGGTCTAAAAATCAAAAGTTGACCTCGCATGATTAATGGCATCTATATGAGCTATTTTCTAATAATATTTCATTTCTGAACTATTATATAAATCTTATGGTGATTGCTTTTGATAAAGCATCTTTAATAGGAATTTGATTCTTTTTCTATGTCAGTATGTTCCTTATTTAATTCATCTAAAACAATTTTTCTATATATTCGTAATTCTTTATTGACTAAATATTCATATGGGTGGTATTCCATGAACTGTATAAATCTGATTCAACTGCATTTTAAAAATCTGACATATATTGAGACGATTCAAAAATCATCTAAATGTTCATCTGCGAAACAAATGGACAATTTCAATTTTAACAAAAGCATGGCAGGGAACATTTTTATTAATATGGTATTTAGTCATAGTTTGAAACTCTATTTATTTTTAGTTTTTATATCGTGGCATAATATAAAGGTATATAATATAGTCATTAAAACAGGCATCTCTTTATTAGGGCGTATTTCTGTGAAGTTGGGACATACAAGTCGATGGAACAGTTTGACGAACAGGTTTCTATTAAGTTATTTATTCTGTTGTTTTTTTAAGTTGTTTATAGTTATTGACGACAGCATTTTTACGAATCGACTTTAACAGTTGTTGTAACGGATTTACAACAATTGTAAAACAGCGTAATGTTCAAAAAAACAGTATTTTGCACTTTTCTGATAGTATTTTTTTGGTCTGAAATTGAGTATTTTGCTCGATTTTGAGTATTTTCAGTTATTTTATTAGTATTTTTTTGGTCTTTTTTTAGTGAAATAAAAAGTAACTAGATAAAATCAAGGGCATTTACACACAAAGGGAAATGTATTTTTATGGTGGGTAATAAGCATGTGTATGGCATATAATAAACAAAAAAATTTTTAAAAAAGTCAAGACTTTTTAATTAATAAAAACGAATAATAAAAAAATAATAAAAAGGTAGAGGAACATTGTATGGTGGGACAGAACTTTTACAGAATGTATGAACAAATCAAATAATTTAGAAGAAAGTGAACTAAATGACATATTAGTAGGAATTAAATTTTCAAATTTATTAAATTCTTATTTTACAAATGAAGGGGCATGAACTATTGTGCTTTAATTTCATTCTTTAATGACATTGATGAAGAAGATTGTAAAGAGGGAAGAGATATATTGATTCAAAGTCTTTTTAGACAGGGAACTATTGTAAGGATATAAAAAAAGTGACAAAAGAAAAATCGAATCAATGTAAATAATATGATAAATAAATTAAAAAAACAATCTTTACAGTGACGTAACAGGGGACAAAGTTAGTACTATTTGATGAACTTTGAAATAGTATGGAATAGATTAAAGAGGGCATCTTAAAGTTAGAGTTAATGAAGGGGACTGCAAAGAGAATATTTGGAACTTCAAGATTCTCAATATATTAAAAGTAAGATTAGCATTAAAGAGATTTAAAATCAGTTTGAACACAAGAGAGCATTTATTCTTTTTTTAGTCAATGGACAGATTATGGCGGTTCAGAAAAAAATTCTTTTTGTAAACAGTGGCAATTTTATTGAATCTGTTTATGGTGATAAAAAGAGCAAAGTGGATTTGAACTATAAAAAAATACAAGGCCATTATTTAGATAAAAATGATTCAGGAACTTTAGGGATTGTGAACCCTAATGTTGAGTTCAGATTAGATAATAAAGATAACATTTTATATAAGAATGTTATGAAGTTTTAAAGTCAGGAACAGAGATAAAGAGTTCTTTGATAAATGGGCCTATATAAACGATTAGAGTTAATGAAGAATAGAGATTTAGAATCATTAGAAGGTTGAACATAATTTTTGAAGAAGAACAAGGAGTTCAAATTCTACAATATGACAGAAGAAATTATTGACGAGATCTGCAGTTGAACTCCAGCAAACAAGTGAAGAATCATTTGACGAAATTTCAGAAGAAGATTTCTATAATACAGAAGAAGTTGAATACGAAACAGAATCAGTTGAAGGGGGCATTGAAGAATTAGAAGAATTTGGGAACAAGAAAGAGACAATCAGAACCAAATGAAAAACATTCTTAAATCAGAAGAGTTGAGACAATAAATATGAAAATGATGAGGCATGTTATTGATACATTAAGAAAAGAATTAGTAGATAATCTTGGGAACTAAAAATCTGAATTGGATCAATGTGATACAGATGAAAAAAATTTACAAATATTATAGACAATCTGGGACAGAAGAAATTGAGGGCACTAATAAAGAAAATTATGAATTTTCAGGCGGAATAATCTCGAGGCAATCCTAAATTAGTAAATGATATGGACAAGAAGAAGATGCAACAAAATTAAATAGAAATATGGAGATAGTAGAGTTTTGAACTAGATGAAATTAAGGGACATGTGATGGTGAAAATAAATATTATAAATTATTTAGGAACTTTTCAGAACATTGGATTATTAAAAGAAACAGTATTTAATGAAAAAGAATTAATTAAACAATATGAATAATGCAAAGAATCTCATTCTAGTCTATTTGATGTATTAGCAAGGGCCATTTTGATTTAGTAGAAACATTAGAAAGTCATGATTTTTAATTTATTTGACGACCTCTTTGAAATCTTTGGCATTAAATTGGGTTATGAATCAAATGAGGGACTATTCAAGATTATCAATATTGTTAAGAATATGGACGACTTTCAGCATTATATGAAGAATTTAGAACGAAACAGAAATTATTGAAGAAACAGAAGTGGACGATTCTAATGGACTTTGGAAATGATTTTTTTCAATATGAAAAAAAGAATCTGTTGGCGAATATACAAAAAAACAGAAGTTAAAAGTGAGGACACAATAGGAATGTTAAGTAAAGAGAAACAAAAGGGGCATTTCAAATGAAGTTGGCGTGAAATAGAAAAAAAGATTATAGTTTTTTTACATAAATCAAAATTGGGTGACGTAAAATTTTGAATGAGAGCAAATTAAATTAAATAATTATAAAGATAATTATAAAGATTTAAGATATGGTTTTGAAGATGGGGGCGTGAAAGTAGTAAAGGGTGAACGACTCAATTAGAAAAATAGAGTATTAATAATCTAAAATATTTTTATTCAAAATAAAGTTGTTGATAATTATAGTGAATGGTCTGAATACTAGCAGGGAAGAACTAGAAGTTATCAAACGTTTTGAAGATGAAAATAATTTTTTTCAGTGGCAAAAAATGTTTAATCAATTTATTTCTAATTCAGAAAGGACGACATTAAAAAAATAGATTAGATAAAAATGTGGGACAGGGAGAAAAGAATTTACAAAGCGGAACATGATAGATTATTAAATAAAAAGAGCAGAAATTGACTAACAATTCCCTGAGACTCTATGATGAAATTTTGCTGTGGCATTAACAATGAAGATTCTTATAGAATTATGTGTGAATGGGTGTTTATGGACATTTGAACAAAAAGTTTCTAACAAAAAGAAATCCATCTTGTTATTCATTGAAAGTGGCGGTGAGCTGTCAAGAAAAATATTGACAAATGTGGTCGAGTCGAAGGTGTTTATAATGAAAATGTTATAAAAAATCCAAACAATAGACCATTTGATTAAAAATAATCATTGAACTTTTAAATGATATTATGATATCTTATCAAGAATAAAAAAATTAAAGGTTAAAAAGGTGAGACATTATGTCTTTTTATGGATAATCTTATTGAACAAAAACAGGACTGGGCGGCTACAAATGGTGATTTAGCATATGGCAGCCTAAGTGACATTTGGACTTTCTTCAGGAGTGCAGGGACCCAATTCCATTAAACAGAAAATATTATTCAAACAATTTATGAACTGTTTGTGGGTGGTTATTTTGAAGATTCAGGGCGTTAAAATGTGCTTTGCGTGATATTCGTGGTGGTTTGGGTCAGTGAAGGTTTCCGTAAAATCTTGAACTATCTTGGCTGGAAAAAAATGTTGAAGATTTCAAACATTTAGTAGTTCTTGAGGCATGTATGGTCGTTATGATGATTTGACATGATTTGACAGGATTTGCTGAACAAGCACAATCATTTGTCGTGGAATTTATTTCTAGCGTATTTAAAGAAGATATGGACGATTTGAAATCAGGTAATGTTACATTGAACAGTAAATGGTTACTTCTGCATCATAAAAAGTTAAAAAAATAGCCGTAAATTGGAGACTTTTCTGGAACCTCGTCTGGGCTTGTCTGAACGTGAATAGTAGAGACCTATCACAGATACGTGTCAAAATCAACATTAGTGAGGGCAGATTGGAGGCGTGATTATAGTTTTTGATTGGCCCTAAGATTCTAGTGGCATGATGAAATATACACAAGCATTCATTCGTAATGAGTGGGAGACCGTTATAATGAGTTCAAAAATCAGTGAACTCTAATCCATCAATTGTTGGCAGAAAGTTGCTGAACTTTATCCTTACGAAAGTATTCGTAAGTTGCGTTCGAGACCACAATGGCAGGAGCCTTTGGAGAGCTTATCCACAAGATAAGTTTGACGGTAACATTATCGTAGTTCGTGACGGTAGTGGAAGTATGCGTGACCGTTGTTATGCTGAAGTAGAGCCAATTGAAATTGCTGACTCAATGGCAATTTATAATGCTGAACGTCTGACTGGTTCTTTCAAAGATAAATTTATCACATTTAGTGACTCGTCCTGAGTTAGTTGATTTATCAAAGGGCAAAACATTGAAAAGAAAAATATGATCTCTATGGCGTCTATAATGAAGTAGTCAATACAAACATGGATGCGCATGAAGTTAATCTATGATTCATCATTAGATTTACCAGTAGAAGAACAGCTTGATACAATCTTAATCATTTCAGATATGCAATTCGATTATGGAGTAAGTAATTGCTCTAAATCAGTAATGGATTCATGGAAAGATAAGTTTATTGAAGCTGGGACTTAAATGAACTGAAATTGTCTATTGGAATGTAAATCAATCAGATATTGAACTTTCCCGACTTCTAAGTATGACAATGTGAGAACTGTTTCAGGTTTCTCTAAATCTGTATTAGAAGATGTTATGACAAATGGGAGCACTTCAGCACGAGATACATGATGAAAGTATTGTCTCGTTACAATCCTTAATCATTAAAAAATGAGACTAATAGGGTCTTTTTGAGTTTTTGGAATAATATAATTATGAAGAATTTTTAATATTTTTTTGAAGTATTGAATATTTCTAATTTTAGAGATTAAACATTCAGATGTATTGGACTTATTTATTTAATAATGAAGGAAACCCATAATTTAAAAAAATATTTTCTTAAAAGAATTTATTTATGAAGTTGAAACGAACTCTAATATGGATTTTAATATAATTTTAGATAAAAAGTTATATTGTTAAAAGAGAATATTCTATTCCTAATGGATTTGTTGATTTAGTTCTTATTTCTCATAAGCAAAAGGCATTATTGTTATAGAGAATAAAATACAAGCAAAAGAAAGAAAAATCAATTAAATAAATATAAACATTATTTTTCAGATAAA
>BNJV01002942.1_pt1 | contig 50275 bp, 86 predicted proteins | sample 8540591 | NCBI WGS metagenome assembly BNJV01 (sample SAMD00202457, study PRJDB9452) | human saliva metagenome | host: Homo sapiens | reverse complement strand
TGCCTGAACTATTTTTTTATTTAAAGGACTACGAGGAAGCGGAGACTCTTTATAAAGATAGTGAAGTTCTATTTGGAAAAATACAGAGAAAATGCGTTCTATAAAAAGAACTTTACCCTTCTGGATTTGTTTATGGATTTATGCTGCTATGGGAAAAAAGAGGAGTGGCAGAGCGAATGCAGGAAGCGAGAAAACTATGTCCGGAAAAAGCAATTTCAAGAAGATTTTGCTTATCTGGAGGAACTTTTTGGAAGAAGGAAAGGAAAATCTGCAGGAAAGACACCAAAAAGTGATGTATAGGGTAGGGGAAAAGGAGGTGCAAAAAGCAGTATGATACAGTTTATACAAGGGGAAAATTTTGAGAATGGACTGGCTAAGCCGACTCTTTCAGAGGCTTTGGAACACATAGGGTTTGCTACGAATAGTCGCATCGGAGGGCAGCTCTCCATTTCTTTCTCTATGATTGTGTGAAAATCACGGTTTACCTTTGCGTTTTTGATATTTGCCATTTCTATGTGCAGAGCTTTTTTCCGCCGGAAAGGACAAAGCGGATTATGGGGCGTTTTCACGGTATCTATGCCAATATCATAGCAGCTCTTTTTGGGAACGATTACTCCTTTTTGTTCTTGTTCCTCCATTCCGATTTTTATGGGATTTACAGCAGCCGGATTCCTCTTGGAGTATCCTTTTCCTTTTTGATTTCCTCTCCATGGTAGATTTGGGAAGCCTTGTGCTACTCACCGGTATTTTCGGTCTAAGGATTGCCTCTGTCTATGTGATATTGGGACTCTTGCTGGCGGTTCTAGGCGGTTTAGTGATAGAGCATTTGTCCTTGGAAAATGAGATAGAACCCATTCTTTTGCAGCTGAAACCCGTGGAACAGGCGCTCTCACCTTGTCCCGGAAAGAGCGTCTTTCTTATGCTGCCGAGCAGGTGAAAACGACCTTTTCGAAAGGTTTTTCCCCTATATCCTTTTTAGGGGTAGGTATCGGTTCTTTGATTCACAACTGGATTCCGGAGAACTGGATTATTTCTTTTACTGGGAAAGGAAATCCTGCCGGCGTGATTCTTGCAAGCTCTGGTGGGAATCCCCATGTATGCGGATATTTTTGGAACGATACCGATTGCGGAATCCCTTCTTTTAAAGGGAGCAGAGCTGGGGAACGGTGCTGGCATTTATGATGGGGGTTTACTACCCTTTCTCTTCCCTCTATGATTATGCTTAGGAAGAGTCATTAAGCCGAAGCTCTTGGGGACTTTTATAGGAATATGCATCCTCGGCATTATCCTGATCGGATATATTTTTAATGCCTTACAAGCGATGCTTCTGGTATAATTTGAAAAGAAATGCTTTTCTTTCGACTAAGCAGTATTGCCGAGTGCACGCTATTTTGTGCTACCTTTACTATCTTTTTACTATCTTGTACATTGTCCTCATTAGGAGATCATTTTATGGAAAAGATTATATGTTTTAACAGGCTTTTTGGGAGCCGGAAAAACCAGTCTTTTGCTGCATATACTGGAAGAATTTTCCGATAAAAAGCTTGCCAGTCATTCAAAAACGAATTTGGGAAAAACGGGAATTGACGGCAGTATTCTGGAAAAGAAGGAACTGACCATCAAGGGAAATCAACAGAGGATCCATTTTTTTGCTCCTGCCTGCAACTTTCCTTTGTGGAGGCATTGGCTGAGATGAGCAAGGGAGATATGGAATACCTTTTTGTGGAAAGCTCGGTCTTGCCGATCCTTCGAATATTCGGGACATTTTAAAGAGCGTGAAGTTCTGGCCGGGGACGTCTATGATTTTCAGGGCGTAATCTGCCTGATTGACGGCGTGCATTTTCCAAAAGCAGGGTAAAGGATACGGAAACGGTAGATCAGGCAGTTAAAAGCATTGTGATGTAGCCATCGTGAACAAGATGGATTTGATTTCCGAGGAACAATATAAGGAAAGTACTTTCTTTGATTCGGGAAGTGAATCCCCATTGCCTGATTTTACACTGTGAAAATGGAAGAGCAGATCTTAGCTTTATTCGAGAGGGCTTTGAAAAGGGAAGCTGGGTAGATTCGGAAGAAAGCTAAATACGGTGGACAACAAGCCGAAAACCATTTCTCTGGTATGTGGAAAAATGTTTCAAAGAGATTTTCATCAATTTTTGCAGGAAGTTTTACCGGACTGTTATCGGATTAAAGGCTTTTTCCTTTTGGACAATTGCTGGATGCAGGTGGATGTGGTGGAAGAACTAATCGACTATAAAGCCATGCCCAAAGAAGGAGATTTCGAGCTGGTATTTTTGTCGAAGGTTGGACCGAAGGTGATTCGGAGCATTGATGAAGCATGGAAAAAGACGATGAGACTAGTCCCCATGAAATTAAAAGAATTAAAGAGTAGAAAAAGTTGGAAAGAAACGTAAAGAGGGATGAATATGGAAATCAAAGGTATATCGGTGCAGGCTGTAAGAATGTGATACATTATATCAAAATGTAAAAAGAGGCGGTAAAAGGAGCTGGGGAAGGATGCTAAAAATCGAAAAAGTAGAGGAGTTAATCGAGATTGTAAAGCTTGGGGTACTCAGTGCTCCTTCCCTCATGATTGATGGAAAACTGGTCGTAAGTGGACGGGTTCCCGGAGTCGGAGAATTGAAAAAAGCTATTGTCTTAAAGGAAGGAGAAGCGTGGTGCAAAAGGGTAAAAACTGTAGCCATTGTCAGTCTCTCCAGCGGTGTTCTGGGAGAAGACTTTTGTGCAGCATGAAGTAAAAAATAGGCTTGGAACGCCTACGCCGTTTTGGGTTGGAAGTGAAAATTCATGGAAAAATGCCTTGAAAAAGGCTTAGACTATCTAAAAAGAGCATCCGGAGAAAGAGGGCAGAGGATCTCTTACAGGCTTTTTCCGATGACTCGATAGATATGATTTTATGTGCCATAGGGGAGAGGGATACTTATCGCCTACTTCCCTATCTTTTTGAAGAGGGACAATTGGAAAAAGGTCGTAAAAGCAAAAGATTTTCCTTGGCTTTTCCGATACCACGATGAATCACTTGATGCTTCATAAATTGGGGATTAAGAGCTTTTTACGGACAGGCTTTTCTACCGGATATTTGTGAGTTGGAAGAGGAAATGTTGCCCTACAGCGAAAAATACTTTTTGGAATTGATTCAAAGCGGAAGCATTCGTTCTATTGAGCCGAGCCCGGTTTGGTATGAGGAGCGGACAGATTTTGGACCGAAAGCCATAGGAACAAAACGAGTTAGCCATGAGAATGAAGGCTTTTTGCTCTTACAGGGAAGTCCTGTTTTTCAAGGAGAAATCTTAGGGGGCTGTATAGATACCCTCTATGATATTTTTGACACAACGAGGCACGAGGATTCTGTCAGCTTATGCAAAAAGTATGCACTATTTCCGGATTTGGAAGACTGGAAAGGGAAAGATTCTTTTGCTGGAAAGCAGCGAGAATCAGCCCAATCCGGAGAAGTATCGGAAAATGCTCAAAAGCCTTAAAGCAAAGCGGTATTTTCGAAGTCCTCAGCGGTGTGCTTGTGGGGAAGCCTATGGATGAGCGTTATGCCAAGGAGTATCAGGAAATTCTTCCGGAAGTGATTGGAAATCCCACTCTTCCGATTGTATTCAATCTGAATGTGGGACATGCCACTCCCAGAGCGATTCTTCCCTTTGGCATTATGGCGAAGGTGGATGTTTTGGCACAAAGAATCAGCTTTTACGGAAGCGTAAGGCTGATTCTTAACTAAAAAAGACACAAATTTTTCACAACTGAATTAGCACTCAACACTTGACAGTGCTAACAACTTGAGTATAATCATAATCAAGCAGAGGAACAGAGAAGACCGCAAGGACTTTAAAGGTTCTCACGATGATGAAGATTCTTCCCCTTGCTGAAAAAAATGACAAGAGATTAGAAGTCAAAAGAAGAGTATAAGGAGGAAAAAGATATGTTAGCACCTAGCATTTTTGGAGAGAATTTATTTGATGATTGGTTTGATTTTCCGAGTTTCGGAGGTCTTGGGCAGAGTAGAGAATAAGCTTTACGGAGACCGTGCAGGAAGATTGATGAAGACGGATGTTCATGAGAAGGACGGACAGTACGATATGGATATCGACCTTCCGGGCTTTAAGAAAGAGGATATCAAGGTAGAGCTGCATGACGGCTATCTTCAGGTCAGTGCCGTGAAGGGCTTAAATGAAGAAGAGAAGGATGAGAAAGGTAAACTCATTCGTCAGGAGCGTTACTCCGGCTCTATGCAAAGAAGCTTTTATGTTGGTGACAGCATTAAGCAGGAAGAGGTAAAAGCAAAGTTTGAACAGGGCGTTCTGAAGCTTTCCTTCCCTAAGGAAGGGGAGAAGAAACTTCCGGAGAAGCAGCCGATTATGATTGAAGGTTAAAAATGGGACTGTTTTGCATGTGAAGTGTCCCCCGAAAGTTAGACTTTTTAAGCGTAGCAGTTTTATGGCTGCTACGCTGTTTTTGCTCCAAAATGCAGAAAAGAAACAGCCCTCACAGATTAGCAAGAAATTGCATTCGGTGAGGCTGTTTTTAAATGATTAGCAGGTGCTGCTTGCAGAATTGTACTGCTTCTTCCTCCTGGCTTTGCTCCGATTCGGAGATCTCTTCAGCCTTCATTTTTCCCTGTCTGTGCAGATAGTAAAGAATACAAAACATCGGAATAATGCAAACATAGGAAAGTACGGTGATAAGGCTGTTGTTAAAATCCGTATCAAGGCGGGAGGCAAGGTTCCCGCTTAAGTTGTTGACTGCGTGGGCAAGAACAACATAAAAGAGCGTTCTGGTCTTTTTAATATAATAGCCCAAAATAATGCCCATCATGGCAGTGTATACAGCCTGAATAAAGCTGCCGTGCCAGATTCCGAACATTACGCCGGATAAAAGAAGAGGAAACCAGGGAAGATCTGTGGCTTCTTCAAAGCTGCGGAAAATAACGCCTCTGAATAAAATTTCTTCCACAAGAGGACCTGATTGCAACAATCGCTAAGAAGGTCCAGATATAGGAGCCTTTCTCCAAGTCGTCATACATGCTGGAAAAAGCTTCGGCCTGCTCTCCCAAAAGCAGAAAATGCAAAGCAACTAAGTCAACCAAGTTAAAGCCAGATGGTGGACAATCCGCCTGCGCGAAACCGATTACGACGGAAAATAATATTCCTTGCCATGGGGCAATTTGGATTTCCGCCTTTTTCCGCGGAAAGACCTTCCGATAAAAATATAAAGAATAATAGATAAACATGTCGCCAGAAAAGCATCCAAAAAGGCGGGAGTGTTATTCACCCAGTCAAATGAAATACGGAACAAATCAAAACCCAAAAGTAGCTCCGTAATAAAGTTTCCGATGACATCATAGATTATGATGACCGCAAAAAGCAGGAATAAAAAGAGCAGTTTTTCTTATCAAATATTTTAGTTTCCATTTTTCTCCTTACATTTTATAAAACGAATCTTTTTCTATCGACCCAATCTATTTTTATATTAGAGAAAATATAGTCTATTCCTTCCTATACACAAGAACTCTATTAAATTAAAGTAAATTTAATGAACAGTATTTGTTGCCTATGCAAGATTTCTTGTTCTCAAAAGATAGATAATTAGCGTATATTATATGGAAGGAATCTTGTAATTCAGGAAGGGGATGGATTGACATGAAATTAACTGTGGAAAAAGGGAAGGCCGGAGAGTGACGAAGGAAGAAGCCGGAAGGAAATCACGGTTTATGATTATTTGGACAAACTGGGAATCCCCTATGAACGCGCGGATCATGCAGAAGCCCATACCATGGAGGATTGCGAGGAGGTTTCCAGTGCTTTTGGGGCGAAGGTTTGTAAAAATCTTTTCCTTACCAATAGTAAACACAGCTTTTATTACCTTCTTATGATGCCGGGGAATAAGCCCTTTAAGACGGCAGAGCTTTGCGAGAAATCGGTTGTGGCCATCTTTCCTTTGCGAGGCGGAGGAAATGGAACGAGTACTCGGATGTACACCGGGGTCTGCGTCGGTTTTTGGTCTAATGCATGATAAAGAAGGTTTGGTGGAACTTTTGGTGGACAGGGATCTTCTGAAGGACGAATATCTTGGTGCGCATCCCTGTCATAATATTGCTACACTGAAGGTAAAGACCAAGGACATTTTCACAAAGTTCATCAAAGGCGACAAAGCATTATAAGACGGAAGTCACATTAAGAGGGCAAAGTCTGATTTGCTCTTGTCGGGGTGAAACCGGGCAGAACGAATGCACGGAAGAGAAAGTTGCCGGCTCGAGTTCCAAGACTCACCTCGAGCTCGGTTCCAAGACTCTAAAACCACAGCTCGGTTCCAGCACCTCAAAATACTGTGACGGGGCGCCCTGTCCATATTAGACTTGCATGGTACTTGGGGCATTGCCCTATTTTTTATGCACTAATTTTCGTAGTCATGCGAAGTTAAAAATCATTGGAGGTGAAAGCCGTGCGTACAAAGATTATATTAGCATGTACAGAATGTAAGCAAAGAAATTACTTCATTACGAAGGAGAAGAAACTTCATCCTGAGCGTATGGAAGTGACCAAGTATTGCAAGTTCTGCAAAAAGCACACGTTGCATAAGGAGACAAAATAATGCAAGGAGAGAATAAGTCCGGACTGGGTTCTTTTGTGTCGGGGTTGGAAGCGGAATTCAAGAAGATTGTCTTCCCAACACAGCCGACTGTGATTAAGCAGTCCATAGCCACAATTGCCATCAGTGTTTTTGATCGGTATGCTGATTACCGGCTTTAGACATTGCCATGAAATGGGGTCTTGGATTGGTTCTTGTAAAGTAAAGGTGGGATAATGGCAGAGAAAAACACAGAAGCCCGCTGGTATGTAGCGCATACCTACTCGGGTTATGAGAATAAGGTCAAGATGGATTTGGAAAAAACCATTGATAACCGTGGTCTTCAAGATGTGATTTTTAGAGGTCAGTGTTCCCATGCAACCGGTTATTGAAGTGAAGAACGGTGTAGAGAAGAAGACGGACAAGAAGATGTTTCCGGGCTATGTTCTTGTGAACATGGTCATGAATGATGAAACTTGGTACGTGGTTCGAAATACCAGAGGAGTAACAGGCTTTGTGGGCCCCGGATCCAAGCCGGTACCGCTTTCCGAAGAAGAAATCCTGACCTTGGGATATAGAAAATCCGAGGTACTGGTGGATTTCGCAGTGGGAGATACCGTATCACCGTTATTTCCGGCACATGGAGAGATACCATTGGTGTCATTACACAAATCAATGACCAAAAAGAAGACTGTCACCATTAATGTAGAGATGTTCGGAAGGGATACGGTAGAATTGTCCTACGGTGAAGTGCAAAAAGTTAAGATAATATTTGGTAATACCCGAGGGATTTTATCCCATGGAGTACATTTAGCCACCGCTTGCAAAGCAAGCTCGTGGGAGGGTTTACCCGCAATTACCACAAGGAGGTGCCTATATGGCAAAGAAAGTAGAGGTTACATTAAGTTACAGATTCCGGCTGGAAAAAGCAACTCCGGCTCCCCCGTTGGTCCCTTTTAGGACAACACGGTGTGAATATCGTTGCATCTACAAAGGGAGTTCAATGCCAGAACTGCAAATGAAGGCGATATGATCATCCCCGTAGTTATCACAGTTTATGCAGATAGAAGTTTCAGCTTTATTACAAAGACTCCTCCGGCTGCTGTTCTCATTAAGAAAGCATGTAAGCTGCAGAAAGCATCCGGCGAGCCGAACAAGAATAAAGTTGCAACCATCTCCAAGGCTGACCTTCAGAAGATTGCAGAGACAAAGATGAAAGACTTTAAATGCTGCATCGATTGAAGCTGCAATGTCCATGATCGCAGGAACCTGCAGATCCATGGGTGTCAACGTAGAACAATGAAGGGAGGCGATTGTTAAATGAAACAGGGTAAGAGATATGCCGAAGTGGCAAAGGCTGTAGATGAGACAGGGTTAAGTACAGTGAAGCAGATGCAATTTCCATGGTGAAAGAAGAATGCAACTGCAAAGTTTGATGAGACTGTAGAGTTACACATCAGAACCGGTTTGTGACGGACGTCACGCCGATCAGCAGAGTTAGAGGATCCGTTGTTCTTCCTGCAGGAACCGGTAAGAATGTTCGTATCTTGGTTTTCGCTAAGGATGCTAAGGCTGACGAGGCTTTGGCTGCAGGTGCCGGATTTCGTTGGTGCGGATGACCTTGTACCAGAATTCAGGGCGGTTGGTTCGACTACGATGTTGTTATCGCAACTCCCGACATGATGGGTGTAGTAGGACGTATCGGACGTTTACTCGGACCGAAGGCTTGATGCCGAACCCGAAGCTCGGAACCGTTACGATGGATGTAGCGAAGGCTATCGCGGATACTAAAGCCGGTAAGGTAGAGTACAGACTGGACAAGGCGAACATCATCCACGTTCCTGTTGGAAAGGCTGCTTCACTGAGGAGCAGTTGAAAGTCCAACCTGGATGCTTTAATGGCAGCTATCGTTAAGGCTCGTCCGTCGAGCTTAAAGGGAGCTTATATGAAGTCCATCACTTTGACTTCCACTATGAGCCCCGGAGTAAAGCTGGATGCAGTGCAGTTCGGAGCATAATGAAATTTCTAAAGACTACTCAAGTCAAAGGCTTGGGTAGTCTTTTTTAGTGAGTATCGTGCGCGTAGCGTGCGGTGTTTCGTTAAAGTCTCTTATACAAAGAGCGAGATATCTCTTTTGAAACTATGGTTATGAGAATAGCAGGGTATAATCTAAAAAAATAAATTACAGCAAATTTTGAATTTATTTAATATTTTCATTCAAAATTAATAATCATTTTTCTGAATTTCCTTCTAAACTAAAAAGCTGAGTCGAAAAACTACAGTAACTTTTTGGAGAAGAAAGGAAGAAGAATGAAATTCAGAAAAACAACTTACGTTACTCTTGACTATGACCGGCCTGGGCTTCTTTTCCCATGGAACCGCATTTGCGGAAACGAGGACAGAGCTTTGGGCGAGGAAAGCCGAGGCTACGGCGCAAGCTTCCCTACATTCGCTACGAGGCGGAAGAGGGAGTTGGAAGAGATGCGGTGCTGAAAGCACTCCACTGCTTACGATGAAGTGGAGATGAGGCTTCCAAACCAAAAGCTATGTGCAGTTGACCAAGGAGGATTCTTCAGTACGCTTTTACAGTAAAGAAGACGGCCAATGCCATGACCCTTCGTTTTACTATGCCGGAGGATGCATCCCGGAGAGCTGGAGATTTCTGTGGAGAGAAATGGAGAGCTTCTTGGAAAGAAAAACGCTGGAGCTGGACAACAGTTCTGCTTAGCAGTATGTGAAGGAAAAATGATGTTTTTGATGAAAATAGCCGACTCTCATTCTCGTTTTCGTTTTTGATGAGAGACATTTTCTCTTGGAAAATGACAGCAAGGAACTAATGGAACTGGAAACGGGTGACGTACTCACCATCCGCAGAACCGATAAAAAAGCGGATGAACTGGGAATCGACTTTATCGAGCTGGAGCAGGCGCCGGAAGCAAAGGGCGCCCCAAGCAACAGCATTTCCATCACAGACGCTCCTTACAGCGCGGTGCCAAACGACGGACAGGACGATTCCAAGCATTTCTGGATGCCCTGAAAGACGCGGATGCGGAGAACAAGACCTTATATATTCCGGAGGGGTACCTTCGATTTTTGACCAAAAAGCTGGTGCTAAGTGCTACAGATATGCGAATTACCGGTGCAGGAATCTGGTACACCGGCTTCATTTTACCTCTGAGGAGCAGGCCGGAGGCGGCATCGAGTTTCTGGACAGCAGCTCAAATGTTGAGATGGATAACCTATACATGGATTCCGAATTAAAGTCCGTTTTCATCAGGAGGCAAATTACAGGGAATCGCCGGCGTTTTGGGAGAGAATTCAAGCTCCTGACCTCTGGATTGAGCATTTTGAGTGCGGAATCTGGGTAGGGAGACTATGTGGAAGCGGATAAAATGAAATACACCGACAAAGCTGATCGTTTCAACAGCCGTATTCGAAACAACTTTGCGGACGGCGTGAACTTTGCTCAGGGAACCAAGAATTCTAGGGTGCAGAACTCCAATATCCGTGGAAATGGCAGATGACGGTCTGGCGACCTTTGCCAGCAAGGCGATTGTGAAAAATCAAGGAAAAGGTCAAATGGAGAGAGCAGGGTTCGTTATATCCATACAGAATCCAAGCCTGCAAAGAACAATGCCTTTTTAAACAACACGGTAGAGCTGACCTGGCGAGCTTCCGGCATTGCCCTCCACGGCGGTGAAAAACCATCGCATTGAAGGAAATCTGGTGAAGGACATCACATCCGGTCCGGGCCTCACGTGTCAGCACCGTTTTCCCGGCTACAACTTTGATGACAACCAAAATATTTCCATTAAGAAAAATCTTCTGATTCAGACCGGAACCGACAACGACTTTCATGGTAATGCTAGCTTCCATTCATTTTTGAGAAAGCTTTACGGGGATATGAAGAAGATTACTGTAGCAGGATAACCGCCTGATTAACTCTCCCCACGGAAAATATTCCGGAAACTTCTATATTCCGGAAGAGGGTACAACAGAAATTACTTTCAGAAATAACGAAGAAAAAGCATTGATTTAGAGCCCATGCTGGCAGAGGAAGAGAAGACTTCGTGCCTTTATCCGAGGAAGAAAAGCTGGCGGAAGAGCAGAAGAAGGCGGAAGAACTGGAAGAAGAGCAGAAGAGCAGAAGAAGGCGGCGGAAGCAGGAGCTAAAGCATGAGGCGAGCAGCCGGACTATGACAGCAGGCCCTGAAATATCGAGCTCCACGATCAGGGAAGAGATTCCGATAACTGCAAAACTTTCAGGCTCTATTGGTTCTCCGGCGAGACTGAGGAACAGCAGAAACCGTCCGTTACTGGGTGAAGAAGCTGGAAGGCATTCATCTGGACGAGTCCATGGAGTATTCCGTTTGAGGACGGGCACTAAGGTCTTCAACTTTACGGATGACATCCCGGAGTATATCCCATTTCCGGAACAGCCTTTGTGAGGATTACTACTATGAAGGAGAGGACTGGGTCGTTGGGAGAGTCCGGAAGGGCTACAGTATGTGAAGATTCGGTACTGGAGTCCGAAAGGGCATAAAGTGTTGGTGCCGGAGCTCGAAGAAGTCGAAAAGCTTCAATGCTTGGCCCGAGCGAAGCAGGAAAGTTTTTCTGTAATGCCGAGATATGGATTGACAAGTATTTTTCTGCCTCATGCTATACCTAGCTGAACTTCCTGATGTGGGAGAGTGGTAAAGGGTACAGAATGAGAGGAGGAAGAATATGTCAGAGAGAGTTTGGCAGTTTTTGGTTGGGATCGGGACAACGATATCCGTACTGATGTATGTATCATACATTCCGCAGATTATGAATAACATACTGGGGTATAAGGGTCACCGGTGCAACCCTTCGTGGCAGCGATTAATGGCGTGATTTGGGTAAGTTATGCATTATTGAAGAGAAAAAGACTTTCCATTAGCGGCGGCAAATGCTCCGGGAATCATCTTCTGGATTGATTACAGGGATTACCCAGCAATCTGTAAAACAGGAGTTTCTCCTGAAAAACACAGGATTTATGGGTGCTGCGCTGTTTTGGAAATGCCAATGTTTTTGCTGTGACTTTTCCCTTATCGACGTGCTAGTATCTGCAAGGTATTAACCGAAGCAGCAGGTGTTCAAACTTTCAGCTTATGTTCACTAGAGTATTGCGGACGGTCACGAAGTCAAGGATCTAAGAGCAATCGCCCGCCGAGGAAAGAATAAAGAATGGCTTCAGAAAGTGAGTGTTGAATTCGTGAGTTTTCGTCCCCTGTCTTTGGCAGAGGATTTTTAATTCTTACGGGAGGTTTCATGGAAACACATTGTCCCATTCGCGTTAATACTTTCTAAAAATAAAGAAGGAGGAAACCGAAGATGGCAAAGGTTGAATTAAAGCAGCCGATTATCGACGAGAGATCAAAGGGATTTTTGGACGGCGCTGTGGCAGCCACTGTAGTGAGACTATCGTGGACTTACCGTTGCGGAAGATACAGCACTTCGTAAGGCTTTTGCAGAGAAGCAGGCGTGCAGTACAAGGTCTTCAAGAACACCCTGATTAAGAGAGCAGCAGAGACGGACTTCGCTCAGCTGGATCCGGTTTTAGACGGACCTACAGCTCTTGCAGTATCGAAGGATGATGCTACTGCGGCAGCCAGAATTTTTGCAAAATTTGCAAAGACCTCTCCCAAGTTGGAGTTTAAGGGTGCTGTTGTAGAAGGAAAGTTCTACGATGCAAAGGCAGTACAGGCACTGGCAGAGATTCCGTCAGAGAAGAGCTTCTGGGAAGACTTCTCCGGATCGATCAAAGTCCCTATTTGACAAACTTCAGCTCGTGTGCTAACCAGATTGCACAGAAGGGTGACGGAGAAGCTGCATAAGGCAGCTTAGGTACGGAAGATATTCCGTGACATTTAAAAATAATAATAATGGAGGAAAATACAATGGCAAAGTTAACTGTTGAAGAGTTTATTGCAGCAATTAAGGAACTTTCCGTAATGGAATTAAATGATTTGGTAAAGGCTTGCGAAGAGGAATTCGGCGTTTCCGCAGCAGCAGGCGTAGTTATGAAGCAGCAGGTGCTGGTGCAGATGCCGGCGCAGCTGAGGGAAGAAGACTGAGTTCGACGTTGAGCTTACTGATGTCAGGTCCGAACAAGATTAAGGTTATCAAGGTTGTTCGTGAGGGCTACCAGTCTTGGACTTAAGGAGACAAAGGACCTCGTTGGAGGCAGCTCCGAAGGTTCTTAAGGAAGGTCGCTTCCAAGGCAGAGGCTGATGACATCAAGGCTAAACTTGAGGCTGAAGGCGCTAAGATTACTCTTAAGTAATTTTTCTAAAAGAAGATAAGAAGGTCGGGGAGAAACTCCCCGATCTTTTTTAATTCTCAACAGTATCGCTCGCGAAGTATGCGAAATCACGTTTTCTTCATGGAAAAAGGATGGAACGAGATATATAAAATGCTATAAAACAGAATACGCAAGAAACCGCTCAAAACCATCACAATATAAAAACCCCAAAAGCACGAAGTTCAGAGAAGGACGTCTATCGACATCAATGGATTGGGGAAAAGCCAGATGAGAGCAGTATAGGGTCTAATAGGGGTAGTCAGGCCATCGGTACTGTAGCAATGCAATAGCTGGAAGCGAGATGAAGCAGTATGAGTCTATAATGGGGGTACGTCTGGGCACGTCGAGACCAACTTCTTTTAGAAGTTGCTTTTGCAGCAAAGTGAGCAGTGGTTAACAAACCACTGCTACAGTCGAACGTTAGGCGAGCGAATGCCCCATTTCAGACCCATACTGCATCTGCGCTGCCCTTTCAATAACGATGCAGTCCTTCCCTCCGCAGGGGCGAGACTAGCGGGAGCGTGCCCCGATTTCATGCCTATAGTGCATCTGCGCGTGCCCCTTGACTTTTTTTCAATAATCGATGCTAAAAGTTATGTAAAAACTAACTTTTCTGGCGTAGAGTATACATTGTATTAAAAATGAAACGAAATACAAAAAGGGTTAGCCTTGACTTAATAATAATTCCTATTTTACAATATGCTCATTCTAAAGAACAAGACTTTAACCGTAGGGCACAAGAGAGTGCCAAATGTAAGAAAGTTTTTATTCTTTAGCAGTAAAAAGTAGTTTATGTATAGCAAAACAAGAGGAGGAAAGAATATGTTTTTAGCAAATAGTGCATGGAAGAAACTTGGTATTTTTGCAGGCGGAGTACTTTTTCGGCACTGCAGGAATGAAGATTCTTGGGTCTCAGGACGCCAAGAAAGTTTATACGGAGGCAGCCGCAGCTGTGCTTCGTGGACAGGATTGTGTTATGAAGGTCAGCACTACCATAAAGGAGAACTGCGAAGACATTTATGCGGATGCAAAGCGCATCAATGAGAAGAGAGCAGAGGCGGAAGAAAAAGGCATTAATCTGTGATTGCGCTGAAGAATGTGACGGAAAAGAAGTGTAAGGCAAACTGTTTTTAGTAAGGAAAGGTAAGGGCGATGAAGTGTAGATATTACATGAATCTCAAGGGCGGATGCGAATTCATACCGTACAGCCTAGGATGACTGTGGAGCAGGCGGATATTTTAGAGTATTACCTGAAGGCCCGGCAGGGAGTTCTTGATGTAAAAGTAAATGATAGAACCGGTGACGCCATAATTACTTACGAAGGGACACGGGAGGGGATTGTAGAGGCCCTTTCCCGTTTTTTTCTTATCAGGAAAAATGCAGGGACTTGTTCCGGAACATACCGGAAGGGCGTTGAACAGAGATATGAGGACAAGTTGGTTCTTACCGTAGTGAACCGGGTGGTCAATGTTCTCTTTTTCCACAGCCTTTGAAACGTGTTCTCACGAGTATTAAGGCGATTCCCTACCTGCTAAAGGAATCGGAACGTTGCTTAGAGGAAGATAGAAGTGGCACTGCTGGATGCCGTGGCGATTTCCGCTTCAATTTTAACCGGAGATTACGATACGGCGTCTTCGGTGATGTTTTTGCTCGGAATCGGAGAAATCCTGGAAGAGTGGACACACAAGAAGTCCGTGGATGACTTGGCGCGTACCATGTCTCTGGATGTGGATAAGGTTTGGACTGTGGTGCAGGGAGAGGGAAGTACTCCTTCCCATCAATGAAGTGCAAATCGGTGCGGAAATTATTATTCGTACGGGAAATATGATTCCGTTGGACGGAAAATTATGTTCCGGAGAGGCGATGGTGAATCAGGCATCCATGACGGGAGAAGCGGTTCCGGTACGAAAGGTAGCCGGTAGCTATGCTTATGCCGGAACGGTTGTAGAAGAGGGAGAGTGCCACATTATTGTGGAGAAAGCGGCAGGCTCCGGTCGCTATGATCGCATCAGTAAAAATGATTGAAGAATCGGAGAAATTAAAGAGCTCTACGGAAGACAGAGCATCTCACCTTGCGGATAAGCTTGTTCCGTACAGCTTGGGCGGGGCGGTATTGGCCTACCTGTTGACCCGGAAATGTAACAAAGGCACTGGCCTTCCTGATGGTGGATTTCTCCTGCGCATTGAAACTTTCGATGCCGGTTGCGGTTCTTTCCGCAATGCGAGAAGCGGGAAAATATCATATTTCCGTCAAGGGCGGTAAATTTATGGAAGCCATTTCCGAGGCAAATACCATAGTATTCGATAAGACGGGAACGTTGACCTACGCTGAGCCGAAGGTGGAGCAGATTATTACCTTTATGGGAGAGGATGAAAATGAGATGCTCCGTATGGCAGCCTGCCTGGAAGAACATTATCCCCACTCTATGGCGAATGCAGTGGTTACGGAGGCGGAACTTCGTGATTTACATCATGCGGAGCGCCACTCCAAGGTGGAGTAGTGTAGTAGCGCACGGCATCTCTAGTATTTACGAAGGAAAAAGAGTGCTTATCGGTAGCTATCACTTTGTTTTTTTGAAGATGAGCATTGCGAGATTCCAAAGGGAGAAGAAGAAAAATTCCATTCCATTCCGGAAGAATACTCGTCTCTGTATCTTGCGGTAAACGGAAAAGCTCGCGGCAGCCATCTTGATTTCTGATCCTCTTCGAGCAGAGGCAAAGGATGTTATCGGAAGACTTAAGAGCTTGGGAATCGACAAGGTGGTTATGATGACCGGAGATAATAAGCATACGGCCAAGGCCGTTGCAAAGAAGGTCAGTGTTGATGAATTTTATGCCGAAGTTCTCCCGGAGGATAAGGCTACCTTTATTCAGGAAGAGCATAAAAAAGGCAGAAAAGTGATCATGGTGGGAGACGGAATCAATGATTCACCGGCTCTTTTCCGAGGCGGACACCGGTATTGCCATATCGGCAGGGGCTGCAATCGCGAGGGAAGTGGCGGATGTGACAGTATCGGAAGGAAATCTTTCACGAACTGGTTATTTTGAAAGAGATTAGTAATCGTCTGATGCGTCGCATTCACGACAATTATCGTTTTATCATCGGATTTAATTCCGCTCTGATTGCTATGGGGCTTCTTCGGCGTTATCACGCCTTCCGGCTCCGCTCTTTTCCATAATCTCTCTACCATTGCGACAGGCTTAAAGAGTATGACGTGCTCTTCTCCCGGAAGAGAAGAAGGAAGAAGTTGAGGCTTTAGGGACAAAAATGCTGTAGCCATCAATGAGGGCTATGCTTTGCAAAATGCTAAATCCATAATATTTTCAAGAAAAATCAGGGCGGAAAAAGCAGAGGAGGACTGTATGAAACCGTATGAAAGTCATGAATCGGAAGAAAACTACTTAGAGCTATTTTGATGCTTTCCCTGGGATCATAGAAAGGTGAGGGGCAATTGATATAGCTAATATGTCAGCTTTTTCCAAGCCCAGCGTCAGCATTGCACTGAAAAGACTGAAAAGAAGAGGGAAAAGTGAATCGGATGAAAAAGGGCTCTTTAAGCTTGACAGAACAGGGCTTGCCATTGCACAGAGCACTTACGAAAAGCATACGGTTCTTACGGATGTACTTGTGGCTCTCAGGGTGAATGCTTATACGGCTTCAGGATGCCTGCAGGATGGAACATGTACTGAGTCCAGAGTCCTTTCGGAAAGATTAAAGATTTTTATGCTAAGTTTAAAAAAAGGCGAATACGATGAAAAGTAGTTCTTGAAAATATGATTTTTCGAGAAAAAGAACGGAAATAGAGCCACCCTTTTTAAAAAGGATTTGGCTCTATTTTTATAAAAACAATCACTTGGTTGACAAAATAAGTTAGATAATGCTAATTTAATGGTTGGTTTTCGTATACTAACTATAGAGCAAGCTTTAGTTTCTCTTCGACGGACTGAAAAAGAAATGGGAGCAGAAGGAGGGGGTATGCCACTTACATTAGCCGGCACAGGAGTAGCGCTGGAAATCAAGAAGATTGATGGATCTGCAGAAATGAGACAGCATCTGAGTGACCTCGGATTTGTGGTCGGTGGAGAAGTGACTGTGATTTCAACATCACTCGGCAATGTCATTGTGAAGATCAAAGATGCCAGAGTGGCCATCAGTAAAGAGATGAGCAAACAAAATTATGGTGTAGGTTTTTAACATATGCAAAGAAGAAGGCGGAGGACAGTATGACACTGAAAAGATTTAAAAACCGACAGAGCGCTGTAGTGAAGAAGTTGACAGGAGACAGGTGCAGTCAAGAGGAGAATCATGGATATGGGGGCTGACGAAGGAACGGAGATATTTGTCCGTAAGGTGGCTCTCTCGGAGATCCCTTGAGCTTACCGTTCGGGGCTATGAACTTTCTGTTCGTAAGGCAGACGCGGAAATGATAGAAGTGGAAGAGAAGGTTTAGGAGGAAAAAGATGGCTGTAACAATCGCACTTGCCGGTAATCCGAATGCCGGAAAAACAACATTATTTAATCAGTTAACGGGCTCGAATCAGTATGTTGGTAACTGGCCGGGTGTTACCGTGGAGAAAAAGGAAGGAAAGTTAAAGGGACATAAGGATGTCATCATTGCCGATCTTCCCGGAATTTACTCCCTTTTCTCCTATACGCTTGAGGAAGTGGTTGCCAGAAACTATTTGATTAACAACAGACCGAATGCCATTTTAAATATCGTGGACGGTACAAAACTTAGAGAGAAACCTCTATCTTTCCACGCAGTTAAAGGAGCTCGGTGTCCCGTTATCATGGCTATCAATATGATGGATGTCGTAACAAAGAACGGCGATATTTTTGAATCTTGAGGCCCTTGGCAAAGCTATGGGCTGTAAGGTTATCAGCATTTCCGCACTTCGCAATCAGGGGAATTGACAAGTTGATTCAGATAGCGGTAGCGGAAAGCAAACAGCGGTGCGGAACCGGCTATCGAGCACCGTTTTTCGGAGAACGATGGAAAAAGCGCTTTCCGAAATTCAAAGTAAGATTACCGGAGAGGTTCCCGAGGGCACTTAGCCGTTTCTTCTCCATCAAGCTCTTTGAAAGAGACGACAAGATTCGAAACGAGCTTCGGAGAAGGCAAAAGAATGTCGATGTGGAAAAGCATTATTTCCGAGATTGAAAAAGAAGAAGATGATGATGCGGAGAGCATTATCACCAATGAGCGTTATAAGTATATCCAAAGTATTATTTCTTCCGCGTATGAAAAGCGCGGGCAGACAGGACTCACGGTATCCGATAAGATTGATGCCATTGTAACGAATCGTTTCCTGGCACTTCCGCTCTTTGCCCTCATTATGTTTGGCGTGTACTATATCTCCATTTCACGGTGGGAACCAAGATGACCGACTGGGTTAACGATGTGCTTTTCGGAAACGATCCCTGGTCCTTCTTCGGACTCTTTGATGTGCCGTCCATCCCCGGTGCGGTAACAAGTCTCCTCGAGTCCATGAACGTCAACGAAGCTTTGCAGGGTCTTGTGATTGACGGTATTGTTGCCGGAGTCGGTGCGGTAATCGGATTCTTACCGCAGATGCTCACCTTCTTCCTCTTCCTTGCTTTCTTGGAGGGATGCGGATATATGGCGAGAGTTGCCTTCATCATGGACCGTGTTTTCCGTAAGTTCGGTCTTTCCGGAAAATCCTTTATTCCGATGCTGATCGGAACCGGTTGCGGTGTTCCGGGCGTTATGGGTTCCCGTACCGTAGAGAACGAAAGAGACCGTCGTATGACCATCATGACGACGACATTTATCCCCTGCTCCGCAAAGCTTCCGATTATAGCTCTTCTTGCCGGTGCGTTATTCAATAATTCCGCATGGGTAGGCTGGAGTGCTTATTTCCTCGGCGTTTGCGCCATTGTATTTTCCGGTATCGTATTAAAGAAGACAAAGATGTTTGCGGGACAGCCTGCACCCTTCGTTATGGAACTTCCGGCATATCATATGCCAAGACCGATTGATATCTTAAAGAGCATGGGTGAGAGAGGAATGTCCTTTGTAAAGAAGGCCGGAACGGTTATTCTTCTTGCTACGATTTTGGTTTGGTTCCTGTCCAGATTCGATTTCCGGATGCAGTATCTTCCGGAAGAGGAAATGGACAGTTCCATCTTTGGCCGGCTTTGGTAATTCTCTGGTTTTGGCTCTTTGCGCCTCTCGGATGGGGAAAATGGAAGGCTGTTGTGGCAGCCGTTACCGGTCTTATCGCAAAGGAAAAATGTAGTAGGTACCTTCGAACACTCTTCCATTATGCGGGAGATGCCAGTGAGTTGGCGGATGACAGTTCGAAAATCTGGGGCGAGGTTAGTAAGTACTTCGGATCCGGCATTGCAGGCTACAGCTTCCCTTTGCTTTCAACTTGCTCTGTGCACCTTGCTTTGCCGCTATCGGTGCCATCAAGAGAGATGAACAATGGAAAGTGGACGCTTTTTGCAATTGGTTGGGAGTGCTTCGGCTTATTGCGTATCGCTTGTGATTTATCAAATCGGCGGTCTTTTTGCCGGTGAGGTGAAGTTTAATATCTTTACTATCGTGCCTTTTTTGGTTATTGCGGCGGGTATCTGAGGGACTCTTCCCGCCCTTATAAGGAAGCGGATAAGCTTTTCTGAAAGAGAGGAAAGAGCCGTAGAAAGAGCGATGGCTTAACAGGGATATAAGGAGTATCTGCTTGACTTTTCGTGATCAAGGAAACTATCCCCCGCTGTTTCCGGAACCCCTCCTTTTTCGGCATAGCCGGAAAGGAGGGTTCTCTTTAGAAATTTAATGATTTACAGTTGTTTCATTGGCTCAATCATCCCTTATAATAATAAAAGTTATATAAGACTAAGTTTTTACAGGAAAGCAGGTTAGACTATAGGGAAATATTATAGTAATTGTTTTTGTGGCAGGCTTGATTCTGCTGGTTCTTCGTGCATTACGGAAGGAGCACAAAGAAAGCAGCTCCTGTGCTTTTGTAGCTATGCAAAGTCCAGGAAAGTGTAATCACGTCGGACATGAGGAATGGATCATCAAATTTTTCATCTTACAAAGGAGAGCAGGCTATTCTGGACAGACATAGCAGGAATAGAAAAGAAAGCATAGTAGTTTCTACAAAATTTGGGTACAATACTTAGGAGATCGTAAAGCATTCATAAAGGAGTATCTTATGCTGTGTATTGAATCCCCGAACTTAAGCGTAAAAATCAAAAGAAAAGGGAGCAGAGCTCTGCTCTATCTATGACAAAGATAAGGAGCAGGGAATTGCTTTGGCAGGGAGACAGAAGACTTTAGGGCGGAGCAGGCGCCGATTCTGTTTCCGTTCATCGGACGTCTAAAAGGAAAGACCTATTCTTATAACGGACAAAAATATCCAATGGATCTGCACGGCTTTGCCAGAGAGAATGTCTTTCGTGTGGTGGAACACAATGAGGATTCCTGTCTTCTGGAGTTGAGAGATACGGCGGTAACCAGACAGGCGTATCCTTTTGCCTTTTCGGCTAAGGCAGTACTATAGAGTAAAAGGGACAAGTCTTCTCATAGAGACGAAAATTGAAAATCTGGGAATGGAGACAATGTATTTTGCTTTGGGTCTGCATCCGGGCTTTCAACTTTTCTCAGAGAATAATAAAATTTCGGACTTCGAACTCGATTTTTCCCGATTGTCCGGGAGAAAAGTTGGAGCAAATTCTTTTTCGGAAGAGAGCCTGACCAAAAAGAAAGAGGAGAAGCTTTTTAAAGGAGAAAAAGCCTTTCTCTTTCTTATGATTTGTTCCGTAAATGATGCTCCGGTATTCCCGGGGACCGGAGGAAAAGCGGTTCTCCATAAAAGAGGAGAAAAAGAAGGACTGCGAGTGGAATATCCGGACTATTCCTATATCGCTATCTGGCAGCCCTATGGAAAGGAAGCCCCTTTCCTCTGCATTGAGCATGGACTTCTCTTCCCGGTAGGGATAGGGATTGAAGAAGATATCTGTGAAAAAGAAGACGTTCAGTCTCTTTTTACCGGATGAGGAGCGCAGTTATCATTGTAAAAAATCAGCTTGGACTAAGCTGATTTTTCTTTTCTCTTTTTGTAGTAATAAAGGATAAGCAGTAAGGAAAAAAAGCCTCCGAGCAAGGGAAGGCGAGCCAGACCCCAAGCATTTTCCAGAAATAAGAAAGAAGAAGGGCAAAGAATACAATGGCAAAGGTTCCTCGAGATCAGGGAAGACAGAAAGGCGGGTTTGGGGTTATTCGTAGCGGAGAAATAGGAGACCAAAAAGTGTATTGATTCCCACAAAGAGGAAGGCCCAAAAAGTAAAAGCCGAATCCCTTCTTTGGCATAAACGTATAGATCCGGATTATTTTCACTGTTAAAAAAGTGCGATAAAGAAATCGCTCTTGTAGTTCATAAAGAAAAGGATGATGACGGAAATAAGCAGTGCGGTAACAATACCGTACTGTAAATACTTTTGAAGGAGATGCTTATCCTTTTTCCGTAGCTGTGACTCATCAAGGTTGTACACCCTGTGCCAGACCGTTATAGATGGCATTGCGAGACAGAGGAAACGTTGGAGATAACACCGTGAGCTGCAATTCCGGTATTTCCGGACAGATTTAAAAATCAGCATATTGAAGGTGGCGATGGTGACCGCACTTGCAATTTCTCCGACAAAAGTGGAGAGTCCAAGCTGACAGCAAGCACAGAGATGCTTAAAGCGCGGTGTCTGCCAGCCGAAGGGGAACCGTGTTTTTCTTTCCGCAGTAATGAATGAAAGCAGAAGGCGGAGCCGACAATGAGGGAAATTCCGGTGGCGAGAGCCGCACCCGCAGAGACCCATTCCCATGGGAAACATGAAAATATAGTCGAAGACAATATTAAAAAGGCTGGAGAAGACAGACCCCATCATGGCAATGGAAGGATTGTTATCGTTTCGCACATAGGCGCTGGTGGTATAATTTACCATATAAAAAGAAGGCAAAAAGGCAGAATGGTTCGGAGGTAGGGAATGCCGAGGTTCCTGCAGCTCACGGTCAGCTCCTAAAAGGGCGAGAATTTCTCTCGAAAAGAAAAAGACCGGCAAGCAAAAAGGAATACTGAAAACGGCATTCCATGGCTGGAGGAAGAAAGCTGCTGACATCCTTTCCTCTGGCTTTTCTGATACTGTATCTGGTGGCACTTCCGATGCCGAGCATCAGAGCCGAGGGCATTCATCATGCCGTATAAAGGCAGAACCAGATTCAAGACTGCCAGTCCGTCACTTCCGGAATAGCTGGCAATAAAATAGGTGTCTGCCGAGGATATAAACGGAGATGCCGATCATGCCGGCAATACTGTGACTTACATAATGAATAAAGTTTTCATACACGAACTCCCGCTTTTGCAAAAGAGTACTCCGGTAGTATAATGGAGCGCACTTTTGTTATTCCGATCTGAGTATCCTGCGGAAAACGCATGATACCTCGTCCGCCTATCCTATCATGAGAGCGGAAGTATGTAAATTTTTAAAGGAGAGAAGTATGAGAAAAGCCTTGACGGAGGAAGAAAAATACAGGCAAATGATGGAAGAACCGGTGAATACGTTAATTCCTCGCCTTGCCCTTCCGTCCATGGTCTCTATGGTTGTGGTGGCTGTTTACAATATGGCGGACACTTTTTGTATCTCGGCTTGGGACTTCCGCGTCCGGTGCGGTCGGGATTGTGTTTTTCCATGGCTGCGATTATTCAGGCGGTTGCTTTTATGATTGGAATGGGCTGCGGAAATGAAATTTCCCGTCTGCTAGGCGCTAAGAAGCAGGAAGAAGCGGCACGCTTCGTGGCTATCGGTTTTTTTACGGAAATCATTTTGGGCACGATTATTGCGCTTTTCGGCATTGTGTATTGTGCGCCTCTGGTTTTACGCTCTGGGGTCTACCGAGACCATTGCACCCTACGCAATCAGTTACGCCCGCTACATCCTTCTCGGAACGCCGTTCATTATGGCTTCCCTCAGGATGAACAACATGCTCCGTTTTCAGGGAAATTCTTTTTATTCCATGTTGGGAATCAGCACGGGAGGGATTCTGAACATGTTTCTGGATCCGCTTTTTATTTACGGTTTTTCATATGGGAATCATGGGTGCAGCGGTAGCCACTACAATCAGCCAGATAGTATCCTTCAGCATCTTACTTTACCAATGTAATAAGATGCCGGCCTGTATCAGCGTTTCTTTTAAAAAAACTTTAAACCGAGCCTTAAGCGCTATATCTTAATCTTGAAATTCGGCTTACCCAGTCTGGCAAGACGGGGAATAGCCAGTGTATCGATTATCTTGAAATTTTTCGGCACATCCCTACGGAGATGCGGCAATTGCTGCGATGGCAATCGTCATGCGAATCACCATGTTTATCAATTCTCTGGTTATCGGTTTCGGACAGGGATTTCAGCCGGTTTGCGGATATTGTTACGGTGCAAAAGAATTATAATAGGGTAGAGAAGGCTCATTATTTCAGTCTGAAGTTTGTTTTTCCATCTTTGGTCGTAATGGGAGTCGTGGTTTTTATTTTCGCAAAACCGCTTATTACTGCGTTTAGAAAAGAGGATGCGGAGGTGATTCGTATGAGGCTTTCTGGCGCTGAGATTGCAATGCCTTACCATTCCTCTTGCGGCGCAACTTACGATGGCAAATATGTTCAGTCAGACCACAGGGCTATCCTCTTCGCGCCAGTATTGTGGCGTTGCTAAGACAAGGAATATGTCTGATTCCGATTCTGCTGGTTCTGCCGCCGCTTTTCGGCCTGCTCGGCGTGCAATCGTCTCAGCCGGTGGTGATGTTTTTGCAGCGGTCATTGCCTTTCTGATTACCGACGGAATCTTAAAGGAGCTTCGGTCAAAAACGGATGCAAAGCCAAATCCACAATAAGGAGAAAAAGAATGTTTTTCTTTATTATTATTTATAATCTATCTGTCGTTTATCAGCCTGGGACTTCCGGATGCTGTACTGAGGAGCAGCTGGCCGATTATTCATGAAGAATTCGGGGTTCCGATTTCTTTTCCGGCAGTATTTATATGTTGATTTCCTGCTGTACCATTCTGTCCAGTTTGAAAAGCGAGCTTGCGACTTCGCTTCGGAACAGGGAAAAATTACCGCTTTTTCCGTATTGCTTACGGCTGTCGCCATTTTCGGATTCTCCATCAGTCCCTCTCTTTTCGTCATGCTTTTCTTTGCGATTCCCTACGGACTGGGGGCAGGATCGGTGGATGCGGCATTAAATCACTATGTAGCAGATGCATTATTCCGGGAGAAGTATGAACTGGCTGCATTGCATGTGAGGGATAGGAGCTGCTTTGGGGTCCCCTATATTTTGGGTTTTGTGTTTACAAAGAGGGGAGTCCTGGAGGGAGCGGCTATCTGGTGCTCAGCATGATTCAGGCAACGCTCACAATCATCCTTTTTAAGCCTCGGGTTGTGGGGAAAGGAGGAAAAGAAGGAGAAGACTGAAGAAAAGAAAAGCACCCATGTCTTTTCGACAAATTCTCTCTATTACCGGGGCAAGAGTGCACTGTGAGTTTCTTCCTTTACTGCGCGATAGAGCAAACACTCGGACTTTGGTCAGGCTCCTTTTATGGTGTATTCCTTAAAAATAGAGGCCAAGCTTGCAGCATCTTTTGTGGCGTTGTTTTACTTCGGGATTACCTTCGGACGTTTTCTTGCCGGCATTCTTGCTGGCAAAATGGAAGGATGAAGCTTTGATACTGGGGGCTGTAGGGATTCTCTTTTTGGGACTGGTACTTCTTTTTGCTCGATGGTTCCGGGGTCAAGAGGTAAAACTTTTCGGAATGGAACTCAGACAGATTCTGGTTATTTGCGCTTTGCTTCTTTCGGGACTGGGTTGTGCTCCGATTTATCCGGCAATCATCCATTCGACGCCTCGGAACTTCGGCGCGGAAAAATACTTCTGCCTTGATTGGGAAGCAGATGGCTGCTTATATCGGCAGTATGAGTTTTCCTCTTTTTTTGGGGGTTTTTGGCAAAGATTTTCGGGACGGGACTTTTTCCTTTCTTTCTACGGTCCTGTTTTTCGGCATGCTCTTTTATGTACAGGAATTTACTCTATAAGACCAGAGGAAAAAGAGGTAAAAATAGAAAAGATAAGAAGAGGAAAAAAGGAGGAATTGGAAATTGAACAAGGATTTACTGGCAAAAGATAAAAGATTCTTTATGGTGAATTTGGAATAGTGATTGTTGCTGCGGCAATTTTTCTTTTTCAGGTTCCGAGTCATGTGGCTGTTTTCTTCGATTTCCGGTCTGGCGATTATTCTGAATCATTTTTCTGCCGCTTTCCGTAGCAACCTGACTATGATCATGAACGTTATCCTGCTGATTATTGCCTATCCTGAGCCACAGCTTTGCTTATAAAACGGCTTACGCAACGATAGTATTGCCGGCGATTATGCTCCTTTTTGAGAAAATCTTTCCGAACAATCAATCCTTGACGGGGGATGTACTTTTTGGATGTAATTGCGATATATCTTTTTGTGAGCATCGGGGCTTGCTATTTTATTTAACGAAATACCTGTTCAGGCGGTTTTGGATATTGTGGCAAAGTTGATGCAGAAGTATCTTCATATGGATCTCGGAAAGGCGCTCGGCTTTTTCCGGTCTCTTTATTGCTTCCCTGTCTATTTTTGCCTTCGATAAAAAGGCGGTCATTTTTATCCGTTTTGGGTACCTATTTTTAACGGAATTATTCTGGATCATTTCATTTTTCGGGCAAAAGCATCAAAAAGAGAGTCTGTGTGATTACCGATAAGTCGGAGGAGATTACAGACTTTATTTTTAAAATCGCCTGCATAGCGGGATGAGTATCTATGACATTGTCGGGGCATACAGCCATGAGCGGAAAAAGATTGTTGCGGTTGTGGACCGGCAGGAGTATCGAAGCTGATGCGTTTTCTGGAGGCGGAAGATCCGAAGGCATTCATTACCGTATATAATGTGGCGGAAATTCATTACACTCCGAAGAAGTGGTAAGCCTTTTGAAAAAGTAGATAAATCTTTTTGAATAAAATAATTTAATTTTTATTTGATAAAAATTGACAAACCCTAAATTTATGATATATTATTGTTAATGTATTAACAAACTTTGGAAGAAATCAGTTTCATTCCATGAGAATCCGCCGATGTGCAGTAGGAAAAATACAAAAGAAGAATCGGTCGGAAGAAATCATAAATTTGAGAGGAGAAGAAAGAAATGAAAGCTTATGCAATGCTGAAAAATCGGAGAGTCAGGATGGATTGAGAAGGGCGTCCCGCATGCGGTCCTATGGATGACGATTTGTACACCGCTCGCAGTTGCCATTTGTACCTCGGATGTGCATACCCTTTGGGGAGGGAGCATTGGTGAGAAGACACAACATGATTTTTAGGGCATGAGTGTTGTGCGGAAATCGTGGAAGTTGGAGATATGGTTAAGGATTTCAAGGTTGGTGACCGTGTTCTCGTTCCGGCTATTACACCGGATTGGAATTCTTTTAGAGGCACAGGCCGGATTCTCCATGCACTCCGGCGGAATGCTTGCAGGCTGGAAGTTCTCTAACTTTAAGGATGGTGTTTTTGGAGAGTATTTCCATGTCAATGATGCTGACGGAAACTTGGCACTTCTTCCGAAGGGAATTGATCCGGTAGATGCTTGTATGCTTTTCCGATATGGTACCGACAGGTTTCCATGGAGTAGAACTCGCCGATATTCAGTTCGGCGATACGGTACTCGTTATCGGTATCGGTCCTGTAGGACTGATGTCCGTAGCGGGAGCCAGTCTTCGTGGAGCCAGCAGAATTATCTGTGTAGGAACCAGACCTGCTTGCATTGAAGTGGCAAAGAAGTACGGCGCAACCGATTTTGTAAGCTATAAGAACGGAAGCATTGAGGATCAGGTTCTGGCTTTGACAGACGGGAAGGGTGTAGACAGAGTTGTAATCGCCGGTGGAGAGTAGACACCTTTGCTTCTGCAGTAAAGTGCATGAAGCCGGGCGCAAAAAATCGGAAATGTAAACTATCTCGGAAAAGGAGAGAGCATCAGGGATTCCCCGTATCCAGTGGGGTGTAGGGTATGGGACACAAGGCCAGTAACGGCGGTCTTATGCCGGGTCGGAAGACTTCGTATGGAGAGCTCAGAGCTTTTAGTTGCCTCCCGAAAGCTCGATGTACATCCGCTCGTATCCCATGTTTTCGATGGCTGGGAGAACTTGGAGAAGGCGCTCTTCATGATGAGAGATAAGCCTGCCGATCTCATTAAACCGGTAGTATCTATTAAGAAGTAAGAGAGACAGATAAAATAATCAGATATTTAAAAAGGGCTGTAAAATCCAACCTGCACAGTATAAGGGAGTTTGGATTTTACAGCCTTTTTCTTTACAACAAATAGTGTACGCAATTTTTCCTTTCATGGCTTACCATTCCTCCTGATGCAGAAAATAACTTTCTTTCCTAATTATCCGTTATCGCTTCAGAAATATACAACATAGAATAGGAGGAAGGAAAAACATTAAAAATAATATTGTTAAAAGATTGACATTTAAAAAATTTGGAGAGTATGATGAGGGGCGTATAAAAGTTGGAAGGTCTATTTAAGGAGGCTTAAGATGAGATTTACTTTACCAAGAGACATTTACCACGGAGAGAATGCGTTGGAGGCACTGAAGACTTTCAAAGGAAAGAAAGCCTTTGTCTGCGTGGGTGGCGTTCGATGAAGCGTTTTCGGCTTTTTGGACAGAGTAGTACAATACTTACAGGAAGCCGGCATGGAAGTAAAGCTTTTTGAAGGGATTGAGTCCGATCCTTCCGTAGATACCGTCATGAAGGGCGCAAAGGAGATGCAGGATTTCGGACCGGATTGGATTGTTGCCATCGGCGGAGGTTCTCCTATTGATGCGGCTAAGGCAATGTGGATTAAGTATGAGTATCCGGATTGCACCTTTGAAGATATGTGTAAAAGTATTCGGTATCCCGACACTGAGAAACAAAGCGAAGTTCTGTGCGATTTCTTCTACTTCCGGAACCGCTACCGAGGTAACCGCATTTTCCATTATCACGGACTATGAGAAGGGAATTAAGTACCCGATTGCCGATTTTGAGATTACTCCGGATGTTGCCATTGTTGATCCGGCTTTAGCACAGACCATGCCGAAGAAGCTCGTTGCGCATACCGGAATGGATGCATTAACTCATGCGATTGAGGCCTTATGTTTCCTGCAAATTGTGACTACACGGATCCTCTGGCACTGCAGTGCCATTGAGATGATTCGGGATGACCTGGTAGATTCCTATAATGAGAGATAAGAACGCCAGAAATGAAATGCACAACGCACAGTGTCTTTGCCGGAATGGCATTTTCCAATGCATTACTGGGAATCGTGCATTCCATGGCGCACAAGACCGGTGCCGTATTCGGAGATTTAGGCGCGCACATTATTCACGGTGCGGCAAATGCCATGTATCTTCCGAAGGTTATCGCATTCAATGCCAAGGATGAGACGGCGAAGAAGCGTTATGCCAAGATTGCCGATGTAATCGGTCTTTCCGGACACAGTGATGACGAAAAGGTAAAGGCATTGATTACTTACGTAAGAGGCTTAAACGACAAGTTGAACATTCCGCATTGCATTAAGAACTATGGCGCAGATTCCTATCCGACAGAGCAGGATTCGTTCCGGAGCAGGTTTTCTTAGAGAGACTCGCATGACATCGCAGTCAAATGCCGTTGCCGATGCCTGCACAGGATCTAACCCCCGTCAGCCGAGCGTGGAGGAGATGGAAAAAGCTCTTAAAGTGCTGCTACTATGACACGGAAGTGGATTTCGTAAGCGGTGTTTTTCGCTTAGTATCTCTCTGTGAGGTGAGAGTTAACGAGAGCGTGCCCTGCAACGAAGCTGTACAGCATATAGGTATTTTGCTTTTTGAAGTTTTTCACGAAGAGAGGAAGACAAAAGCACAGAAATCTCAAAAGATTTCGCAGTTTTGTCTCCTTTTTGTTTTTCAGAAAAATATACAATCATTTTTCAACAGTATTTTTGTGCGATTTAGGCACGAAAGTACACACATTGTATAAGGAGGAAAATATGAAAAACTTTGTCGGTACTTCTTGCATGGCAATGACCATAGGGCTTGTAGCTTGCGGAGGGCAAGTGCAAACAAAACGACCACCGGGGCGGACCAGACTACAGCGGCCGGTTCCGAAAAGGAAGCAGCGGAGGACAGTAAGAAGGCGGAAAATCTCACGGAAACCCAGAAAATCATTCAGGAAGCTCAGGGAATGACCATGGAGGAGCTTGCGAGCCATTGAAGAGGTCCAACGGAAAGATGTTCTACGGTGTCGGAAATTCCAGCCGCGGAAAAACAGCGCTTCCCTCTCTTCATTGATTTTTAAAGACGATTGATCCCTCTTACAACATGGAGTTTGATGGCAGCAGCCGAAGAACAATAAAATCTTTTGACCAGCTGAATGCGGACAATAAGAAGGATGTCGGAACTTTTACGATGACATTTGATTCAGGATGGAAACCAGATTAAGACCAAGATGACGGATACCGCGATTCTGGACACCTTCATTCCGAAAGAGTGGGCTGAGGCAAACGGAACGACTCGGATCAGTATAAGGGGCTTCCTTCCTTTACAGACTCTGAATAAGATGTTATGTATAACTCAACCGGAAACAAGACTCTACAACAATGTTTGGGATTTTGTGGCAGAAGGTGAGCATGGCCTTTTTCATGGGTGTGGATTCCGAAATCGTAGGAAAGAACTTCCTTTATATGTTGACAAAGGACGAGTATGCAGCTTGGATGAAGGAAGCCTTTGATGCCCTTCCGGAAGACAAGAAGAGTTATTTCAGCCAACTGTGACAGAGTGTAAAGGCTACTGCAGAAGAGTTTGGACTCAGTGATGACGCAGCTACTCCTTGGCTTGGATTAAGCTTTGGATGGCCAGCTACAATGAGCAGACGGATGACGGTCCGATTTGCACAACTTTGACCGATGCATCCGCTAAGGATCAGTTCGGACTCTTGGTATACTCCAAGCTTCGTTCCATCGAAGAATCTCCGACCGTTTCCGTAAACAACATCAAGGTGGCTGCTTATCAGGACGGATACAGGGTATCGGCGGTTTCGGATATTGCCACTATCTCTTTGTTACGGATAACAGTCCGCTTCCTTGGACAGCTTGTGCATTTATCGCTTACTTTGACCACTACCGAAGACGGCTTCTCCGCATGGGGTAAGGATATGGGAGGATATTCCTCTAATCCGGTCGTTGCGAAGGAAAATGAGGAAAAGTTCCATCATGAAAAAGGCGGAATGGCTGCAGACGGTACAACAGTAGAATTTGACGCCAAGAATGACCGCATGGCTATGAGTGGTGGACAACAGACGGAAAGCTTGTTTTTAGAGGATCCGATTATTGCGCAGATGCAGCTTTCGGAATCGGTTCCTGGATTGAAGTATTAGATAAGAACAGTGCGCAGTAAAGCTTTACTTTGCTAACTTTTTAAGGAGTAATCATGGCAAATAACATGACATTAAAGACTTCAACGGTACGAAGAAATAAGATTCGAACTTATTTTTCCAAGCCCTCATAATGTAATCTTGCTTTTTGATGGGCATTGTGCTGACTTTTACGACTGTGGCACCGATTGTTGCCATTATTCGGGATACTTTCGTGATTCATCCGGGTACCATTGATGCGCATTTAACAGGGGCAATCGAAGGCTTTACTTTAATCAATTACATTGATTTGTTTACCAGTAAGTTAGCAAAGACAGAATCTTTTGGATACCACTCTTCAAATACGATGCTGCTTGCAGTCGGTACTTGCGTGGTATCCATCCTCTTTCGGAGGAATCATGGCTTTTCTGGTTACCAGAACGAAATCTTGCCTGGAAAAATATCTAAGTTCCATCTTTATTTTTCCCTATATCATGCCACAATGGACTTTGGCCGTTGTATGGCAGCATATGTTCAACAGTAATGCGGTAACGGGAACACAGAACGGGCTCCTGGCAGCGCTTACAGGATCACCATGCCGCTATGGTGGTGTAAAGGACTTTTTCCCGAGCCTTCTTGTTCTCGGGATGCACTATGCGCCTTTTCGCCTATATTCTGATTGGCGGTATTTTCAGAAATATGGATGCCAACCTGGAGGAGCAACAGATCCTCGATACACCCAAGTGGAAAATCATGACCAGAGATTACGCTTCCCTATGGTAAAAGCCGGCAATTCTCTACCATTCTTTTTGGTTTTTCGGCTCCGCAATGGGATCCTATCCGGTTCCGCACTACTTTGGGACTGACCACTCTTTCCACAGTATGTATCCATGAACTCCAAAGTACACGGGAGAAGCTTCAGTAGCGCCATCATCATGATGCTTTTTGGTGTAGCTATCATGCTGATGAATCAGATTTCTCTTACAAGTAGAAAGAACTACACTACCGTGACGGGAAAAGTCCGGACAGATTTCCAAGATTCAGCTCGGAAAAAGCTGGGGCGTTATATTATTGCCTTCATTTTAGTGATACTGACCTTCTTCACTTCCATTTTCCCCGATCTTAAGCTTTGCGGTGGAAACTTTCCCTGCCGAACCCCGGAGACTATTCCTTTCCTTTATACAGGGGAGACCTCTCCAACCTCACGACAAAATGGTGGATTACGGCGGAGAATATTACGGAAAACGGCATGTACGGGCAGATGGGAATCCTGTACAACAACATCATCAGGACGGCATGGAACGCTTTTTAGTATCCTTTGCCTGTGCCATCCTCGCTGGAACCATCGGAACGCTGATTGGCTATGCCGTTTTCCAAAAACAGGCGCTCCAAATGGGCGAGTATGTGAATGCGGTGGCCTTCCTTCCTCACCTCATGCCTTCCATTGCTGTGGGAGTAGCTTATTTCATCCTCTTTTCGAACAAATACATTAACCTCTTTAATACCTAGCTGATTAATTATTGTAGGAACGATTAAACTACATTCCTTTGCTTCCAAGGCGGCATTGAATTCCATGTTACAGCTCTCGGGAGAGATTGAAGAATCGGCAATCATCTTGAATATTCCCTGGATACAGAGAATGACAAGAATCATCATTCCGATTCAGAAGTCTTCCATTATCAGCGGATATTTGCTTCCTTTTATGACCTGCTTAAGAGAATTGTCACTCTTTATGCTGCTTTGTGTGCAGGGATTCATCTTATCGACGACCTTGGATTATTTTGACGAAATGGGACTTTATGCATTCTCCAGCGGAATCAATCTGATTCTGATTGTCACGATTTTGATTTGTAATTCAATTGTGAACAAGGTGACTGGAGCAAGCTTGGATAAGGGTATAGGGAGGTTAGTATGCCGAAGATTCAATTAGAACATGTTACAAAACGCTGGAATAAATTTTACGCTACAGAGGATGTCTCTGGAGATTGGAAGACAATGCATTTTATCACCCTTCTTGGGCCTTCCGGTTGTGGTAAAAACAACTATTCTTCGTATGATCGCAGGGTTGGAAACACCAACCAGCGGAAAAATCACGATTGGGGATCAAGTCGTGTTTGACAGTGAGCAGGGATTAATATTCCGCCAACAAGCGCCGTGTAGGATTCCTTTTTCCAGAACTATGCCCTTTGGCCGAACATGACGGTACAGGAAAATATTTCCTTCGACTGCAAAACGTGAAGGATGTCCTTCCCAAAGTGGATTTTTGAGACAGAAGGTAATCAGCGATTTGGCACGCTGCCTGGAAAAACCGGCGGAAGTAAAGCGTCTTGCGAGGAATGCAAGGACAGAAACGGAAAAATTGATGAGAAAGCGTTGTCTGATTGAGCTGATTGACTATTTTTACGATTTCCATGCCGACAGCGAAAAAGCTTTACGCCTATCACCTGGAGGAGGGAAAGGATGTCCGGGAAGAGCTGGCAGCTTTAAAAAGAAGGTGCAGGGAAACCTGTACGTTGAAGGCCTGAATGAGAAATTCCAGTATGTGAAAAACGGCGAAGTGGTGAAAGAGAGAGAAAGCTTTCGGCGGAAGAAATGGATTTGGCACTTCGCAGAGTTTCCCGAATCGTAAAAATCGGAATGTTCATGGACCGTTATCCGGCAGAGCTTTCGGAGGACAGCAGCAAAGAGTGGCGATTGCCCGTACCGGCTCCAAGCCCAGAGTACTTTTTATGGATGAGCCTCTTTTCAACCTCGATGCCAAGCTAAGGCTGGAAATGCGCTATGAGTTGCAAAGACTGCATGTAGAGACAGGCTCCACCTTTGTCTATGTCACCCATGACCAGATGGAAGCCATGACCCTTTGCCACCAAGATATAGTTTACTGAATAATGGTGTTTTACAACGTACGCTGTTCCGCTTACCGTGTATAGCGAGCCGGGAAAAATACCTTTGTTGCCGACTTCGTGGAAACCCCGTCCATCAATTTTATCTGAGGCGAAGGGGAGCACAGAAGGAAGACGGAACGATTGCCTTACAGCTCTTAGGGAAAGAAGCGGTATTCACTCCGGAGAAAAGAGCTGAAGCTTTGCTGAATGGTTTTCAGAAAGAGACAGGAAGAAAGAAGAGAGAGAAAAAGAGCAGAAGAAGCGTTCGGAAGAGAAGGGCTATGTTGAAAAAGGAAACAAAGATGAAATCTTCCGCTATCCGATTTCCTACGTGAACGGAGAGGAGGGAGAATTCCACCCCTGAAACGATGACAAACGAAGACCTTTTACTCGCTGTAAGACCGGAGTTTATCGACATTAAATCCGGAGAAGGAATCGAGGGAGAAATCACGGCGTAATGCCTACCGGAATGGAAACCACCGTCGAAGGTGCGTGTAGGAGAGTATCTATTAACCGGTATGGTTTTTCGGAAGCGACCTTTTCTCCATCGGGGAAAAAGCTGAAGCTCAGCTTTAAGGGAATGAAGCTGATGCTTTTTGACAGAAAGAGCGGAGAGAGAATCGGTAACGGAAGTCTTCGTTTTTCCTAAAAAGAAATATGCTATAATGGTACATATTCAGCTGATGAAGGGAGCGGTACCGCAGATGTTTTCTTTAGAAAAGAGAAAGTGAACAAGAGATCGAACGCCACGCGAGCGATACTCGTTAAGAACAAGAGGTCTCAGGCTCGCCTGCGCCACTTGTTAAGAATAAGGAAGAGAAGCGGAAGGATATTCTGCTTCTTTTGTGCATAACGAGTATAGCTCTCGCAGTACGCAGTATCTTGTTTGTGAGGGGGCATTACGCAAATTGTACGGGGATTTTTCAGGAATTTTCGTTTTCATCCTCCTGCTCAGCTCTTGCGGAAGAAGAACGGAGGGAGAGATACTGAAGGCGCCGGCAGAGGATAAGAGACTGCTTATCTATACCTCCCATAAGGAAGAGCTCTGAGCCGATTGTGAGAAAGAGTTTGAAGAGCGAACCGGAATCTGGGTGGAAGTGGTTTCGAGGAACGAATCTTCTTCTGGAAGAGATCTGCCGAGAAGAAAGGAGAAGTGGACGCGGACCTCTTTTGGAGGCGGCGTGGAAAGTTTGAACGCTTTTTCGGATTATTTTATTCTCTACGAGGCAAAGGGAATAGAAGAGGTTGATCCTCAATTCAGGAGTGCGAGCGATGTTTGGACGCCTTTTTCGGCCTGCCCGTCGTGTTGATTTATAATGAAAAATTACTTTCGCCGGAAGAGTTTGGTTCTTGGAAGACCTACTGGACCCGAAGTATAAAGGAAAAATTGCGATGGCGAACCCCGCTCATTCCGCATCCGCCTTTACGGGTCTTTTGAGCTTTCGAAAAAGCCGTGCAGGGAAGAAACGGATTCTACGGAAGGTTCTGACGGAGATAAGGAAATTCTTCCGCGCATTGCGAAACAACTGGACGGAAAAGAATATGCGGATTCCGGGAGGTGCCGAAGCGGTTGCAGACGGCTCTAAGCTTCTCGGCATTACTTTGGAAGAAACTGCTAAAGTACATGGCAAAAGGGAAAAATATCGGCATTGTTTATCCGAAAGAAGGAACCACTGTGGTACCGGATGCGGGAGCGATATTAAAGGAGCGAAAGCACTTGGAAAAATGCGCAAAAATTTTTGGATTTCAGTATTTCGAAAGACTGCCAGAATATCTTACAGAAGCGTTTCCATAGAAGATCCTGTCACTAAAGAGCATGGCGGGGAGGGGGAGCCTTCCTCCTAAGATAAAGACTTTCTTATGATGTTTCTAAAATCAGTGCGGAGCGGAACAGGGTTCTTACGGACTGGAGCTTTTACATGAGGACTGATAGAAGAAGAGGAAAAAGCATCATGAAAAGGAATCACTTCTTTTCCTGCAGGTATTTTCAAAATTCTTTTCGAAAACGTCTTTTCGGGGCGTTTCTTTTGTGCTCTCTTATTCCTCTGCTTTTTAAGTCTTCTGTTTTTGTTTTCCGCCTTTCGGGGAAGCAGAAAGGAGCAGGTCGATAAGGAGGGAAGGGAGTCCCTCAAACTGATTCGGAGAGTATTATCGAGGAGGGAGACAGCATTACCCTCGCATTGCAGGAACTTTCCGACTCGGTAGAGCTGAAAAAGGGCTTTATCGGAGGAACGCGAAAGGAGAGGAAGTAAACCAACTTCTCTTCTCTTTGACGGAGGGGCTTCGTGATACGGTCCGTTTTGACATTTACGATAAAGAAGGGAACTTACGCTATTCTACTGCGCCGTATCTTGAGAGCTACAGTCTTCCGACGAATTGGGGATATTGCAACGTGCGACACGTGCGGACAGTCAGGTGTATGAAAGCTCGGAGGGGTGATTTTCCGTTCTCGTCTTTTTCAGATTGCAGTGAGAATTAAAGGACAGCGAGAGAGGCGGTGACAAAGAGATATCGGGTTATGTCTAGCAAGCCTTTGAGGAAGAAGCGTTTCGTACAGCTTTTTGTCCGGAAAATACGGTGTGCAGAACGGGATTTTACTGCTTAGCTCCTATTGGAGACCGGTTTATAGTGAAAATATTTTACTTCCTACAGAACTGCTTTCTACATTATAGGAAGAGTTTTTAGGGGAAATCCGTTGGGAGGATCCGGCGGGAGAGTTTATTTTATACGAGTGGCACCAATAGAAGATATGGGGCTTTATCTTATCCTCAGACAGGAAAAACCCATCAGTAAGAACATGGATTTTCTGATGTTTTGCTTCTCTTCTGTCCATTCTTTTCGGCGCAGCCCTGTCTTTCCTTATGGGTTTTATGATGAGCAGAAGACTTTTTACACCTATTGAAAGACTCAGAAGCGCAATGCGGGAAGTAACGCTGGATCATCTGGATGTGCGCCTTAGGAAAGTGAAGATGAGCTGGGAGAGCTGGCAGGGACGTTTTAACTGCATGTGACAGAGGCTGGCGGAAAAACAGAAGAGCTCTCCTTCTTAACCAGGAAACCCTGCTGAAGAACCAAAAGGAATTAAATGAAGCATAGATTCGGATGCTGCAGGCTCAGCTAAACCCCCATTTCTCGGGAAACACACTGGACGCGATGAAGTGGATGGGGAAAATTCATCAGATCTGGAAGTGCGGAAATGGCAGCAGATCCTGTAGACATCCTTCGCTCATGCGCCTGATTGCTTCTGAGAAGGAGATCCCAGCCCGGCACAGTGGAACTAGACACTGAGGGTTTCAGTGCGCGAGGTTTTACAGCTCGGAAAATGCCATTCTGCTACTGGATTCTCTTTCGGAAGGAGGATCTGAAGCGAGAGGTGCGGAGCTTTGGTGCGGTCAAAGACACGAAGGGAATCAGGAAAGAGCTGATAGGCCCATATTCGCCCCAAAAAGAAGATCTTTCGCATCATTTGGAGCTTTACAATGTGGATACTATCTTAAAGAAGCACTATGGAGAGTGCTGCCGGACTCAGATTTTAGACAGAAAAGAGGAAGAGGAGTTTGTGGAACGATAGTACTGGCGGTTTTACCTGTGCAAAGAGAAAGACTCTGAGGGATAAAATGTGAAAGTTCTGCTTGTAGAAGATGAAGGCTTAATTCGGAAAAAGGGATACGCATGACGGTAAATTGGGGGCGCTCTTAACTGTCATGGTTGTAGGAAGCGGAAAATGGAGAAGAGGACTTAAAAGCCGTTTCTGAGATTGCATCCGGACTTGATTATTACGGACCTTCGGATGCCTAAAATGGACGGTCTGGAATGCTGGAAAAATTGAGAGAAGAAGGAATGAAGCGGCAGTCATTGTACTGACTGCCTAGTGACCGTCTTTACTGCACAAAGTGCACTGCGTCTTGGCGCTGTGATTATCTTTTGAAGCCTTTTCATGACGGAGAACTGAGGAGGCCATTCTTCGGATAAAGAAGAAAAGAGGGGAGCAGAAGGAGAAAACCTCTGCATTTTCAGAATTAAAACCGGAAGGAATGAGTCGCTATATTTCGGAAGGCAGCGAGAGCACATTTCGCTCTATCTGGGAAACCCGGACCTCACGGTAGGAAATTGCCGAGAAGCTAGGCATCAGCGAGGGGCATCTCTAGTCATACTTTTAAGAGAGAAACAGGGCAAACCATCTTAAGTTATATAACCGGATGCAGGATACAGAAGGTCTGCTCTTGCCTTAAAGGTGAAAGTATAAGGTCTGAGGTTGCGGAAATGGCAGGATATCGAGATATTACCTATTTTTCAACGACCTTTAAGAAAGCTGGTGGGAAAGAGCCCTCGGAATACCAAAGTACGGCCGGAAAATAATGCATAAATCCTCATAGATTGTAAATGGCGCTGTTTTGATAATAATAGGGGCATTGCTGCCATTGCAGTACAGAGAAGGGGGTTTTGTGAGTTGGAAAAACGCTGATTGATTTAAGGGGAAATTACTCAAATCTTTTGATGGAGAGTTGATTTTGGATGATCTCAACCTTCCATAAGAGAGACAGTTTTCAGGACTTTGCTCGACCTTCGGGCTTGCGGAAAGACCACTACGCTTCGTATTATCGGAGGCTTCTGTACAGCCTGATAAAGGCAGGTATTATTTGAGGGGAAAAGACATTACTAATTTGCCGCCAGGAACAAACTGGCAGTTAAATACGGTATCAGAAATATGCCTTATTTTTCCTCATATGAACATTGGGACATATTGCCTTCGGACTCAGAATACGCATCGGAGGAGTATATTCGGGATAAGATTCAATATGCCCTGAAAGCTCTGGAACTTACAAGGCTGAGAAACGTTCCGTGACTTCAGCTTTCGGTGGACAGCAGCAAAGAATTGCCATAGAGACGATCGTGAATGAGCCCAGAGTCCCTACTTTTGGACGAACCCAGGCTTTGGACCTAAAAGCTTTAGGCAGGAGATGCAATACGAAAGCTGATTCGCTTGAAAATGAATTGGGGAATTACCTTTATCTATGTCACCATGATCAGGAAGCAGGCATGACTATGTCCGATTATGGTGGTGATGAATCAGGGCTATATCCAGCAGGCCGGATCCCCGAGCAGATTTTACAATGAGCCGGAAAATGCTGTGGCGGATTTTATCGGCGATTCCAATATCGTACCAGCGTTATGTTGGAAGATAGACTGGTGCAAATTTTTGCGCAAACTTCCCGTATTGATGAGGCTTTGGCAGAAAAATGCCGGTCGACGTGGTAATCCGACCGGAGGACGTGGAAATTTTTGAAGACTTGAGATGATCGTGCAATTCTTAAGGGAACGATGACGCACATCATTTTCAAAGAAATCTAGAGATGGAATGCACTACCGAGGACGGCTTTTGAGTGGTTGGTACTTCTACAGAGATGGCAGAGCCGGGAAAGAAGGTGGAATTTATGTCAGACCTTCCAATATTCAGAATCGTGAATAAGCCCGAGTCTGAGGACGAGGAGGCTATCGGCGTTGAAGAATAAAAGAGAATACCTTTACTGGCCACACCTTCACCCTCATTTGATGTGCGGTTTTATTGTCATTCCGCTGGCACTCGTGATTTACTATGCTCTTTACGACGAAGGCAGGTGTGTCCTTTTACGCTGGAAAAATGTAGGGCAGATTTTACTGTGGGAAAATTATAAAGCCCTTGGTTTTTGCGCTTCTTTTTCTTTTGCGCAGTACGGTGTTGTTTGTGCTTTTCCGCTTGCTTTGATTCTTCGCAATAGAAAAATCGGGAAGGGCTCTTTTGTGGCGTTTTGTTTTATTCTTCCCATGTGATGAATCTCTGCTCTGGATTCTGCGTGCAGACCTTACTCGAGAGAAAAGGAGTGCTGAATGAATTTGCTTGCTTTTCCTCCATTTTACCGAGGCAAAACCTGATTAACGCTATGCCATCATTCGGTATGGTCTATGACTTTTCTGCCCTTTTATGATTTTACTCGATTTTACAATACTTTAAGTAAAATTGACGACAATACGATTGATGCGGCTTATGACCTTGAGCAAGCTTTCTTCACTACGCTTTTGGAAGGTCATTTTCACTGCTTTCCGTTCCGGGTATTGTTTCCGGAGTGACCATGGTTTTTGTTCCCCGTATTGACCACCTTTGCCATTTCGAACATCCTCGGAGGCGGAAAAGATCTTACCTGATCGAAATGTCATCGAGCAGGAATTTACGACGAATTCCAACCGGAATGTAGGTCCGGACTTTCCATGATTCTCATGCTCTTTTATCATTCTTTCCATGGCGGTCCTTTTCCCGCTATGACAATGGAGAGGGGCGATGTTCTGATGGAAAAGAGGATGGCTGGAAAACGGTTATCTCGGCTTTTAGTGGTGCTTTTTCTTTATGCAGCCCATATTTATGCTGACGTGCTCCTTTTAATGCGGGACGAAGCAGGGCTCATTTTTCCGGCTTCAGTCTCCGGTGAGGGCTGCGGAGATGTTTCCAGGATGAGGCCATCTTGCAAAGCCTCAACAGAATACGCTGATTATTGCGTTTTTGTCTCGCTTTATTGCAACAGTGCTGGGAACCATGGCGGCGATTGCGATTCGGAAAATGAAGAAGTTGCCGAGAAATTTGATTATCGGTGACGAATGTCCCGATGCTGAATGCCGACATCGTGACCGGTATTTCTTTAATGCTGATGTTTATTGCTTTTCGCTTTTACCTTGGGATTTAACACGATACTCATTTCCATATTACCTTTAACCCGCCCTATGTCCTTTTGTCGGTGCTTCCGAAGATCAGGCAGAGCTCGCAGGTAGCTATGAGGCGGTTTCTCGACCTCGGGGCGAGAGCCCACTTTATGCCTTTTTCAAGGTGGTGGCCTCCGGATATTATGCCGGTTTTATCCGGTTTTTTATTGGCTTTCACCATGAGCCTCGATGACTTTATCATTACGCACTTTACCAGAGGTGCGGGCTTGATACCATTTCCACCCTTTGTGTAGTTCCGAGGCGAGAGGGAACCAAGCCGACGATGTATGCCCTGTCTACCCTGATTTTTGTGACGGTCTTTTTGTGGTTTTACTTTGTGCGAACTTTGCGCGGGTTTTTGAGCGAAGAAGGAGAAGGCTGCATAAAGCGGATATTTGCTGAATCACCTTCTGCACAGCTCTTCAAAAGGGCACTCTGGCTACTTTTATCGGGCTCTTTCCGCTGTATATTCCTCAAGACCTCACCTTACGTTCCCTATTTGTCCATGCACTTATTCACGTAAAGCTCCCTAGCGAACTCGCTACTGCTCAAAACACGCTCCGCACTCGTTAGTTAGCATGGAAAACGGGAGCCTCGCGATGGTCTTTTCGTGAAATATGCAGAGAAAGAGCAGGGTTAAAATAAAAGCAATACTAAAAGTACGACTTGTAAAGAAAAGGTTGATATATTGTGATAACGTTTGAAATTTTTCAATACTAAGAGTAGGAAAAGATTATGTTTTAAAGATGGGAATGATAATAAAAGTATACTCTGTACCTGCGACGCTCTCGTAAGATTGCAGTTCTTTCACTGCCTTCCTTTGTCTTACATCCGCTTTTCACTCGCTTGCGGAGGAGCCAAGGATGAGACGGATACGCGAGCAGGAGCAAAACGGATGCGCAGGGCGACAACGTCGTTATAGGTCTACAATGCGGAGAGTATATTGACCCTGAGGTACCGAAGCTTTTTCGAGGAGGAAACGGAATCAAAGTAATTTATGATACCTTTGAAACCAACGAGGAGATGTGGTCCGGTGATTCAGGCAGGAGGGGTGGTTTATGATGCGGTTTGTCCTTCCGACTATATGATAGAAAAATGATGCAGAATCATCTCTTACAGGAAGTCGACTTTAACAATGTCCCGAACATTAAGGAAATCGAAGGACTACATGAAAAATGTGTGAGCAGTTCGATCCGGGAACAAATATATTGCTGCCCATACTACGGGGACGGTAGGAATTCTTTATAACAAGAAAAAATGTTGGACGAACTCGGTGTGTACCCTACCAATGAGTGGGCGGATTTATGGAATCCAAGTTAAAGGGAGAGATTCGCATGCAGGATTCACGTGCGATGCCTTTATGGTGGCTCTGAAAAGAGGGGCATTCCATGAACACGTGGAGTGATGCGGAGCTGGATGAAGCTTTACAAGACTTGATCAAAACAGAAGCCCCTGGTACAGGCCTATGTGGTGGATCAGGTAAGATAAGATGATTGGAGAAGAGGCTGCGGTCGGTGTCATTCTATTCCGGGGAAATTCCTCTGTGCGAGGGAGAACTCGAGGAACCGATGTTGAAATTGACTATGCCATTCCGGAGGAAGGAACGAATGTCTGGTTTGACGGCTAGTGATTCCTTGAATGCAAAAACATAAGGAAAAATGCGGAGAAGTGGATGAATTTCCTTTGTCGTCCGGACATTGCCGCAAAGAACTTCTGAGTACATTACTTATCCTACGCCAAACGTGGGTGCCCTGCTCTTTGGATAAGAGCTATACGGAAAACAGCTGTTTTCCGGATAAGGAAAGAGGTCCTGAAAAGGAGAGGTCTATACTTACTCCGAGAAGAGAATGAGGCTATACAATAATCGCTGGAAGATATTGAAAGCTTCGTAGTGGTAGCGTCGTGAAAATAGCATCGGAGAAAATATACTGCTCGCTTGATCTGTCATCACTATCAGTTTTGAATTGAATCGTTAATTAGACCGCTGCTTTGATGTAATCGATGGAGCCTGAGGGGGAGTCTGTCCTTCGAAACCCCATCGAAACAGCGGTGTGCTGTTTTGGAACATGCGATGGACAAAGAAAGGAAAAGAGAGATGGAAAAGAATGCGGGAAACATTTACCCTGATTGAAGACTTGCATTTAATGGTGCGTTCTTATGAGGCTAAAGCGTGCGGGTTGACAGCGTAGAGAAACCGAAGATGCTCGGAAGAAGGACGAAGAATGTACGAAATTCGGAAAGAGAAATATTGTGGATATTCAAAGAAAATCAGCAGAAAGAGATTGATGAAAATGCGAACGAGGGAAATTTTCGTTCAAAATGACGATGAAAACATAAAATGAAAAACAATTTATGAAAAATTATCTTTCTTTCTTAGGCGAGGGGCACTGAGAGCGTGCCGGTTCTCGCAGGAGAAAGCAGGAGGATGAGATGAAACTTAGACACAGAACTGTTGCGATTTTGCTTTTACTTTGCCTTGTTCTGATAGCTTGTAAGAGAGCGGAAAAGGAGGATACAAGAAAGGAAACGTAGAACGGGGAGCAAACACAAGAAAAGGACAAAGAAGAACAAAGGGGAGAAAAGGAAGAAGTGGAAGAAGATGTCAAAGAAGCTGTGCTTGAGGTCTGCCCCTACTATTCTTTTTGCAGGAGGGAGATCGCACAGTGATTCGACTACCACTACTTATATCAAATTGAAAAGCACAAAACTAAAATTGAAGGAAGGAAAAGCATTCAAGGCGCTTTGATACCTTTTGCGGAATACAACAAAAAGAGGTAGAGGAACTTTTATCAAAAGAACTGCGGAATTGGAAAATAGTAGTAACTCTTCCGAGGAAGCCAAGAAGAATGTGCCGGTCCCTCGGGGAATACGTCGGAAATTAAGACGAATTGCGTGAACTTATTCGGGCAGACAAGGCAATTGTCAGTGTCTCCTCTCCAAGTCAACCGATTATACCGGAAGCGAATGAATATAGCCGAAGTGTCGGATTGATACAAGAAGTGCAGGCCCAGTTTCGACGTAGTAAAGGATGCAGACAGCTTTTTTCTACGCTGGCGGAAAAAGAGCCAAAGAGTCAGTTGGAAACGGACACCGAATTTTCCGCCGGAGCTTCTTGATAAGATTAAGGAAAAAGGCAGTGAGCTTACGACGTGTCAATCAGGAAGGTGTTTCCGCTGATCTGATATTTATGAATACGGAAAGTCTCGTAGAGCCGGCAGTCCTTTACTGACATATTTTCGAGGAAGCCGAGATGTATTTGAAGAAAGATAGTACTGAATATTTTGAAGAGGACCATGCGTCCCTCTTATCGTACAGCATCGATTTGCATAGACGGAGACGGCAAGAGGGGAAGCGGTTTACCTTGAAGAAGAAAAAGTGAAGATGCAAACAGTGCGTATTCGATTTTTCCGCTGTTGCAAGTGGCAGAGAAAGCGAAGCCTGAGGGCTTTTGACGGGAGCCCTATATATTGAGTCCGGGAAATACTGTATGGCGTATTTGTGAGTGAGAGGACGACATAACCCCTTTCTTATCGACTGAACTTTCATGATGGAGAGGAAGGAGAATATTGGGCAACGGACCTTCGACCAAATACTATACCTGGAGAAATGAGGGAAAGGCTGAAACGCAACGCTATGAAGAGGAGAATTTCAGTGATGCGCGGGCTTTTATGGATCAGGAGAAATGATGTTTTAGGGCACCAATTCGGTAGAAATTGATGGTGCTGGATAAGGGAAAGTTTATCCAAGACCTGACGGAAAACAGACACAGAGTCACCAGTAACCATGTTCTGAGAACCCTTAAGGATATCTCCTCGTCCGGAAGTGGAGTTATGCAAATGCTGGTAAAAGAAAGTGTTATTCCTGCAAAATCTCTTACCTTCTGTTTCTCGGTATAGCGACAACGAAAGCTTTTGTCGACATGCGGATTATTGAAGAAAAGTATGTGACAAAGAAAGACTGGGCGGAGACAGCAGCTACTTCAATTTGATCGATTCTGTCAATTCGATTATAACGGTCCGCTTTACAGTGATTCGAGTGGAACGACACGGAGAATTGGATAACGAAAGTAAACGTGGAGAGTAGAGGCGGAGGGAACTTTGAAGGCATGGTCTATGCAGGCTACAGCGGTCAGAAGGATTTGCAGGAAAAAGTGGGAAGAAAAGTAAGGAGGGCTGCAGCTATTAACAGGGGCATAAATTTTGCTAGAATACAAAGCAACGAAACAGCAAGTACCAGTGTACAAAGAAGGATCATGCAGCTCAAAATATGTAGCTTTATACAGGTTCTTATTCTCATACGGTCTGGCAAAGGGACGCCACCTGTGATGTGGACATGAGAAGGAAAGCGATGAAGCGGACGGAAGTTAGCGAGCAATTCTCCTATATGGTGTAAGGCACCCAGAGATGATCACTCTCATTCCATAGCGGCCCATAGCGTTATTGCCTTCCGCGCATCGTGGGAAAACGGAGGATTGGCAAAATTAAACACACACATCTGCGCATGCGGATGTCACCTTTCTGTAGATAGCGAGCGGGCGTATCTCATGGTTTCCGGTTATCATGATCGGGCAAGCCACTTTACCTCTTTGAATCCGGACGGTTCGTGGGTATTGACGGTGTATATGCGGATCAGGGAATCGGCTCCGGTTGCGGAGCGAACCTTTCCGCCCCATGTTTCCAGCAGCACCGAATGACGGACCACCAGTACATTTTGATTTGCGGGACCTGGGAATAGACCAGGTGAAGGCTTGTTTTGACAGGCGGATTGCAGGATGCGCCAGATTGATACCCTTCCGCTGCGAATTGCAATCCGCTCCGAGACATTTCCGTTTTAGCCCGGGATAGAAGGTATCTGTACCTTTCTTTATGACACATGTAAATCGATGTTCATGCGCTTTCCATGAAAGAAGCGCTGGAGATGAGGTTTCCTTTTCGAGAAAGATCTCAGACGATTTCCACCTTTCAATGCAGTGTGCGACAGAGACCTCTGATTGCGGCTTGTCAAATGCGTTTTCGCCGGATGCAGAAGCCTTCGCACCCTCTTGTTTCGTTTAATGCGATTTAAATACCGATTTCCATTTTCCACGGAAGAGACTCTGCGACGGGCCTTCTGACCATGCGAAAGCGAAGTTTGCCGATTAAGCGAGCATCTGCGGGCGATTTCTGTATCTTCCCGGATGAAAAGCACATTGCGGCGGCAAACAATGAGCGCGAAACCGTTACCTTCCTGAATGTGTGATTATGAGCACGGCCTTCTTCCATGAGCGCGAGGAACCGGGCGATAGACGATGTTTCGAATTGCATTTGCATGGTAAAGTGTACGGCCAGGAAGACGATTCACGGATCGCAGACCGGTAGATGGTGGACGGGACAGCAAAATATTTTTATGAGCAGTATGGGCGGAAGAAGCTCTGGGATTTCCGCATCAGCGCGCGCAGTCATGCCAAGGCCTGCGCGTTGTAGACGGCTGTCCTGGTGGACTTCCTCTTTCGGAAGAGGATATTCAGCCGTACCGGAGAGAAGAAGGCCGGTAAAAATTTAAAGATCGACCTAGAGAAAGAGGAAGACAGAGTGAAATTCTGTCCGGTATCTTTTTGCGGGCGCACAACCGAAACACCGGATTGCGCTCTTTGGTACGAAATCGACGACCAGCGCCCGACGATTATGGAGCGATTGCGTGAGAGCCCAGCGTCGGGACATGCCGATTACGGGTAGTAAGCACGGCTTTTACGCGATCGTCGAGGCGCGTTCGGGAAAGAGAAACACCAGTAGAGTGGCAGCAGGTGTGGGCCATTGCAGCAAAGCAAACTTTTACAGGAGCTTCACATGACAGCGGTGAAGCGAAGTCAGTGAGCTCGCTGGAATCGTCTGGCTATCATCCGCGGAAAGGAAGCGCGGATCGGCGAATTTTATCGCCATGGACGGAAGGAGATTTCGCGGGCGGTGCAGTAACCTGCAAAGTAAACGGGCCTTTCGCCCAAACTCCTGGAGAGCCGGTGTTTGACAAGCTGGATGCCCGTCTGGCCAGGCGGTGATGTCCATAGGCGCGGTAGCAGGCGTGTAGAAATTTCGACGACGGCATCTAGTGATTGCCGTCTTCGGTTCTGACAAATCGATGCTCGTAGAGGAAGATGACGAACTGAGGTATGACAAGGCCTATTTAAAAGCTAAGAAAAGAAAGCAATCATAGCGGTGGAATCCTTGAGGATGAGCTGACGGTGCGAAATAGTCTTTAAAAGCGAGTTTTCTTAAGTCAGACTCCATCCATCAGCAAAGGCACACGGTGAAGGAAGATGAGAGCCGATTACGATAGAAATCAAGGGAAAGGCATGACCCTACGGTTGTGGAGCGTGCCTGTGTCGTTGTGGAAGCCAGGCAGCAGTAGTGATTCCGACTGTCTTCTGAAAAACATGAGTTCCAACTGGAAATGTCAAAAAGATTTATGGAAAAGAAGAATAGGAGAAGCGGTGGGGGTAAAGAAGAATGGATTAAAAAGAAGCTTATGCGGTAGACCCTCATACAGCAGGAGAGTCAACCAGAGTTGCCGTGGGGAACCTCTAAGATTCCGGGAAAGTTCATGCCGGAAAAGAAGGAATGGCTGAGAGCCGGATGGACTATCTTCGGACTGTATTGATGTTGGAGCCCTGAGATATAATGATATGTTCGGCGTTATTCTTACCGCCTCCACTACGGAGGAAGCGGATTATGGTATCATTTTCATGGACGGAGGCGGATACCCTCAACAGTGCGGGCACGGTACTATCGGGGCAATGACAGTAGCAGAGACCGATGGTGGAAGTCACTCGAGCCGATTACAAAGATTGTGCAGGAAGCTCCCGCTGGAATGATTCACGGGAAGTTTTGTGGAAGGGGGTAAGGGCTAAAGACAGTCATTGTAGAATGTTCCTCCTTTCTCATAAACAGGATCAGAGGTGGAACTTCCCGGATACGGGAGAATTCCTTGATATTTCGTTCGAGGATCTTTCTTCGCCATTGTAAAAGCCGAGCAGGTGGGCTTCATCGTTCCGGAAAACGCGGAGAAGTTAAAAGGAGCTGGGAATCGCCTTTGCGGGAAATCATCAATCGAGAGATTCTGGTGATGCATCCCACCCTTTCTCATATTCATACGGTGGATCTGGTAGAGTGGTGGTCTGAAGCTCGGAAAGTCAGAGGAGCAAACATTAAAGAATTGTGTGGTATTTCGAAAGGACAGGTGGATCGCCTCTGCGGGACAGGAACTTCGCTAAGATGGCAACTCTTTTGCGAGAGGAGTAGTTAGTGTCGGAGAGTCGTTTTATCTACGAATCTATTCTGGGACCAGTTTCTGAAGGGAAGATTCTGGATACCGCGAAGGTGTGGAGGATATGATGCGTTATTCCGCAAACTACCGGCTCAGCCTATTACTGCATTTAACCATTTTGTGATGGAGGAAACGATCCTTAAAGTCTGGTTTGTACTGCTGAGTAAATTACGCACGGAAAAGCATGAATAATACATTGATGAAAAGGGAGTGGCAATAGGGCAGTGTGAGAGAGAAGACGGTTTGTCTCTTCTTGTTTTGTTGTTCATCTCTTTTTCTTTTGCCGTGTGTGTGATAGTGGAAATGGGGAGCGTCTGCTGGAGATTTACTTGCTCTGGGAGAAACAGGTATTTATCTGCTTTACAGCTTTTTCGTTTTATTCTTTCGACACTGTGTAGCAGAAGAGCATTTCTCTCTCTCTTCTCCTTCTTCTTGCAGCGTATTTGCACCGCTTTCTTCTTCCGCTTTTACTTTCTTTCTTTTTATCTTTCTGGCATCGATTCTCGGTCTTTCCGGAAAATAAACACTTCCTTCAAAATGGCACTTTCTTTCCGTTATTCCGAAAGACAAGACATCAGCATTTCTGGCTCTTCCCTTGCGTCTATTCAAATCGTCGCAGTAATATTGCTTTGACCATGATTCTCTCCGTTACGGACCGGAGAAGTGCATGATTTTGTATTTTCTCCGAAGGGTGCGAGGCATTTTACCCTTTCCTGCAAGCTCCTCTCATGGCTTTAATTCAATGCTGTCTATAGCTATCCGAAAGGATTGAACTTCTTGACCGCTCCGGCTTTCTTTTTACTGGAGGCGGATTTTACTAGCCTTCAAATCTGGACATATCATGGGATTGCCTCAGTGTCTTTACTGCCTCTTAAGAGAGACCGAAAAGACGCTGAGCTTGCTTTTGGGGATTTCTGGCCTTTTCTTCTTTTCGTCTGGTTGGAAGTTAGGGCAATCACATGAAAACCGATAATCTCACTCTTCTTTACAGCTTTTGGAGCCTTTACTTTATGGGAAGGAGAGAGAGAGAAGAACAGTCTTTTCCATGCTGATTTTAACTTACAGCCCAAAACCCACAGCAGTGGTTTTCAGTACCTTGCTCCTCGGATCTGGATAGTTTGATTAAGGGGAACAATTCGGTACATTTTTCTCTTACAAAGAGGAGCCGGAAGGAAAAAGGTACTTCCAACCTTTGGCTCGAAAAGAGGGTCGCCACGGCCTTGCTCTTGCCTCTCTTTTGCTTTTCTGATTACGCTTCGCACTTTTGATCACCGGCCTGCCTTTTCGGACGACTTTTACCGAATTTTCAGCGCCACGGGATTTTCCGTAAAGTGGGCCCTTTTAATTTGGACGCGCATGTGATTATAGCGGGGCGCTTTCTCTGCAAGAGACCTTCCTTTCTTTTGTGCAAAAGGTCTTCCTTTCTTCTATCCGGTGGGGAGGACTGGCGCATGTCGGTATTGCCCGGGAAGCGAAATTGCCTTTCCGGCCATTCTCTTCCTTGCCGCCGGAAATGCTTTGAAAAATGATCTTCGCAGCCTCACCGGGGAGAGAGAGAAAAGGGGACGTGGAAGCGACATAGAGCTTCCGCTTGTCTGATTAAGCTCCTTCTGAGCTTTGTTATGCTCTGGGCAGATTGACGGAAATTACTATAGTCGCGGAGCGCTTTGGCGCTTTTTCCTTGCATCGGAAGTCCACTATGCGGAAAAGGAAGAAAGGCAGTAGAAATGTGGAGTGATTTTGCTTGCTCCGTTTCTTTATTTGCCTGCGCTTTACAACACTCTTTGACTTCCCGCGCTGGGCTGCGGTAGGCTTCACGCCCATTGGATCCGATAAATAAGGGCTATTATGATCACTTTTCCGTAGAAATGGAGAAGCAGGCGGAGCGAAGTCTTCCCTGTTTTGAGAGCGAAAACCTGAGGAATCATGTCCCTTGCTCGTTTCGGAAAAACACTGATTGCTATAGGATTCCCTGTGGTGGAGAGCATTACTGATGTGTAGGGTGCGGAGGAAGTCCGGGACTCCACGACGATCCGCTTTACTTTGCCTCGGCTTTTTAAAATGGGCGAAGACGGATTACATTTACATAGAAAAATCCTTCTCGGAGGAGGAGAGGAAGCGCGCTGAAAGCAAAATGCTCATACAAATGGCAAACCTCGTATCCTGATAGAGCCGGAATTTGCAAATTTACCAAAAACGCAAGAGAAGTCTCCGAATACCTCCTTGTGAAAGTGGAATCAGTCTCGCTGTAGAATATGCGTGGGAGGTGAGTCGATCCTGTTCTCACAAAAGAGGAAGAAGAGAGGATGCGAAGAGCGTATTGAACCGGATAGACTATGGTCGAAGTGAAAAATCACTTGTGCACGACTCACAGGTGAGAAAATTTCGACTTTCTCACCGGCGGTAGAAAATGAGGGGAGAGAGCTTTTTAAGGAGGGATGCAAGGCGTAAGTGAAAGGGATAGTACAGAAGAGAATCGTAGAATGCCTGAGAATTATCACTTGCAGGATGATGCGCAGGTGGGAAGAGGGAGAGAGAATCTTTTACTGTTCTTTTTCTCTTCTGCAGTTTCGTGACATCGAGCGATTTTTGGCCTTCTAGTGTCAATCGGCAGTATTCAGGCGTTAAGGCCTTATACATGGATGCCACCTTATCTCTTTTCTCCGGAGCAGGATTTTCTTTACGTTCAGTTTCCTATCGGAAATGCAGTGCGGTTTCGTCCGGTGTATTGGGCAATCAGCTATGGCTGAGATGGTCTATGCGGGAAATGATCCCAACTCGTTACTGGTACTTTAATCGTCGCATTTGAATGGCCTTTTGGCCTGTTTCCCGTGTTATCTTGGTGGTTTCGAAGGAAAATTGTTTTTCTCTTTGGGGATTGTTTTTCTGTTGTTTCACTTTGGTATTACCAGTTGAACAGGCGTTGGGAATATTGAAACCTGGCGCTGGGCTTTTCCCCGATTACGCTCTACTTCCTTTACT
>BNJV01000177.1_pt1 | contig 50288 bp, 44 predicted proteins | sample 8540591 | NCBI WGS metagenome assembly BNJV01 (sample SAMD00202457, study PRJDB9452) | human saliva metagenome | host: Homo sapiens | reverse complement strand
AAACAAAAATAGAACGCTAAGGAATTACTTTTATCGTGACACCTTCGTTAACGATAATAACGATACTTTGTCATCAAACTCGGCGAATACGCCAGAAACTACTTCTAATTCTTTTCAGACGTTCCTATCTGTGGCAAAGATAGATATTATAATTAAAACAGCAAAAATTTTTTCAACTATTAAATTATAACTGTAAAATATTTGTTGAGCCTTGGTAAAACGGTTATAAATCATTAGAAATCAAGTAATCTAATATTTTGAATGATGAAAACAAGTCTATCTTCTTTACTAAATAAAGCCTTCAAGGACTTGTATTTATCCTCATAAAACAATACTTTTGCACACGATAAATAAAAAATTTTATCCCTATCGTGTAGTTTTTCATTTACTATGTGTGTCTAATGGACAAAATAAACCTTTAAACAAGATGGACAACCTACAAAATGAACAAGACTTCTCGCGAATCGTGAGAGAACATAAAAGCACCATCTACACCGTGTGCTATATGTTCTCAAAGGATGAAGATGAGGTGAACGACCTCTTTCAAGAGGTGTTGATAAACCTTTGGAAGGGTCTGCAGAACTTCCGAGGAGAAAGCGATGTACGCACGTGGCTCTATCGTATCAGCCTCAAACACCTGCATCTCATGTGACCGAAAGAAACGGAAACGGAAAACGATTCCACTCTCAATGGATATCAATCCCTTTACAGATAGTGATGATGACAGCCGACAGGTACAGCAACTCAATCGTCGTATCAGCCAGTTAGGACCTTTTGACCGAGCCATTATCCTACTTTGGTTGGAGAATATGAGCTATGAAGAGATTGGCGAAATCGTCGGTATCAGCACTAAGAATGTCTCCGTAAGACTATTCAGAATCAAAGAGAAACTGAAGAAAACGAGTACGACAACGGAGGAGTAGGGGAGTAATCATGAAGGTATGGTATTAATGCTATTGGTCTTTATTTAGCCCTATATAGCCTAATTAGCCCTATATTAGCCCAATACCCTACAAGACTCAACAATCACATTAAAAAGAAAACTACAATGGAAACAAAGCATACAGAGTTTGAGGAAATGCGTCAGCAATTGGATATCCTCAAGAAATAAACTTGACAATCAAACACTCATCAACGATAAAGCTTTATCAGACAGTCAATGCTCAATAAGATGTCGTTTATGAAGAAATATATGGGTTTCATTCTTAATGTTACCATATACTTATTATTTCTATTATAAATTTCGGGATATGTTTTAACATCTCTTGGTGGTTCTACGGATTCACCCTTATATTTTTGACTTTCAGTGTCTGTTTTGATGCTTATATCTACCATATCAACAAGAAAGACTTTCTGAATGGTGACCTCATAGCAGTATCTCTACAAATGCAACGAATGAAAAAATCAGTAAAAAAGTCCCTATTATGTGGTTTACCCTTAATAACAATATGGGTTTCATGGTTTTTTATAGAATTATACAATGGCTCAAGTGCTGCGAATGGAGGAGCAAATACTTTATTATTTTATGGTACAATGGTTGGCGTTGGCGTTGGCGTAATCGTCGGAGTAGCCATCGGTATATGGATATATCTTCGTATGCAACGCATTAATTCCGATATCATCCAACAAATTGATGAACTTACAAAAAGGGACAGAATAAAGAGGAATAAAGACAGAGTAACATATAAACAAAGTGCAGGGTAACATAAGAACTTATTGCTTGTTCTTATGTTACTCTGTTTCCTTTACCCGTTATTATCCAGTCTTTAACCCATTACTTTATTCTACAATAAAAATTCCCATAATAAATTTGTAGTTCAATACAAAATTACTACCTTTTACCATTAAAAAGATAAAGGAACCATCATCAACATGTAGGCATTGACAAGACTTATCTGGAAAAATAAACACAAAAACTGTAGAATAAAAATCTCCTATCTATTTTAAAAATGAAAGTATTATGAAACTCAAACTATTCTTTGTATTCTTATCTCTATCATGGACATTAACATCATCCGCAACGCATCCTGACAGCATAAACAATAATCTGCAAGACTATCAATACCTCACACAGTTCACAGAAACCAACCTTGCCACTTTCCCATACATCAACAAAATGTACGGTGAGGAATACAGAAAACATAAAAAAAGACCATCAGAAAAACACTTGTTGAAAGGACAAGATATAGAGACAGCAACTTGCGATTATGTCTTTTGGTTCTTTTCTCAATTCGATACACATTTTATCGTTGACCGACATAAATTCTGGCAGGAATATGACCGAAAGATTCATACTAATTACAAAGAAAAAATGAAATATAATCCCCAACCACTTGCATGTATGGTTGATTCGGATACGTATTTAGTAAGAGTATCATCTTGTAGTGGGCAGAATCCAACCTTTGCATGGGTTGACAGCGTGGCACAAGTATTTAAAAAGAGAAACTGCCCATACCTGATTTTAGACATACGGGGCAATACTGGTGGGAATGATGCTATTTGGGAACCATTCTTTGAAAATACTTGCAGACCATAAACCTGACAAGGCTTGGAAAGTATTATTCAGAAGTAGTCCAGCAAATATAGATGTGCTGATGAAACAAGGAACATAAACCTTGCTGAGAAAGCAAAGAAATCAAAGTCTCAGTTTGTGCCATTAACAGAAGAGGATGACGATGAGGAAATGACCTTCTTATCAAGCAATTTAACTAAAGTAGCAATCCTCGTCGATAGTAAAACAGCAAGTTCTGGAGAAACATTAGCCCGTTTTACTAAAGATTGTACAATCGTGGGAAAATATATGGACAAGACAATACTAATGGGGCAAACCTGTCTGGCAATGTAACTCCTTTTAAACTTCCACATAGCCAAATTACTACTATTACCCTCTTTGTGTTGATGAAGATTTCGCTTTTGCAAATTAAAAACAAAGATTGGGTATCAAACCAGATGTAAAGATACCTATTCCACTTCCAACCTCTCTAAAAGACAACGTTGATACGTGGGTAATATGGGTCGCACAGCATTTAAAAATTGAATTAAAACAAAATGTTGCTGTCCGATAGAACTTTATCGTATCAGATTGTCGTCAGTGTTTATATATATTACCACAACGACAATAATACCCCTCTATTTCTGTTTTCTGCCGATTTGCTGACGCCCATCACACATGGTGCGGATGGTAAACACGATTGGTGCTAATGGTTAACACCAATGGTGTTAGATGCTAAATACATCGCAATAATCTATCAGGATAGAAGCAACTTGTTGTTGTCAGAAAGGCGTTGAACGACCAAAAGCAAACAAAAATTATTTGATTAGAGGGACTTAGTTTACCAAAGATGATATGAACTCTTAAAAATGGAATCTATATTGTAAAATATGCTATTTAAAATTTTATCAGACAGAAATAATAAAAAGAAAATCATTATTCCTGTCACATCTGTCAGTATTATAAAACACATATATATCTGGAAAAATAAGCAATTAGTCTTAAATGTTAAAAGTGACAGCAAAATAGAATTAAAAATGTTCTTGCATATACATTAGTTCAATAGCACTTCGCAGTATTGTACAGCTATGAGAATTATCAGAATAGCTAAGTTGGATTAGAAAAAAGGTAAGTTCTTATTTCTATGACATGATAAAAAGACAAGGTAACAAAGAGAAACTAATCTGAGTTGTTCACTTTGTTACCTTGTCTTTTCTATGCTCTTTCCTCTTATCAACCTATTCTTTCAACCATTAATTGAACCTACCAATTCTTGCAAATTCTTGAAGAACTTGCAAGAATTGGTAGGTATTTGATAGATTGATTAAGCCTTACCCTTTCAATATCTTCTTAATATCATTCAGCTTATTGAGGGCTTCAACAGGTGTAAGATTATTGACATCAAGACCGAGGATTTCGTCACGAATCTGTGTGAGGACAGGATCATCGAGTTGGAAGAAGGAGAGTTGAACACCTTCTCTGCTCTGGTCAAGACGCTCAACGGCAGCCTTACCGACACTACCTACTTGTGAATTATCCTTTTCAAGCTCCTTAAGTATAATGTTTGCACGCTTAACAATAGAACGAGGCATACCCGCTATCTCTGCTACATGAATACCGAAGGAATGCTCACTACCACCTTTCTCTAACTTACGAACGAAGATGATCTTTCCATCCACTTCCTTAACAGAGACGTTAAAGTTCTTGATACGAGGGAAATTCTTCTCCATCTCGTTCAATTCATGGTAGTGTGTAGCAAAGAGGGTACGTGCCTGTGCACGCGAATGTTCGTGTAGATACTCTACAATTGCCCATGCAATGCTAATACCATCATACGTACTTGTACCACGTCCTAACTCATCAAAGAGCACTAAAGAACGTGGAGTGACGTTATTAAGTATGTTTGAAGCCTCCGTCATCTCAACCATAAAGGTTGATTCTCCTAATGAAATATTATCCGAAGCACCCACACGTGTGAAGATTTTATCCACCATTCCGATGCGTGCTCGTTCAGCAGGAACGAAGCAACCTATCTGTGCTAACAATACGATGAGGGCTGTCTGACGCAACAAAGCAGACTTACCTGCCATATTCGGACCCGTAATCATCATAATCTGTTGGTGTTCCGTATCAAGCAATACATCATTAGGCACATACTGTTCACCTATCGGCAACTGTGTTTCTATCACTGGATGGCGACCCTGTTTAATGTCTATAACCTCCGAATCGTCCACTACTGGGCGTACATAACGCTGCAACTGCGATACTTTCATAAACGAAAGCAGACAGTCAAGATGAGCAATAAGATTGGCATTGATCTGTATCTGCGGAATAAACTCCTGCATATCCTGTATCAGCTCCATATAAAGCTGAGTCTCCAAAGCCAATATCTTCTCATCCGCACCAAGTATCTTCTCCTCGTATTCTTTAAGTTCAGGGGTGATATAACGCTCTGCCTGCGCTAATGTCTGCTTACGAATCCAATTCTCAGGCACCTTATCTTTAAAGGTATTACGCACCTCCAAGTAATAGCCGAACACGTTATTAAATCCTATCTTCAGTGAGGTAATACCTGTCTGAGCAATCTCCTTCTCTTGAATCTCTAACAGATACTGCTTTCCATTATCACGAATAGAACGCAAATCATCGAGTTCTTGGTTAAAACCTAAGGCTATCACGTCACCTTTATTGACTAACTGTGGAGGATCAGGCTGTATCTCTTTCTCTATTCTATCACGTAGGGACTCACAGAGGTTCAGCTGTTCTCCAATCCTCTTCAGCGTATCGCTCTTTGCATAAAGGCAAGCTGTCTTAACCGGTTGGATAGCCATAAGGGCATTCTTCAGCTGCACAACCTCACGAGGTGACACACGACCGACAGCTACCTTTGAGATAATACGCTCTAAGTCACCAATGCGATGGAACTGTTCATTGATACATTCGCGGAAATCTGGCTCTCGGAAGAGATAATCAACCACATCTAAACGCTCATTGATAGGCTTTTCATCCTTCAGTGGGAAGACCATCCAACGGCGTAACATACGTCCACCCATTGGCGTAATCGTATTATCAATGACATTCAAAAGCGATGAACCATCTTCATTCATTGGGGCAATCAACTCCAAAGAACGGATGGTGAAACGGTCCATACGCACGTATTTATCTTCTTCTATACGTGCTAATGAAGTGATATGATTGATTTGTGTGTGCTGTGTTATCTCTAAATACTGTAGAATAGCACCTGCTGCAACGACACCATTATTCAGATGGTCGACACCGAAACCCTTTAAGTTCTTTGTTCCAAATGCTTTAATAGCTTCTGTCGAGCCGTCTGATCAGTAAACACCCAATCGTCCATCTCGAACGTACAAAGACGTGTACCGAAGTAGCGTTCGAAGTCTTGTTTCTTCGCACGGTCGAAGAGTACTTCCTTTGGTTGGAAGTTACCCAATAGCTTTTCGACGTAATCAAAGGTGCCTTCACCTGTCAGGAACTCTCCTGTAGATATGTCTAAGAAACTGACTCCACAAGAACCTTTACCGAAGTGTACCGCAGCAAGGAAGTTATTTTCCTTATAGTTCAGTACATTATCGCTCATGGCAACACCCGGAGTAACAAGTTCTGTGATACCACGCTTCACCATCTTGTCCATTGCCGACAAACCCTTCTTGCCTTTGATAGCCTCACGTTTCTTCTTTGGGTCTTCTAATTGGTCGCAGATAGCTACACGCTTTCCAGCTCGGATAAGCTTAGGAAGATAAGTATCAAGGGCATGATGTGGGAAACCAGCCATCTCTATCGAGTCGCCATTACCACCATTATTACGACGTGTAAGGGTAATACCGAGTATTCTTGCCGACTCCACAGCATCTTCACCATACGTCTCATAGAAGTCACCACACCTAAAGAGCATCAATGCACCAGGATGTTGCGCCTTCATTGAGAAGAACTGTTTCATCATCGGGGTAAGTCCCTTATCGTCTTTTGCCATATCTTTTACTTCCTTATTAAGTCTTTTCTTATTTTATCCTTAGACTTACAAAATTACAAAAATAAGGAGGAAAGCCCAAATATTCCATTGCTTTTCATCGTCTTTTTAATATCTACTTACAGAAATAAAAAGGTTCTTCCGTTAAATGTGTAGACGCTTTTCGTACTGCTTTAACAGAAGAACCGAAGTTACTCATTAAACAAAAACATAACTAAGACAGTCAACTATCTGTCCTATTATCATTCTCTAACATTGAAAAAAAATTCATTTTAGGACTTCGAAAATATGCAGATAATGGTTTGAAAAATCATTACATAATTTCAAGTAAAACATCAATAAATAACGATAAAAACCACATACAAAAAAAGTAGGTTTGTAATCAACAGGAAATCAATTAGTTATAAAACAGCAAAGTAAAAGGTGCTTAATTGGACTTTAAAAGGGCGTTAGTAAGGGTCTTAAAGGGCACCTTTTGCAAGCCAAAAGGGCGTCTTTTAGAAGCTAAAAGAGCATGTATTGGTTTTGAACTGCATAAAAATAGTTTACAAACTTCAACTAATTACTATTCATAAAAACAAATTGCACGAATATCCCTAATCAATGAATATTCGTGCAATTAGCGTAATTCGTAGTTGAAAGCGGCTTATGGTAGTTTTCCTTCTTTGCCTCTTGAGCGTAAGATTGACCATACACCAAGGGCTATAAGAGGAATACTTAATATCTGTCCCATATCGATTGGCAGACCTGCCTCAAATGCTTCCTGTATCTCCTTTGTGTATTCAATGAAGAAACGGAAGGTGAAGATAAGTGTAAGACAGAGTCCGAAATAAAGTCCTGTACCCACTTTCTTAGGATATTTCCTATATATGAAATAAATAAAAAGGAAGATAATTAAGTAGGCTATTGCCTCATAGAGCTGTCCTGGATGGCGTGGTTTATCGTCTACATTATAGAAGATAAAAGCCCAAGGAACGTCTGTGACCTTACCGATAATCTCTGAATTCATCAGGTTTCCAAGGCGAATAAAGCAGGCTGTGATACCTGATACGATACCGAAGAAGTCAAGTACTACCCACGTATTCATCTTCGTCCTGCGAATATAAAGGAAGAGGGCAATCAGTAATCCAGCCACTCCACCGTGCGATGCGAGTCCTTGATAACCCACATACTTCCATGAACCGTCAGCCATTTCACGAATAGGAATAAAGATAGTCATGATTCCTTTCCAAGAAGTGAGGAACTCCTCTGGTTCATAAAAGAGACAATGACCCAAGCGGGCACCAAGTAATACACCAAAGAAGACATAGAGGAAGAGTGGATCAAACTGTGATGGAGGGAATTTATGACGCTTAAAAAGCCACTGCATCATAAAATATCCCAAGGCAAGACCTACTAACCAACACATTCCATACCAACGAATAGGAAGAGAACCAAGCTGGAAAATCACTTCACTTGGCTGCCATGCAATATAAAGTAGATTGTTCATAGTTATGCTGTTAAAAGTGAAGATAGCACCAATAATTATCCCCTCTCTGAGTAGAGAGGGGTTAAATAGGGGCTATACATTAAATCTAAAGTGCATGATGTCACCGTCTTGTACAACGTACTCCTTACCTTCGATACCGAGTTTACCAGCCTCACGAATAGCTGCCTCAGAACCATATTTGATGTAATCGTCGTACTTGATGACCTCTGCACGAATGAATCCCTTCTCAAAGTCGGTATGGATAACACCCGCACACTGCGGTGCTTTCCAACCTTTATGGAAGGTCCATGCCTTTACTTCCATCTCACCAGCGGTGATAAAGGTCTGGAGATTGAGCAGATGATATGCCTTATTAATAAGTCGGCTCACACCACTTTCTTCCAAGCCAAGCTCGTCAAGGAACATTTTCTTATCCTCATAGCTCTCCAAGAAGCGATATCTTCCTCTGTCTTAGCAGCGATGATCATTGCTTCAGCACCTTCTTCAGCTGCAATCTTCTCAATCATCTGACTGTATTCATTACCTGTCTTCGCACTTGATTCGTCTACATTGCAAACGTAAAGTACAGGTTTTGTTGTCAAGAGGAAGAGGTCGTGCGCTGCTTGCTGTTCTTCCTTGCTTTCAAACTCAACACTACGAGCATTCTTACCCTGCTCTAAGACTTCCTTATAAGCCTCCAAGACAGATACCATTACCTTAGCATCTTTATTGCCTGCAGCAGCAACTTTCTGCTGTTTAGCAAGCTGTGCCTCGATGGTTTCAAGGTCTTTGAGCTGCAACTCTGTATCGATAATCTCCTTATCTTCAATCGGGTTGACTGCCATACCACCCTCACGTACTACGTTATCGTCCTCGAAACAGCGGATTACATGAATGATAGCATCGCACTCGCGGATATTGCCAAGGAACTTGTTACCCAATCCTTCACCCTTTGAAGCACCCTTAACGAGTCCTGCGATGTCGACAATCTCACAGGTAGCAGGTACGATTCGTCCTGGATGAACAATCTCAGCGAGCTTATTCAAACGCTCGTCAGGAACGGTAATTACGCCGAGGTTCGGCTCAATCGTACAGAAAGGGAAGTTAGCTGCTTGTGCTTTGGCACTGCTCAAGCAGTTGAAAAGTGTGGACTTACCTACGTTTGGCAGTCCTACTATACCACATTTTAATGCCATATCTTAAATAAACGTTTATTTCTTTTTGTACAAAAAAATAAAGCTAACGAGCGCAAAGGAAGTTTCCTTTCTCTTTATCGTATGCTGCTTATTTTTCTGCAAAATTACATAATTAATTCGATATAAGCGAGAAGAAGTGGAAATAAGGTGGAATACATATGAAGTCAATCTCATCTCTATCATACGATTATAGGGGCATAACGCTTATGTCACGTTATACCCCTATAAGTATAAGGAATAGTATTATATCGTCCGTTATAAGCCCTTATTCCCTCTATATAAGATAAGAACTTACCTCGGTTTTTGCTATTTTATCTCTGATGTAATCGGACTATTAATTCCCTTCATAGAAACAAGGAAGGCCTTAGCTGAACCAAACTTCAAACTCATATCAAGACGAACAGGGATATGGTTGCTGTCGTCTGTTACATAGAAATTAGCTATTTCACGCCACTTATCATCCTCATATTCATAATAGGTGAGACGCAAACAACGATACTTATGATTATTGTCAGCCTTGATATTCTCCTTACCACCATAAACTATACGACCGGCATGGCGGCTATTTCCATCTACGATAGGGAACTTCACCACCTCACCTTTCTTCCAGTTCTCTGGATTAAAACTACGTGCACGAAGGAAGATACTCATCATATCGAAACAACAATCATCGTAGGTATTCTCCATCCATTGATGTTTTCCCTCGTTATTGATTCTGTGCTGGCGTAGCTTACATTTACCATTTGGATAAGTGTAGAATATCTCATCTACCGTATATCGCTTTCCTTCCCTTGCTCCCTTACGGAAGTAGAGTGGCTCCATCTGCTTTGAATTATAAGTAAGTAACGTGTCACGCAATACAAAGTAATCGTCAAGTTTACCATTACCACGTGTCGTCAATGAAGCACGATAAGCCGGAATACCCTTATAAGTAGAGGAAACCGTATACCAAGAAGCTGTACCTGCCTTTACCCAAATAAACTTCCAATTATAATAAAGGTTGTAGGTAAGATACTCTCCACTGCTAAACGCCGTGTTACGGAATGTACACTGTGCGGTGGCACTGACGGCAATCATCGCAAAGAGACAAACTATATAAATCTTCAACTTTTTCATATTCTCCGTTTTATCCGTTCAACTTTAATATTATTCTTTATTTCTCTTTTAAAAGAAAAAAGAATGTTTTAGTATGATAGGCTGTGGATTAGTGCAGAACTTTTTACCCATTTTCTTGCCAGAATAGTTATCAAACTTAGAGGTTACTTTATTAACAAGTTATCCTCATTTCTACTGTTTGATATTCAGGTATTATACTGAGTTATCCACATTATCCACAATTGGTGCAAAGATAATAAGTTTATATCTTTTTTGATATGAAAGTTGTGTAAAACTTCTATAAAACTGCATTAATAACCTTGTGGATATCCACATAGAAGCTTCTTCTTCTGTTCTTGTGTGGATATCCACAGAGTTATAAAATAGTTATCAACATAGTTTTTCCACAGAGTTATCAACAGTTATTAGTTCAATATCTGTATAAGTATTATTTAGTAAATGTTCCCTTATAAAGGAATTATTCGTGTTCTACGATGTATTATAATAGCTCTAATCACTCTCTATGCCATCTTTAAGCGTTGTGCTGATGCTCCGCACATAGTGTGCTATGGGTTAACACTAATGGTGTTATGTGTTAATAACGTTGCAATAGATTGGTAATTATAAAGCAACTTATGATTATTGAAGAGGCAAAAATACTAAAAAGTAAAGAGAATATAGTTGATGTCTTTCATAGTTATAGTTCGTACTTTGGATAAAAAGAAATTCATAATTCAAAATTCACAATTCACAATTCATAATTATGATTACTTATTTTGGGTGTTATGAAAGGAAAATCCTAAACATAACATTAGCAATAAGGAGTAATCATAATTATGAATTGTGAATTATGAAATCATAATTATGAATGTAATTATAAATTATGAATTAAGATTTACAAGTCATCAATTAATGCAGTACTCTTGGCGTAAGCTGTACTCTTAGCTTCGAAGAAGTCGGTCTTTACCATATTAGCATTTGAATACTGACCAACCCACTTCATGTTCTCTGGTTCTTTTTTTGGTTGTCGTCATAGAGAAACCGAAGCCAAGTCCAGACCAGCGAAGATTACCCAAATAACGGATGTAATCAGACACCATCTGAGCGTTAAGACCCTGCACATCATTTCCGATAACATATTGTCCCCATGCTATCTCCTGACGTACACCCTCACGCATCATATCCTCATAAACCTTTATCTTCTCTGGAGTAAACATATCAGGCTCCTCTTTCTTCAGCTCAAGAATAATACTACGGAAGAGCCAGAGGTGTGTATTCTCATCTCGGTTGATATAGCGAATCTCCTGTGCAGACCCCGACATCTTACCATTTCGGCTGAGATTATAGAAGAACATAAATCCGCTATAGAAGTAAATACCTTCAAGGATAAAGTTAGCAATGAGTGTTTTTCATCAAAGCTGAACTTATCTCTTTTCTCATGGAACTCATTGTAACAGTCGCCAATAAACTTATTACGGTTTAAGAGGTGCTCATCGGTCTTCCACTGATAAAGAATGTCGTTACGCTCTTCAGGACTACAGATAGTGTCGAGCATGTAGCTATAACTCTGACTATGGATACACTCTTGGAATGCCTGAATATGCAGACAGAGGTTTACCTCGTTTGCAGTGATATACTCACTAAGGGTTGGGAGGTTATTGCTCTGAAGCGAATCAAGGAAAAACAAGGAAGCTCAGAATCTTATCATAGGCTGTACGTTCAGCCTTTTTCAAGACGTGGATAGTCCTTAAAGTCTTGTGAAAGATTGATTTCTTCTGGAATCCAGAAGTTATTCATTGCCTGTCTGTACCAGTCACTTACCCATGAATACTTCATGTTATTGAAGTCATTCAAGTTAGTAGTGTTACCACCAATCATTCGTCTCAAGCGCAATTCTATATCGCCTGAAGGATTGAATAAGGTATTACGTTTTAATTGATTGTCCATTATTTCTTATATATTAAATCCATTAATTGTATTAATTCATAATTCACAATTCATAATTCATAATTATGATTACTACTTTAATTCATAATTTATAATTCACAATTCATAATTATGATTAGTGATGTAAACTATTATTTTTGTTTGTCTACTTACTCAATGAATTTCTGCTATTCAGTAAATAGTAGTAATCATAATTATGAATTATGAATTGTGAATTATGATGAGCAGCTCTCACACTCTTCCACCTCTAATGACTTACTACGCACATAGTAGATAGTCTTAACACCCTCTTTCCAAGCAAGTAGGTAAAGGTCGAGTATCTGACGCATTGTGAAGTCATTGGTGATATAGAGGTTCATACTCTGTGCCTGGTCGATATGACGCTGACGTACACCAGAAGCACGAACACTCCATTTTTGGTTGATAAGATAAGCACTCTTATACATCCAGTAGGTCTCATCTGAAAGCTCAGGAGCAACACGTGGAAGCATACTTCCCTTCTTCTCTTCTAAGAAGAAACGCTTCATGATTGGGTCTAAGCCAGCTGTTGTACCTGCAATAATACTTGTACTGCTGGTTGGTGCGACTGCAAGAAGATAAGCATTACGCATACCCTGCAAGGCAACTGTCTTACGAACATCCTGCCATTCAGCACTGTCATAACCACGTTTATCAAAGTAGGTACCTGTTTGCCAGTCACTTCCCTCAAAGAATTGATAACTTCCCTTTTCCTTAGCAAGGTTTGAACTGGCAAGGATAGCTGCTCGGTTGATTGTCTCGAACACCTTATCCATAAACTCCAAATGCTCTTCGCTCTCCCACTTAATGCGACGCTTAGCTAAAGCATGGTGATAACCACTGATACCCAAACCAATAGAACGATAACGCTGGTTGGTTATCTGTGCGTAAGGGACAGGATAGAAGTTAAGGTTGATAACGTTGTCAAGTGCACGAACAACGGTTGCTACCTTTTCTTTCATCTTCTCCTCATCCTCCAATGGAAGTCTACCAAGTGACAAACTTGCCAAGTTACATACTACAAACTCACCTGGACGAGTAGTTGTAACAACAACGGTATCACCATCCTTTTGTCTCAACTTCCTTAGATACAGTCTCAATAGGAGCCATGTTCTGAGCAATCTCAGTACAGAGATTAGAGCAGTAAATCATTCCCTTATGAGCGTTAGGATTAGCTCTGTTCACTGTGTCACGGTTGAAGGTAAATGGTGTTCCGGTCTCAACAGCAGAACGAAGAACCAATCTAACAATATCCTTAATGCTAATAACACGACGTGAAAGACGCTGATCATTCACACAATCAAGGTACTTACGTTCCCACTCTTCGCCATAACAATCCTCAAGGCAATAACCCTTGATACGCATAATTTCGTTAGGACAGAAGAGTGACCAGTTCTGATTCATGTCTTCCTCTGCCATCTTCCAGAATAAGTCTGGATAGCAAATTGCTGGGAAGATGTCGTGTGCCTTCATACGGTCATCACCGTTGTTGGTACGAAGCTGCAGGAACTCTGGGAGGTCTTTGTGCCATACATCTAAGTAAACGGCTACAGCACCTTGGCGCATACCCAACTGATCAACGGCTACAGCAGTGTCATTAACGAGTCGCATCCAGCGGATAACACCACCTGCTACACCCTTGAAACCACGGATATTACCACCTGTTGCGCGTACCTTACCGAAGTACATACCCATACCACCACCAAACTTGCTCACCTGTGAGAAGTTGTCCAAGCTACGATAGATACCATCCAAACTGTCTGGTACGGTGTCAATGAAGCAACTTGAAAGCTGATGACTTGGCTTACGAGAGTTAGAGAGGGTAGGGGTTGCCATCGTTACTTCCAACTTACTGAGTAAGTCATAGATACGACGTACCCACATAAGACGGTCTTTCTTCTCTGGCATAGCAAGGTGAAGTGCAATTCCAAGGAACATTTCCTGTACACGCTCAATCACTTTACCAGAGTAATTCTTTATAACATAACGCTTTAAAAGTAGATCAAGACCTGAATAATTAAGGAGCTTATTGCGTTCAGGGTCAATGAAAGTAGCAGCCTCGTTGATTTCTTCTTCACTATAGTTCTGAAGAATATAATCACCATAAAGTCCTTCTTCGGTCATATATTTAACCTTACGATAGAAGGTTTTGAGTCCCAATTCTTCCTCCAAACGGGTGATTTTCTTCTCAGAACGATAAGAAAGAATACGTGCTGAAATCATCTCCCATGCTGGAGCCTCTGGCGTTGTCAATTCTACAGCAGCCTTGATAAGTGCATCAATTGAGTCCTTCTGTGACATACCAGGCTTAGTGAAACTTGAGAACTTCTCCTGAAGAGTCACCATACTATAAGAACGCTCGCGGTATTCTCGTGCTACACTGTGCAACACATCAGCCAACTCACGATCGTCAGCAGTCCACACAATGTAATTAATAGCTTGTCGCTGCTCATTACGTTGATAACGGAAGAGAATATAATTCTTCGCTTCATCGTAATGACCATGTGCCATAAGACACTTCTCTACACGGTTCTGGATATCCTCCACAGTGCGCAGTTCAGGGTTCTCTTTGATGAACTGCTCTACTTCGCTTACCATTCCGGCTATCTCACTGTCTGAAATATCCTTCCCGGTGCTTATAAAACTCTTTTTAATGGCTATTGAAATCTTTTCGTTATTATAGACTTCTACTTCTCCATTACGTTTTTGTTATATTCATTACTTCTTTTATAAAGTTTTTCTATTTTGTACTACTTCAATTCGCTATTGAGACTTACTTATTTACATATAAGTAACATATTATTAGTAACTTACGCCTTTTAGCGGGTTTTTGTATGGACAAAGTTAAGAAAAACTGATATGATAGTTATCCAAAATGGAATATTTTGAGAACTTTCTAACTTTTTAATTGTTATCCAAAAATAGAAAAGAATTGAGTGCTATTTTTTTTTAAAAACTGAAATATTCTCAGCTGTTCAAAAATCTCTATTTATTGCTTACAAAAAGCATTTATTTCGCTATCTAAAATTATAGTTTATGTCTTTATCAAATAAAAAATCGCCTTGCCCTTCTGCTTGATAAACTTATTCGTCATCTGATTACTTATCCGTAAGCTTTGGAGCTTTGAACTTGACAACTGTTCTAAAAAGCACTGATAGGATTAATCTTTCGCTTTCTCATTTCGTCACTTGATAACAATGTAGCTTTATTGTCTTTGTGTTCAACAAGGATAAAAAGCAAAAATCCTCATAGTGTTCACGTAGGCTATCAGACACTATCTGATTGTAGGCTTTCCGGTATTTCTCCTGCTTCATAAAGGAATCTGAACGTGAGCAAAGGAAGACGATGCGGTTGTCTATCTTGAAATAATGTGAAGGATACATATCATCAATAGACCATTCTCCACCCATAAACATATCGTAATAAGCTGGTTGGATAACAAAAAAACATCATTGTTGATATAAACCCCATTTGTAATAATATCGTGGTCTTCGTCTTCGTATCCGTATCCACATTTAAGAATAAACGTACTATCCTTAGGGATATTGCTTAATAAAAACGATGAATACATCCCAAAAAGGCTGATTTCATCTCTGTGGTGTCTACAAGAACAAGACTATCTAATGGATTATTGTCTGTTGATTTTTGACAAGTCTTATTACAACAGGAGGATAGGAGGGTAAGAAGAACGACGAAGAAGAGTGCAGTTTGTTTCATACTTTTATGATGTTGAAGTTTTATATCTTTATTCTTTAAAAATCTTTCTATATTCTATTCCTACAGCAATCCCTCTTCAATACGCTGAATAATCTCTTCTGGAAGAATATTATTCATACAAGCGAAAGTCACCCCGATGGCAGGGGTTTGTTACCAAAAGACAGAGCAAGGACGGCAAGAGAGCGTATTGATTTGAACAGCATCTTCTTCCTTCTGTTGCCAACCCATAAAGCCACAATAAGGATGGGTTGCGCCCCATACACTAACCACTCGTGTACCAGTGAGGGAAGCAAGGTGCATGTTAGCACTATCCATTGAGACCATAGTGTCGAGATGACTCATAAGGATGAGTTCCTTTTCGAGTCCTTTAAGGACGTTAGCAACGCAAAGACATTGTGGATATTCTGCTGCCCATTGGTTCAATACTTCTATTTCTTGTTTACCACCACCAAAGAGGAAGATACGCCAAGAAGAATGTTTCTCAGTTGGTTTTTCGCACCACAAGTTCCATCTTTTCCTGTGGATACATCTTACCTGCATGGGCTGCAAAAGGGGCTATACCTATCCATCGTTCCGATGGTTGCTTTTACACCTATTATATTAGAGAGAAGCTGTAAGTCGCCACCTTCAGCTGGGAAGATACTCGTAAATTCAGGTTTAATAGGATAGCCTAATGCTTCGAGTACGTCAGCATAGTTTTGAAAAAGAGGTAGGCTGTTGTATGAAAACCTTATTTTCTTGCCGACAGAGTAGCTTCTTTCCTTGCTTATGCTTATTGATATGTGCGACAGATTTACCATCGAGAAGGAAACGTAAGCGGAGGAAACGTGTTCGAAGCACGTTATGGAAATCGGCTACAGCTGTAAATTGCTTTGCTACCAACCGACGGTAAAGTGCGTTTAATCCTCTAAAAACCTTTATATTCTTCTTTCAAATCGGCGGCCATAAAGTCGACATTTGGTGCTAAATGCTGAAAAGAATGGCTGTGCAAAAGGACGAGAAAGCACACTTATTCTCACATCTGGATACTGCTTTTGCAAACGAATAAACGATGGGAACTGTCATAGCAATGTCGCCCATAGCAGAGAATCGGATGATAAGAATATGTGGGGTTTTTCATAGGCTAACAGAAATGAATAAGCAGGATAAAGAATAGAGGAAAAAAGGTTATTATTGATAAAGATAAGCAATAAGATATGCTTATTCAATAACTAATAAAGCGCATTGATGTTTACTCTGAGCGAGTAATTACACCCCTCCCTATGCAGAGTGGGAGGGGTATCATTTTATTTCTTGTTGTAAAGAATCGGATTGGTAGCAGGGTCGTTGTACATCTTCATCTGACGATAAACCTTCATATATTTACGACCATGCTCAATGTCATCGAGCAATTGGTCGATGGCAAGACTGAGATCCTTCTGTTGTTCGAGGAGGATATTCAGCTTAGACTTACATTTCTTAATGTGCTCAGCTGAAGCATCCTTGCGCTCAGTCTGCTCCTTCATGTGATAAATCTTCAATGCAAGGATAGACAGACGGTCAACTGCCCATGCTGGACTCTCGGTATTGATAGTTGCTTCTGGGAGTGGAGTCACGTCAGAGTAGAGCTGACGGAAATACGAGTCAATCTGCTCAACAAGGTCTGTACGGTCCTGGTTAGAGCGGTCAATGCGATGCTTGAGACTCATTCCTTCTTCTGGGTTGATATGTGGGTCGCGGATAAGGTCCTCGAAGTGCCACTGTACTGTGTCAATCCAGCATTTCAGATAGAGACGGTTTTCAATGGAATCTCTGTCGTAAGGGTTATTAATCGGCGTATCTACGTTGTCCGTAATATGATAATCACGGATTGCCTGATTGAAAATCTCGTTACAATGTTTTGTAAATGACATTCGGTTTTTATTTTTCTGTTTATTCTGCAAATATAAAGTAAATTCCTTAAAGGACAAAATAAAAACTCTTGTTTTTCATTGTTAATCGCTTAATCTCAAATCAGTCATGATTGGCTAAACATATTTTATTTTCTTATTGAGTAGCTTGTCTGTCTTTACAATGTAGGAGTAGTGGCTATGTCAACTCACAAATACAGACAAGATGCGATATGGAATATCCCTTCTAAGTGGATTTCATGCGCTTATAAGCTCCTCAGAATATACCACATATCTATACAATAAGTTTATATTTTGTTTGCTGTCATTTTAACAATTAGTATTAACTATTTGTAAATTAGGTGTTTATAAGTTTATCGATAGTGACAGAAGTGACAGGAAAATCATCATAACGTACTAACTATCTACAAATGAAATCCATTTTTCATTGCTTCATTCGGAATAGGAGAGGATAAAACTTCCTCCACACTAATAATATTTATGTAGACTTCAATTCCATATTTGTGGACGAGTTATAATTAACCTTTTAATCATCGTATGGAGGATCAGCACATATGGTGCGGATGCTTAGCACGTATGGTGCGAACGCTTAACACCAATGGTGCGGATGCTTTATAAGCTTGCAAAAAGCATACTACACCTAAAATGTAAAAGGCAATTAAGAGTGTTTTACGATGTCGGATAGAATACGCATGATGAGTGACAATAAACAACATCATTGTATTTTCGTCTTAATAATAATAAGGTGTAGTAGTTTATAAAAATCAGTTTAATTCCACGTAGTGGCATAAATAAAGTTTTTGAATAATCCGATATAATTGTTTGATTTATCGTACAATTAAGTGTAAAAACGCTCAAAAACATGCACAAAGCTATATGGTTTTGTGCAATAGATAGTGTATTTTTTTAATAAAAAACTTGCACACATGGACAGTTCCTTTGCAGCGCATTTTTGAATTTGGAAATCAATATTAAACATTTTTAAAAACTTACAATTATGTCAGAAATTGAATCAAAAGTAAAAGGCTATTATCGTAGAAAGCTCGGCGTTGATGAGGCTGAGGTAAAAACCAGAGGCAAGTTTCACAAACGACCTCGGTGCTGACTCTTTGGATACAGTAGAGCTCATCATGGAGTTCGAGAAGGAGTTCGGTATTTCTATTCCAGACGATAAGGCTGAGAAGATCTCTACAGTAGGCGACGCTATCTCTTACATCGAGGAGAACGCTAAGTAAGGTTTACTCAAGATAAAAGTACCAAGCAAAGCGTATGCCTTTGCTTGGCTTTTTTTTTAACTTTACTTTTTTAATTTATATTTCACGCATGGAATTAAAAAGAGTAGTTGTAACAGGTCTTGGCGCCGTTACTCCATTGGGTAACACTCCAGAGGAGACTTGGCAGAACATGCTGGCAGGTAAGAGTGGTGCTGCTCCTATTACACATTTCGATACAACCCAGTTCAAGACGAAGTTTGCTTGTGAGGTAAAAGACCTTAACATCAATGATTACATTGACCGTAAGGAGGCTCGTAAGCTCGACCGCTACACTCAGTTGGCTATGATTAGTGCTATTCAGGGTGTTAAGGACGCTAACATCGACTTAGAGAAAGTTGACAAGAACCGCGTAGGTGTAATCTACGGTGTAGGTATTGGTGGTATTAAGACATTCGAAGATGAGGTGAGTTATTACGCACAGCATCCAGAGAATGGTCCTAAGTTCAATCCTTTCTTCATCCCGAAGATGATTGCAGATATCGCTTCTGGACAGATTAGTATGCTGTATGGATTCCACGGTCCTAACTATACAACAACATCTGCTTGTGCTTCTTCAACTAACGCTTTGGCTTCAGCATTCAACCAGATTCGTCTTGGTAAGGCTGATATTATCGTTAGTGGTGGTGCTGAGGCTGCTATTTGCGCTTGTGGTGTAGGTGGTTTCAATGCTATGCATGCACTTTCTACACGCAATGATGATCCAGAGCACGCTTCACGTCCATTCTCTGCAAGCCGCGATGGCTTCGTAATGGGTGAGGGTGCTGGTTGTCTTATCCTTGAGGAGTTGGAGCATGCAAAGGCTCGTGGTGCTAAGATTTACGCAGAGATGGTTGGTGAAGGCGAGTCAGCTGACGCTCATCATATTACTGCTTCTCACCCAGAGGGTCTTGGTGCTAAGCTCGTTATGAAGGCAGCACTTGAGGATGCAGGTTTGAAGCCAGAGGATATCGACTATATCAACGTTCACGGTACATCAACTCCTGTAGGTGATATCTCAGAGGCAAAGGCTATCAAGGCTTTGTTTGGTGATGCTGCTTACAAGTTGAATATCTCTTCTACAAAGAGTATGACAGGTCACCTCCTCGGTGCAGCTGGTGCTGTAGAGGCTTTGGCTTGTGTCATGTCTGTGAAGGAAGATATCGTTCCTCCAACTATCAACCATGAGGAAGATGATAAGGATCCTGAATTGGATTACAACTTGAACTTTACGTTCAACAAGGCACAGAAACGTGAGGTACGTGCTGCACTGAGCAACACCTTCGGTTTCGGTGGTCACAATGCTTGTGTTGTATTCAAGAAGTATGCTGAATAATATAATTGATAGAATAAAGCTCCCTTTCCGCAAGGAGAAGGAGCTTTATTTGTCTTTGTACCAAATTATCGGCATTATTCCTCACGATATCAGTTATTATAAGACTGCACTCTTGCACAAGAGCGTAGCGCGTCGTAACGCAAAGGGTAAGCCAGTAAACAATGAACGCCTTGAGTTTCTTGGTGATGCTATTCTCGATGCCATTGTCGGTGACATCGTTTATGAGCACTTCCCAGGCAAGCGTGAAGGTTTCCTGACAAATACTCGTTCAAAGATAGTACAACGCGATACGCTAAACCGCCTGGCAAAAGAGATGGGAATCGGACAGTTGATTCTCTCTAACGGGCAGACGTCTTCGCATAACAGTTATTTAGGTGGTAATGCTTTTGAGGCACTCGTAGGCGCTCTCTATCTTGATCATGGCTACAATGCTTGTATGAAGTTTATGAAGCAACAAGTCCTTGGGAAGCTTATCAATATTGATAAGGTTGCTTACAAGGAGGTGAACTTCAAGTCAAAACTCATCGAGTGGAGCCAGAAAAATAAGGTCAATATGGAGTTCAAGCTGATTGAAAACCAAAGGATAAACAGGGTAGTCCTACTTTCCATTTCCAAGTGATTATGGAGGGTATTCCATGTGGAGAGGGACACGGTTATTCTAAGAAGGAAAGCCAGCAAGAGGCTTCCAAACTTACGCTCCAGCGTTTGCGTCGTGAGCCCCAGTTTATAGATGAGGTTTTTGCCGCCAAAGCAAACCGTACAAAGATGGAAGAAGAACCAGTGCTCAATGTTCCTGAGACTTCACAGGACATGAACTTCATTGAAGGTTCTGAACCAAAGGTCGAGAAGCATGAGAATCCTTTCCAAACAGAGGTCTTTGATGAGAAATCATCGGCTGCTGATGAAGTGAAAGAAGAACTAACTGATTCCTCTGTTGAGGAAGAAAAGAAGGCTAACAATGAGGATTTTGACCTCTCTGATATTTCTCATTCTAAGTCTATTGACCGCAGGCTATTATCGCTGCTGCTGAGGCAGAGGCTTTTGAAAATTAATAAATAGCGGTAAAAGAATTAATAAGACAGGCGTTTACAGCCTTTGGTTGAGTGATAATGAGTAATTGGTCCTCCCTTAAAAACTATATTTTCAGCATAAAACGTTCTGACAATCTCTATGCTGATTCTTTTATGTGCTGTCGGTAAAACTTAAAAAGCCTATAAATCCTTGCGGAATTGCCTTTATATAGGTAATTCCATATTATTTTGTAATCAAGCTAATAAGATGTGTACTTTTGCATGTTGTATATTATTGCAGAAACAAAAGGTAACACAAAAGGGCTGAAATCAAATAAGAGTTTAGCCCTTAACTTATATATGAAAAGATTTCGGGACAGCAATAAAAATCATTATTACCTGTTAGTGTAAAATTTAAATGTCTTTATTGAGCCATTTTATAGTAGATTTGTAATAAAGTAGTGCCTTTTGGCATTGTTGATAAATCTACAAAATTATTTTGAGTAATAGTTATAAGTTTTCCTTGCAAATTATAGATTCAATTTCTTGTGCCTGTTTAAGCATTAATTGTTCATCTATAACAACAGGTGTTTTCGTTTTCGGTGATAGAGCTGAATACCTGTAATAATGAAAACACGTGTTGTGCAAGAGATAAAACCTTCGACAGAACGACTGAGGAATCCTCAACATTTCCTTTACCACCAGTGGTAGGTTGTTCGTTTGCATTATTTGGTACAAATATAGTAAGTTTACTTACCAGCATCGCTTATCAACATCTTACCATCATTACCTTGTTTAAATAAAAATTCCTTCCAAGCTAATGAGTCGTGCTTCGAAAGTTTCTGTATTTGTCCAAGAGGTTTTAAGGTCTGATGGCTTGGCACGAAACAGGATGATGTAGAAGAGAAAATAGAAAGATAAGTAGGCTTAAAATGTAATAAGCCATTTGCTTCCTCAACAAGTTTTCCTTTTTACTTTACCCTATCTTGTCACCAGCTTCTCATACCCAGCAAGTTCTCTTGAATCCACTGCGATACCACTTTTATCGTCTTCAGAGAAAGTATAGTTTGGATTAGCGTCAACCTGTCCAGTAACTAATATCTTCCTTAGTAAGCGTGTAAGTATAATCAGCATTTGCTTTGCTTTTTGGCAAAGCTGTTACATCGGCAATAAAAGTCTTGTTTTTATATCTAATTTTGAACGATTCAGAAATGCTTGCCTCTTTTTCGTTGTATATAGGTACCAACCTGGAAGGTATAAACACCATTAGGAAGAGATATGAGCCGACCAACAGCGAAGGTGTCTTGTAATTGCAGTCTCACTACCATTTACCAAGACCTTATAACCACTTAAATCCTTCATGCGGTCTGGTGCTTTCCAACGCAAAGAGTCTTTTTGAGAGTGTAAGCGTTTTTGCTATGTGCGTGAAATGATACTCTTTAGATGCAACGAAAATCTTCAGTAGAACCCATTTTTCCAGTTATTGTTTTGGAAAGAAGATCGAACAATACGAGTCAAGTTCAGTTTCATGCAGTATATTCATATGTATTCTCTGATGAAGATAAGCTTTTTCGTTCTCGTGTTTTGTTTCTACCGATGATTTAATCTTACCCTTATCATCGAATACCTTTTCTATAGATGCTATTGGTGGGTTTGCTTTGTATCTAATGATGAGTAAATTGTGTCTAACTGGTGAATAAGATATTTTTCCCTCAAACTCCAAACGCGCTCTTTTGTAAAAGAGGTAAGAACAGAATCTCCTTGTTCATTTGAAATTTATACAATAGTTTGTATCCGATGTTGGTAAGAAATATTTAGTATCAAAGTAATATTCAGCTTTGTCTATTACACATAATCTTGTTTATCTTTTATTGAATACAAATTTGCTTTTCGCATAAAGATCCCGCAGAATTGTAAATATATATTGTTTCTGGTTCTTTTTCCCAATTCTTTCTTCGACTGGGTTTGTAGATATCATTTCTTCCGATTCAGTCTTAGATGAATACTTACGTATAGTTACCGTTGAACGTTCTTTGGTTGTCCAGTGCATCATATCCAACGCTAATGCTAGACGTTTTCGCCCATTGAGTCACTTGTATAATAGAATTTATTGGTTTTGTTTACGATTATCGGTCTCGTCTTTTAAAGTGTTAGAATGATTGATTTCTTTCCAATGCTCTGTAACTTGGTCAGCAACATCAGACAAGTCAATTTCAGAATGTCAGAGGGTCCAGAATCGCCCTTCTTCATAAACAGCATAAAGTTCGACTTTTTAACTTTTCTCTTTATCGTAATAAGTGAAAGTTCAAAGTTTTGATTAGGAGAATCAGTTTTTACCAGTTACTTGATGTCCGTTATTAGACACAACCCATCTGTAACCTTTCAGTGTAAGTCCTTGATATTGTGGCGCAGAGAACTTAAACTTTACATTCCATTTAGTATAGTATTCTTTATAAGCTAATTCGGGATTTGTTGGAGCTGAGCAAATTCATCTTTGATAGTATGGGTGAGCATATTGACTACAATTACCCATCATATCTTGCTTCGTAAATAGGGACGATACGATAGAAAGTGTACACCGCGTGATTGATTACGCAACAGTGAAATGCATATCGGTAAACAACTCATCTTGTAAATTGTAATCTACAAGAACTTTATAGCCTTTCAAGTCAGTATTATCTGTTGGAGGAGTTACTTGAATTTTCTATATCTCCAAGTGTTCCTGCTTTTAGCTGTTATACTGCTTGTAGTGTTTTGTCTTGATTATAAAGATGAGTTTCAAATAAGCAAACTTGTGTTTGCAGAAATTGCTGTGAGGTTGTATTAAATTTGTATTCTTCTACTCTATCAAGGAATTGTGTCAGAAGCTGTATACAGCGTAATTGCGTTTTTGATATAAAGCGGAAAGCTGAAGAACCACTTGGTTCTGTTATCTTCTTATAAATGGTATCACACAAAAGACGTTTTTGATCATCGTAAGCAAAAACCTCCGTTCTTGTACATCTCTCGCTTGTCGCAGTAAATCTAATAACCTTTGTTTCGCATAACAGATTATCGTCATGCTATAGCTGAAAAGATAGTTTGACGTTGCTTTTTAGCCGTATTTCCTCCATTGCTATACTGATGAGTAGTAATAGTTGCTGGTCTGCCTTTTTCATCATAAGTATGTTGTTCTTCAGTATTTTTCTCACCTTTATTTGTAAAGTGTGTAATGATAGACAACCTATTTTGTTGGTCATATTCACAAGCAATGGAGTCAATACGACGGGCAATATTGGTTTTATAATTATATTGGGTTGAATATTTTAATAGTCCACCATCATTGTAATAGATAATAGATTTAACTCTATCAGTACTATCGGAAAAGTAAACAGTGATGTAGTATCGTAGATATAGACAGTAATATACAGGAGTTTGTAATTTCCCATCTCGTGTAAGAAATTATATTTGCTACTTTGTATTAACCTACCTTTTTGTCGTAAAAATATTGCTCCAGGATCTTTTTCTCCTCAGTTTTTGCTAACAGTACCATCAGGAGCTTGTTGGAACTTTATGCGATATGTTTCCATATTTTCTTTCTTCGAGAGTAGGCTGTATTTTGTGCCGTCGTCAAGTGTAGCAGAAAAAGTATAAAAATAACTTTCTCATGGTTGGTATGCAATTTAAAATCAAAGTTTTCTTATGGGTTCTCATAACGAATCGTGTGGATAATTCGTCAGAACCAAAAATATTAACAAAGAGTATAGCCTCGAAATAAACAAAACTCCCGGGTTGACTTTTAGTTTCAATAGCTTAATGCATGAAATTCCTATTCTTCCATATGCAGTAGTGGTGTTGCGCCGCATGTGGTGCATGCCACACCATTAGTGTTAAAGCACCCACCGCATGTACTTCAGCACCACACCACGTGTGGAATATCTAACACACAGCCCAAACAGTTCGTTATAGAGCCTTCTTATATACTTTTGGCTGTAGCAGTTTTGTCTACCAATTTGTAGCACTACAATGTAAATACCTTTAGAAAGATTACTTACGTTATAGCTTTCTTGCTTTGAGGTAGATTCAAACACTTTTCTCCTGCTAAGTCGTAAATGCTAATCTTTTCTGCTTTTTGAGAGACAGTAAGCATATTGTCTTTGAAGTATATAGATGCAGAAGAAGGTGTGTTGAGTGTTTCAATGATGTTATTGACTATAGGAGTTTTAATACAGATAACTTCTTTCTTATCTAAATCGCCATTGTCGAGTACAGAACGATAAGAAGCGACAATCAAACTAAGGTCTGAACCTATTGTCTGACAATTTCAAATATTTCGTATTTAGAAGGCAACTCCTTATACAGATTAAATCCGTATTGATTTTTAAACCAATCTGAAAGTTCTATCTTTTCATTGCTATCATGGAGTAAAAGTTCTATCTTCTCGCCATTAGATGACAACATATCACCATAATTAGAAACTGCAATAGGAATAAAATCAGGTACAGACTTAATAATTTCTGCCTCTTTCGTTTCAGTATTGTAACGACAAGGATAAACCAATTGTCCAACACTGTTCTAAACTCGTAGCCCCCTCAGTATATGAATATTGATTTATTACAACAGTTGGAGCAACGAATTTTCCCGTTTTTCGCTCATGATAACAGGAACAGAAGTAAATTCAGGACCTTTCTTCCAAGCTTTGAAAAATTCATATTGCCACTTAGCAAATGCTTTTTGATAAGCTTTAACTTGTTCGGCATAATCGCTTTCTCCAGAATGAGCAGTAATATAATCCTTTCGTTTGTGTTCTTTGTTCATCCAAGTTTTTATAGACGTCCATGTTATAAGATAAGGCAACAAAAGGAGTTTCATATTCCATTCACCATTATCTTTCTTATGGTATATGATGACTTGAGAATAAGGAACCACGTTGTTCCATCATAACACCAATAATGTGTTTTTCCATCAGGCGAGATTGCTCGAGGAGAAATAAACTGTGTCTTGCCACCTAAAAATCAGTTTTCGGGATTAGGCAATCCTATATATTTATAGTTGTCGTCTTCCTGCTTTTTCCCATAATGCTGGAATAGTTTTATAAGGGCTACTTGTATTTCCTTTACCAATGATGTAACCTGTAATATATTTACCATCGACTGTACACTTGTGCATAACAACCATCTTGCCATTCGCCTTCAGGATAAGGAAGTGCTTCCCAACCAATTACACTATCACGATAAATTGCAGGTTGTTTCTTATCGTTTTTGCCAACTAAAGTTCCGTCGTCTGTTACATCTAAAAGCTGCCATATCCGAATAAGAATCAGTAGCAGGTAATGGATAAGCGCTTTCTCTTCTAAATCGAATCGATAGCTTCTTCATACATGCGTGCTCCGCAAATATACCTGCCATTGTTGAAAATACCCTTTACGTTTACAGAAGTACCTGTAAAAATAACTGAGGATTATTTCCAGTTTGGGATTGAGCAGATACTTGAACAGCAAATGCTGCACTAATTAACGAAATGTAAAAAATAATGTTTCATAAATACTATACTATTTGAGGTGGTTATTATAATTAGGATTGTTCACAAAGTTAGTGGTTGTTGCTGAGAAGAAGGACTTTTTAAAGGTTTTTGCTTGTTTGAATTCTTGAATTCAGACAAAATCAGAATGTTTTTCCTTAATCTTAGCGTCGATGTTTCTTTGAAAGTCGAAGGTGTTAAACCAGTTACTAGCTTAAATGCAGCTATGAATGATGAGCGGGATTTAAAGCCTACGCTGTTTCCAATAGCTTCCAAAGTAAAACCACCATACTGTTCTTATCTTCTATGCGTTTTCACGCTTCTTTAATTCTATATTTGTTAAGAAGGTTAGAGAAACTGCATTGTATTCTTTCGTTAATAACTTGAGAAATATATTTGTAGTTTTGACTCCAACTTTTAGCTAGCCAACTGGTTTGCTGAGAAATCGCAAGGAAAATGCTCTCATCATTATCCATCAGTGTGAGTATTTTCTGAAGTAATTCTTCCTTGCGTTGGTCGCTAAGATTGCTTGACTTATATTTTCTTTCCTGTTTATCTTCAATAACTGTTCCTCTAAAAGCTTGTCGGCGCAGGCGTTCTTTTTCTTCAGATTGAAAGAGTTCGATATTTTTGAAACAGTGCTTGGTTAGATTGATTAGTTTTATTCTTGAAGCTACTAAATATAAAAATGCAATGATAAAACCAATTATCAAAAATAAGAAATAACAATTCTCTGAATTTCCTTTTGGTGCTCTAATTGTTTAAGATGCGATTCCACATCCTTCATCTTATTCTCAAATTCCATTTCGTTGATACCTGCAATACAGACGATAATTGAGCAGAGGAATCTTTTAACAAGACATATTTGTTCTGATATTCTGCCGCTTTCTGCGTGTTCCTATCCTGCTATAGGTTTCATGCAAGAGTTTGTAAGCCTCCAGTTTCGTATCCTTTGTTTCAAAATCCCGCACTGATATTTTTCTCCTGTTTTTCAATTCTTTGCAGTGCTTCCTCATATTTTCCTTGAAGACAATAACTTTTAGCTAGATTGATATGTGCTAAATAAATATAACAGGAATATTCAGAGAAGGCTCTTTAAACAATTGCAATTTGTGCTTTTGAAATAAGTCAATGCCAATTCTGCATTTTTCTTTTTCTAAGGCTAAAGTGCCTAAATAGAGTAAAGAGTCGTATTCGTATTCCCAAAAACACTAGCTCTTAGAATTTGTTTAAAGACAGCAACTTCAGAATGTATGAATTTAATTCCCTGCATTTCGGATACTACTATGATAATGTTGCCGAAAGCATTGAGCATTACTCCCCAATCGTTATATTTTCGTGCTTCATAAAAGGCTGATTTGTAATGCCTAAGTGCTTTTCGATACAAATTCTTTTCCATACTTTGTTCGGCAATCATCTGATACATAAAACCAAAATTGAGATAGACCCATGCAGAATTTAGTTTTCTTTCCTTGCAAACGTTAAGACTCTCTTTTAGGATCTCGTTCGATTTGATATAGTCGTAGTAGTGAAAAAAGTAGATATACCACAGTCCTCCGAGCGTCTTTGTAAGCATCGAATCGTTGATAATTCCTTTGTTTTCTGCATATCTCTTATAGATAATGCTGTAACACATCAGTGCACTATCCAAAATATGTCCATATAAACAGATGCTTCTCTAAGCAGAACTTCGTTAGAATATGTTTTGAAATCTGTTAAATGGTTTTCTGAATTATGTTTGGTTCGTTTGTATTACTATGGTATTCTGTATTATGCTTTCCACTCAAATTTGTTTTCTTCTTGATTAATACTTGATGAAGATTCTGAGCATACGCAATTATTGCTATCAATAGGCAGATTATTGTTAGTATTCTTCTTTTTCATGAATTAACTTTATTTAGTTTAGATGTTCTTATTCTACTGCAATATTATAAATAATTTTTATAATTAGTGAGGTTTTTTAAAAACTCTAATACCTTATAAACACATGTACACTAAGATATTATGGATATACATATTAGGGTTCTATAACGAATCATTGGGTACTCGTCATAGAACCTAAAAATAGTTGAAAAGGTTGCTTAGCCCAACTAGACACAGCTCCTGATTGACCTTCATTTTACTAGCTTAACTACATTAAATCCCTACCCTGGCATATACAGCAATGGTGTAGTACCTTCGACATTTCATTCTAAAAAGAACATGTACCAAAGAATTCCTGACCATGAGCGAAGAATAAAGTACTTTATTGCCAAACTTATATTGTTTATGTTCCTTACCTTTGCTGATGCAAACTACATCTGGATTTCGTGACAAAGAAGTATACTTTCGTTCTGACTTCCGATTCTGAGAAGGAACTCTGTAATATAGCTCAAACATCTTCTCATATCCTTTCCTTCTCTTCCCCCAAGATTGCTCTAGCTTTCTTTACTAATGTTTTTAAGAACTCCATAATACGGCTTTCAAACTTACTCATTATCAATGTGTGAGCGGTTTTTACACGTGTTTTATAGATTGTTAATGGTGTGACTTTAGAGTAGTTGAGGAAGGTAGCGATACGTTCAGAATCAGTGATTCCCAATCGGATAAGAGCAAAGATATTCGCATCTCTGTTGTAAGCTGTTTTCTTTTATCGAGCAGGCTTCTGATCTGGTTCGTCAAAGAGTTCGTTGTATCGTTCGATGAAATGGGGAAAAGCTTCAAGAAAGTCTCATCAAAAATCCACAAACATCGACTTTTCTCTTCTCCTAATTCACTCTCTTTTTAATGAAGAACGCAAGTCTTCAAATCGATGCATAGATATCTTGCGGTCGATGGAACGATAAAGTTTTCTCGACCTTTATTGATGTATTCGAGTTGATATAGAATGACCTACCAATGTATTCATCTTTGATTTTATTTCACCTCCTCCAACTGTTCGTTCTTGACTTCTAACTGTTGGTTTCTGCAAAGGATAAGTGCTTGCGCCTTCTTTCAGCTTTTATCATTTGCCTACGGATAAACCATCCTGCCATCAACAAGTCCAATGACAAAGAGGATGAAGATTATTGCAGCCATAGCAATAGCATTACGTTGTCCCTGCATTATCTTGTATCTATCCTGTTCGATGATAGGTAATACACTGCTAACCTCAATCACACGCTGTCTTGCTCCATAGAAGTTTGCATTTGCTAGTGACTCTCTTACATACTCCGTAGCGTGCTGTATGTCTCCTTCTTTATAGAGAAGATTAGCCAATGTACAAAGGGCAGTAGTCTCTCTGACCACTCCTTCGTTGTCAGTATATGGCTGCCTGTGCAAGATAATCCATTGCCTGATCATTCTCTTTTAAAAAGAGATAAATCCATCCGATACAAGATGTAACAATCGCCTTGTGGTGCAAATCCACCCCTTTCCTTTGTAAGAACTGCTTGAAAGTATCGAGAGAAGCCTCGTATTTTCGTTCCTTCATTTGTTTCATTCCTATCGCATAGAGCCATTCCGTAGAGCCTTCTGGAAGATAATGGAGCAAAGAATCAGTATATATACCTGCTTGTTTGACATACTGACTCTGGTAGGGTTCAGTGCGTGTATAGTCAGATACGTCATAGTAAAGGCGTGATGCCATTGTGTAATAAAGCTTTCTTGTATTGGGATTAGTTCCTTCCGTGTGAATAGAGGTGCAGTTCGTTGAAAGCCTCAGTGTACAATCCAGCAGACAACAAGCAGAATACTAAGTCACAATGTGCTTCAACCTCATAGTCAGGATTCTTCAATCTGCGTGCTTCGGAAAGCAGATGATTAGCATAGGCATAGGCAGAATCGTATTGATAAGATGAATATTCTTTAAATAGCTGTCGGTTTATTTCAAATCTGTCTTTTGCTGAGATTGTTTTCAGACGGTCCTTTTAATCGTTTGATTTTTCAAGTTTTTCATGCTCAAACAGCTTCTTTCTTTTTCCAAACTTTTGGTCGAGTTGATTTAGTCGTTCTTCCCATTTCTCATTATTTCGCACACTGAATAAGGAGATAATAAGTAAAAATAATGACAGATATAACTTCATAAGCGTATTCATCTGAGGTATTGTTTGTTGATTATCAGATGTTTTTAATCATCTAATCTATCTGCAAAAATAAATCTTTTATTAATAACTACAAAAATATCGACTGGAACTTCTGTCCAGCCGATACATTATATGTCCTATGGGGAAAATATGTATTAGATACTTCCCATAGGCAGCTTGGATATTATCTTACGATGATTTTCTTTCCCTTATGGATATAAAAGACCTGGTTTTCAGACTCTCCTTGGATATTGTAACCTTATTTCCTTGTAGGTCATAGTAGGCTTCATCCACAACAGTCTTACCTGTCAAACCCTCGATACGATTAGTTTGATTGAGGTTATTCAGGTCATCTGGAGAATTGATTTCAGCATCAGAGAAGAATCTGATAGCACCCAATGGAATCTTCAGTTCAATACTCTTCTTATTAGCATCATCACTTCCATTCACCTCATCTCTATAATCGTGAGTGTCATTTACCCATGCGGTGAGTATATGAACACCATTTGTTGCCGTCCAAGTATTCTTTCCATTGGTACCGCCAGTTGCTGAAAGCGTAATCTTCTGATGTGACTTCAAACCACCATAGTGCTTATCGTTCCATGTGATAACACTGGTATTGCCATCAATCTGGAACTGTACACCAAGTTTTGTACCTGCTGGTACGTCTTTATCACCAGCATTAACAATTGTCGCAGAGAAGCATACTTCATCGCCAGCATTGATGCTTTTCTTATCAAAAGTAACCTTTGTAACAACGAGATCATAGCCTCCCGTAACAGGAGTAAAGTCTCCGTTGTTATCCTTTCAGCTACATTAAACTTCTTCTCACGGCTGTTATTGTCTCTTGTTAACTCATCAGTAAGTTTGTTACGATAGTCAGCTTCAGCCTTTACAGTATGTCCTCCAGCTGTTGCTTTCCATGCTGATTGAGTTGTAAGGATAACGGTCTGCTTTGCTTTCAGTTCATTCTTATAGCTTGCGGTGACGAAACTTTGCTCGCCATCAACGATTATTTTCACACCGATATTTACACCAGCAGGAATGTCGACATTGCTTACATTCTGAAGAGCAAACTTAAAGGTAACATCGTCTCCTTCCTTTAGAACAGTACTACCTTCGGCATTCTCCCAACGTAAAACCCTCGTAAAGCGACATCATATCCCTTTGATACCTTCCAACGGATTGACGATACCTCCCTGCTGACTTGTGTCTGCTTCAGGGAAATCAGGTACCTTATACGTAGCGTCACTCAAGTATTCATAACCGATAGCTGCCGCACGTGCCTTGTTATTATCAGTCCATACAGGCCATGTCTGATTGTTTTTAATCTTGTCCCTCGCTAACGTTTTGCAATCTTAATACCATTGCTAAACTTCACGCCATCGACGTCCAAACGAATTGCACCAGTAGAGTGTTCCTCATGTAGAATACTTTGTTGTCTGTCCTGCAAGAGAAGCACCAAGAATCTCTGTGTTCTTAAATTCAATACCCTGTTGGGTCTGACATAACTACGGATAGCATCGAAAGGAGAGTCATAAATCTTCGTATTATTGAAGACTACATTACGTACACCGCCTTTGATATCAATGGCAGCTAAGTCCTCATGCTCAGCTGTCATCGTTGGTTCCACAGCGTACGAGACGTTATTATCAAAGCTAATTTTCTGTGTATTTGTATACTTTTGGACCAGGGAATACATCATTCAGATGAATACCCAGCAGCCATGAACATATCAGCAAGATAGTTGTTATAAATCTTATGACCATCACCACCATAGAGGGCAATACCGCCTGCACGCCAGATGAGTTCAATGGTATTGTAAGCGAAGGTGTTGTTCTTTTTCGTCCACAGCACCCATTGTATCGATCGTTCCACATTGCCAAACCGTCATCGCCGTTGTTACGAACACTACAGTTATAAACTGTTGCATTAGATGTTCTTGGCAGAAGTTCACACCGTCATGAAGTTATTACGGATACGACAGCTGATAATCTTCAGATCATTTGCTATAATCTACTTTACCATTGTAATCGCTCTATCCAGAAGCCACACTCAAAGTGATCTTCCCATACGATGGATGGATACTTCCGCCTTTTGAAGACATCCATGAAGCATTTATACACTGCTTGTTGGTTATGACGACTTCTCAAATTAGAGTTAAGAGTATAGGTTACAGATCTCAACATTGTTACAGTAGCCATCTGGTCCGTGTGAGCCATTACCGCTAGAGATACCTCCGAAATCGATTAGGTTCGTAAACTTAAGGTTGTATACCACATACCAGCACCAGTAATCTTTACGTCAGATCCAAAGATGTACCATATACCGCTCAACTCGAATGTTCCAGCAGGGATATAAAGCACTTTGAGCCTGCATCAGCATCCTCAAAGCTTCTTCAAAAGCCTTGAGATAATCATTTTTCTGACATACTTGCGATATTTTTGCATCTGTAACGTTCACCGCACCAGCAGGGACATTCAATCTCTTCAGGCACAACCTCGGTCTCAATGAAGTCTACTCCATAGTCATGCAACCATTAGCACCAGAACTCTGAATGCGGATTCTATCGCCTGCTCGGAGTGCCTTATTCAGAAGGAAGTGGGTCTCATCAAAGGCAAAACAAGCTGTTCCACCGTCACTTTTTATCAGCTGGATTACCACCTGCAAAGTACTGATCATATAATAAGACGTCAGATTGATCTGTCTGTGCACCTCTTATCATTTACATAGAGACATCCAACGAACCATTTCAATCCCATTCCGTCAGGAGAATCAGGCATTGTAAAGCGTAATGCTCACACCATTAGCATCTCCCTTCATGAGTCCACTCAGCGTAGGAAACCTATTAGAAGGAAGGTCAACATACGATTGACGGAAGCCTGCGAAGCTATCTCCTTACGAGCCCAAGCAGGAGAAGTCTTTGCAGTCGCGCCTCAAGCCTTGCACGTCTCAGAGTCGTAACGTGTAAGGCATCAAAGCACTTCCACTGTCCCTTAGCATCAGCTGACGGGATATTCCAGTCATCAGCGTAAGATGCCTTTGACACCATCGTACCAGACACAGTGAAGTGTCAGAGCGATTACTAACTTTTTCTTCATCATATTACTTGATTTTTGTTTTTATAAAAATGAGTATTTGAGATTAGACTGTGATGACAAAAATAGAGTTTCTCATACAAGAAAGTAAAGTTAAAAAGCCAGTTCCAAGTATATAAAAGGTAGTAAATATTATTTCTTTCTGATTATCAGTGTGTTACAAAGTTATTAAATGAACTTAATACAAATAAAATCTATGGATAGTAATGGTAAATACGGTTTTATTGCATATTTACCTTCGAAATAACAGTTATATTATAGGATGTAGTTAATTAAATTAAACGGGTACTGATTATAAGCTGTTTATGTGCTGTAATCTTACTTATTACCTCCGTTTTCTTTTATATTTGTAAATGACAACCTCTCAAAAGTAGTCTTCATAAACATCGTAATTTCGCTATCGAAAATGATGATACAACGTTGTGTTTTCACCTGAATACATAGAATCATTAGGTTTCTTTTATTCTGTGAATGCAGAATATCAGTTTAATGGATTAAAAGTTAGGGTTTAGTATAACGAAGTGCAAACTTCAGAATGATATTTGGTATATATATTTGTTATTTGCACTTTAAGTAATATAGATTTAATTAGACGCATTTTATAAGTTAATTAAAGAAGATAGAGCTTGTCGGAGACAGGCTCTATCTTTTTATTCTCTATTCTGCAAATTATAGTTGCGATTTATAGAACTGGCTTTTTATGGTTCTTATGTTAGTTACATAGATTGGAGATAGAATAAAACTAATCCACTTGTATGCTATGGTTATCCCAAATTGATGGTCTTACTAAAAGCAAATAAACCAAATTGGATACATGTCACATTGATACGTATTTTTATCCGTGCGCTTCTACAAACTAATCATTATTACTTGATATTTGAAACTATTTTCGACGCCTAAAACCAATATGCTCTTTTGGCCTCTAAAAGAGTGCTCTGACTGGCAAAAGGTGCCTTTAAGAGGCTTACTAACGCCCTTTGAAGTCCAATTAAGCACCTTTTGTGCTAATTTATAACTAATTGATTTACTGTTGGTTGCAGACTTGCTTTTTAAGCGTGATTTTATCCTTGTTTATAGCTGTTTTTATTAGAATTTATGTAATGATTTTTCAAATCCTTCTGTAGATTTTTGAAGTCTTAAATGAAAAGAATTTCTAGTGTCGGAGGAGGATAATAGGATACCTAGTCGAGTGTTTTAAACCCAAATCGGTCATTAGACCACAATATGTATAATTTCTTCTTACTATGGTATTGTTTGTTAACATCTTTTATTTTCTTATCGACATCCTGTTAGTCTTAGTAACTTGACGTAGTCCACTACGCCTACATATCCAAAGCCAAATAATCTGCTCGATAATAAAACAAAATATGTTTAGGCTCTAATGACCGAATTGGATTAAATGTTAATAATTGCATCCCTTTTAGCTGAAAATTTGTTGTTTTGATGCTTTAAAAGGTCCAAAAAGCGTAATATTCAAGTTATATTATTTTATACTTTATGATGATAAATGGGTATTGATTATCAGTAGTTTATGATTTTTATGGCCGATTTATGTTTATACAATCATCAGTTTTCTTTACTTTATGAATAATGATAACTAACTTTGCCAATAAAGAAATAATCAACAAAAATAAATTTTCAATAACTAAAAACAAGATTCACTATGAGAACAATCAGAGGTAATTTGTTCGCTATTGGACTACTCTTTTCTACGGCAATGGCGTTCACGGGATGTTCTACAGTTGATGACGGAAGTTTCACAGCACCGATAACGTTGAGTGAAAAGATTGGCGGTAAGTGGGTTGTTAATTCTGTTTTGCAGACTGATGAGGCGAATGCTCGTACAAAGACATTGACAGACCTACTCGATTTTGACACGTTTGTCATCAATCTAAACCAAGATGAGGCTGGCAATCCATCGACCTTCACGGTAGAAGGTAGTGCACCACTCTTGTTGCCTACAAGTGGCACATGGAAGATGGATTACAATTTCACAAAGAGTGATAACACGCCGAGTCGACTCCTTCTCAATGACGGAAAGGCTGAGACAGCACTCACTGTAACGGCTGTGCCGGGGAATACGAAGACACTGGAATATCGTTTGACACGCAAGACAAACGGCCAGCCTTTTGTTTCTTACACTTACAATCTGACACAGGCAGTTAAGTAATTTTGGAGTTTGGAAGTTATCAGTACTTATTCTCTTGGGCTTATCAAAGTTTCAAAGTCTTCCTTTTGTAGGACTTTTCTATAAGTTACCATCTTACTTTATTACTTCCTAACTCCCCTAAAATAACAGAATCAATATGAAAAAGATATTATTTGCATTGATGTGCTTGTTCCCCTTGGCATTGTTTGCTGATGGTGTAGAACTACCGAAGGCACCAAAGTGCTGGACAGTTCCTGCTGTCTTCACGGCTGATGAAGAGGTTACTTTCTATTATGATTTGACCGATGTCGGTTTTCAGGAGGGTGTTGACCTCTATCTCTGGGCATGGCAGCCAACTGAGCCAGATGCTGGTCATGGTGGCAATTCATCTGACTTTGCGAAGTTGGAATACGTTGGTAACAACATCTATAAGAAGACAATGGTACCAACACAGTACTTTAACAGCGATGTTTCAAAGTTTGAGGACGATGCGTGGCCAGGCTTTTGGCAGCGTCTGAAGACGAAAGATGGTAGTATGTGGTCGGGTGTTTTCGCAGCTCCTGACAGCCGTTCTGAATTCAAGGAGTTTAAGAAGTCGGGTGATGGAATCCGTTTCTTCAGTGGCAAGAAAGATAAGGGTTTCACCGATAAGTTCACCTTAGACGAGCCGTTGACAGTAGTTTTCAATCCTGATGTATATAAATTAGGTGAGAAGACATTGACAGAATTGGCAAAAGATGCCGACTTCGTAGAGTTTGCTGCACACTCAGGTTTGAACGATTGGACCGTACAACAGACCTTGGATGTATGGCGTCCTGCAGTGTTGGCAAAGACAGGTTTGAAGAAACTTTCTAATGGTTTGTACGTTTGGAATGTAGGTGTTCCAAGTGAATACTATGCTTATAACCCACAAGATGCAGGGCAGGCAGACAAGTAACCATCCTTGCTGATCCTGATGAAAAGGCAGCTTTTTCAGCTTGAAAAATATGACTTATCTTATCATAAAAGTCATTAAGGATGCTGCAGGAGCTAACCAGTGGGGCGTGAATAGTGGTGACCAAAAGCAGAAGGCTGGTACGGCTACTCCTTATCCAGACCCTGTTTTCTCTTATTTCCCAACACGTCTAAGCAGTAAGGACATCCTTACGTTGACGCGTGAATACAATGAGCGTACGGCTGGTGACTTGAAATATACTATCGTGGCAGGTACAAAGACGATTACTGGTACTATGCCTGGCGTGCGCGATAAGCGTGAGGCAACACTCGACTTGAACAAGGAGTTGCAGGGTGTGGAAGCTTCTGAGCTGAAGGTAACAGTAAAGGATCAGCACGATAAGACGGTTGTTACATCAACAATACCGCTCGTTGTGGCTGATTAATAACGGAAGAGGAGAGAATGATTCCTCGTCTTATTCAATCCATAAAAGCATTAAAATCTATGAAACTAACAATAAAAAATAAACTATCGGGACTCATCCTCTTTGCGTTGATGATGTTCTGTAGTCAGGTATCAGCACAGGACTTCACTGCTACTGGTACGGTATCTGATAGCGGTCATGAGCCACTTATTGGTGCTTCGGTGAGTGTTGTAGGTGGTAAGGTGGGTGCTATCACTGATATTGATGGTAATTTCACTATCCAGTGTCGGCAAGGTGATATGCTCGAAATCACCTATGTAGGCTATACAAGTCGTAAGGTGCAGGCAGGAAAAGGCTTGAAAGTTGTGATGGAAGAGGATGCCAAGACACTTGATGAGGTGACTATCGTGGGCGTCGGATACGGTAAGATGCGCAAGAGCGACCTTACGGGTGCCATTGCCTCAGTCAATTCTAAGGATATGAAACAGGGTGTTATCACCTCTACTGAGCAGTTGTTGCAAGGTAAGGTGGCTGGTCTTTCTATCGTACAAAGCTCTGGAGCTGTTGAGTCTGGTGCTTCTATCCGTCTTCGTGGTGGTACATCTTTGTCGGCAAGTACTGGTCCGTTGGTTGTTGTAGATGGTATTCCAGGTGTTGATATCAACTCTGTTCAACCTTCAGAGATTGTCAGCATGGATATTCTCAAGGACGCCTCTGCTGCGGCTATCTATGGTTCTCGTGGTGCAAATGGTGTTATCATCATCACTACCAATCGTCAAGGCTCAGACACTGAGGTGAATACTATTCAGTATAATGGCTATGTTGCCTTAGCTTCTGCAGCCAAAACACTCGACTTACTATCGGCTAATCAGTGGCGTAGTTATGTTCGTTCAACAGGCAATATGAGTGCTTTAGACTTCGGAGCAAGTACCGACTGGCAGAAAGAACTTATGCGTACGGCTGTCTCTCATGGGCATAATATCAACTTCTCATCGTCAAAGAAGAAGCATGGATATCGTGCCAGCTTCACTTATAACAACAATGAAGGTGTCATTAAGAACAATACTATGAACCGACTTGCTGGTTCTCTCTCTGCTTATCAGACTGGAATGAATGGTCGTTTACGCTTGGATGAGGGCATCAATACTAACTTTGACAGTTGGCATCCAGTCGATAACCGTATCTTTGAACGTATGACTAACCTTCAACCAACCTTCCCTGTCTATAATCAAGACGGCAGCTATGCTCAATTCAATGGTACAAACACAGAGAATCCAGTTGAGTTAAACAACAACAGAACTGAAGATCGCAAACGTCATCGCTTCTTAGGCTACTTGAAGGCAGAGCTTTCTCTCCTCGAAGGATTGGTTGCTACGGTCAATACATCCTATGAATTCAACTCTGTTAAGTCGGGTTTATACAAGCCTACTTACGCTCGAATGGAGGGACAGAGTGAGCATGGATGGGGTCAAAGAATCTATGATGACTATACAAATAAGCAGTTAGAACTTTACTTAACATACGATAAAAAGTTCGCAGACATCCACCATTTGAATCTTATGGGTGGTTATTCTTACCTCGATAACACCTATGAAGGCTTCAGCTCAACACGCTCTGGCTTGATTCTGATGCTTTCGGATATAAACTAACTTAGGTGCAGGGAACAGACCACAGACAGGGAGATGTGGGTTCTTATAAGGGTGAATCAAAACTCATTTCGTTCTTGGTCGTGAACTACAGCCTGATGGACCGCTATATGCTTACTGCTACGCTGCGTAATGATGGTTCTTCTCGCTTCGGTCAGCACCATAAGTGGGGCGTATTCCCTTCTCTTTCTTTGGCTTGGCGTATCTCTGAAGAGCCTTTCATGGTTTCAACACGTGAGTGGCTCGACAGCTAAAGCTAATCGCGGGCTTCGGTGTGATCAGGTAATCAGATGCATTATGAATATAGGTCGCTTTCTATCCTCTCTGCAGCAGGTCTCTGCCTACTACGATGGGACTGCGGGACATGGAAGAACCCTACACGCAGATTCAAAACCCTAACCCTCGGCCTCGCATAGGGGAGTCAACAGCACAGTGGAGACCTTGAGTGTTGATTTCTCTCTCATACACAGATTGAATGGTACGTTGGAACTTTGCTATGTTAGAAGACTTCCGACCTCCTTTTGGACTTATCCAGTACCAGCAACTCCATACCTTGTGCGTATCGATGTTGTTGCGCAGCGTTGGTGACTTAGTAAACATGCTGATTTGGAGCTACTTTGGGTTATAAAGCAGTCCGCACGAAGGACGGACACTTGATGCTAACCTCTCTTCTGCCTCACGACCACCAGGAGAGATTATTACAGAGCTCTAGCGACGATATCAGGCAGTAGGACTTCCAGCAGGTCCATCGCACAGCGTACCGTGGTATGTGTCAAAACACCCACGCACAGGTCATCAAAGAGGGCTTTCCAGCAGGTGCCTTCCGTCCCTCACTGCACAGGAATCTCGGGCAGGCGGCAAGTATATGCTTGAGAAAGACGAGGCTGAAAGTGGAAAGGTGAGGCTATTTAGGCTCCAGCAATGCCTAAGTGGAACCTTGGTCTCACTCAATGCAGCATGGCACGACTTCGCAGTGCAGCAGCAGCTTGCCATGGTATGTTCGGACGAGAGGTACTGAATGTTAGCCGCATGGTGATGTATGATCCAGCACGCTTCCCGTCACGAACACCAGACGACTTCGACAGAAAGAGTATGGTATTACAGATAGTCCAACTTTCCTCTGATTACTTCAGAGAGAATGGTGATTTCTTCCGTCTCACAGTCTATCGCTTTCTTGGGTTATTCTGATCCAGATGAGATAGTGAAGAAGATGGGTCTTAGTCGTCGTACGTTTCTATGCTGACAGCGCGAGAAACCTCTTCTGTATTACCAGGCTATAAAGGGTATCGATCCAGAAGTAAGTGTACCCAGAACCCAACGTACTGAGACTCACCCTGGTATTGACTTCTTCAGCAGTTACCCACGACCTTTTACGCACTGGGCGTGGCGAACATCGGCTTCCTAATTCACCGTAACATCAAACATTATAAGAAACATACTATTATGCAAACGATTGAATATTAGCATATCCAGACTTATCCTTCCCTGGGACGGAAGGCTTGGTTGGAGTGGGACTGCTCTTGGCAATGTGCTTCCTGTACCGCTATAACGAGACAACTCCACGATAAGGTGTCGCAGGATGACCATGGCAAGGCTTTAACTTCTACGAGGTAGCCACCATCTGGAGCGCTTGCACGCCTTACCCTCCGAGGCTATGGTTCAGCACTCCTGAGGGCTGCAGGTATCATCTGTTTACCCTACTTGTGAGTATGTATCTTTACACACAGGAGTGCTCAAGTGATGAGGCGTAACATCCCAGCGTGGTGCAGACTGGTATGATGGTGGTCTGCTATCAGCGAGTTCCATACGCCACAACTGGGACCTTCAGAACTCTGGTATCCTCTGCTGGCGATACTAACTTCACTGGTGTTTCAAAGTGTGAGATGCCATCGCTCCTATCCAGGTGGGAACAGAGGACTGCCGACGCACACGAGGAGACAGCAGAAAGTGGAGGCAGGAGTTGCGCGCTTACGATGCTTACTACTAGCACAACACTGCTCGACTGCTTTTGGAAACTTGCACCTGTCGTGACCGAGCTTTACACATGAAGGAACTCTACTAATAGCGTGAAGGATGTCTTTGCCTTTCATGAGAAGGGAACTCATGAGATTAGTCCTACCTCGCCTTCATGGCATTACCTCGCGGTACGTTTCATCCAGACGCAGCCAATACGCTCTTGGCACGACTCTATCTCAATGCCGAGGGTGTTTACTGGTACGGCTCGTTGGCAGAGACTGTCTTGATGCTTGTAATAAGGTTCAAGGCCATTCGCTGACAGCAAATTATAAGGCAAGTTTCGCATTCAGGAACGAGAAATCTCCTGAAATCATCTTCGCCAATACCTTACGATCACGAGCGAGGAACCGTGACGCAACTATCTGCGCATGCCGACCTACCACTATGATCAGAAGTTGGCTTTTCGATCCAGCTGGCGTTTATCCTGGTGGTATGGTGACTGATATCTGCGCGCAGCCGGGACTCTACTCGTCATTCGATGAAGGATGTACGTCGCCAAAGTCTGCTCATCCTTCGGTCAGCAGTATGAGTGCTAAGGACGGTTTCTGAAGCACTGATGGATGATGGCTCGCATTGAACCATATACGGAGGAGATTGACACAACTTCACCGGTGCTGCTAAGAATGCTGGTACGTCTAGAACAAGAAGTACCAGATGGAGCGCTAATGACTCGCAGGGTGCGCGACAACGACTGAGTACTAATGCGCCTGCGAAGTTGATGATGCAAACGCAGAGTTACCTGACTTCGTTTGGTTACACCTCAACAGCACTCCTTATATCAATCAGATCCATAGCGTGCAGGTAGCGGCGACCTTACAACGCTCACCTCGGTATTGTGACTGATGGAAACGCGGTTTGTATTTGAGAATCTACGCCATTTAACCCAACATCACTTGCAGGGCTGCCAAACCTGGTGGAGAAAAAGCCAGCTGATCCTGCCGACCAGCGCCACGAGTATCTATCCAATTCCACAAGAGAGTTGAGCAGAGAACCCTAACCAAAGCAGAATCCTGGTTACGAAAGTTAAATTTTTAGAAGGGTTTAGTGTTATAAAAGATGCCCAATGGTACGGCAGGGAGTTTTAGAGTCATACGGTTGCCATTTGGACTTTTAAAACTGCATTCGATGGGTTTTAAACAGAATGAAAGGACCTACTAACCCACTAAGAAAACGGCCCACTGTGAATGCAGCAACCCACTGTAATATCAGGATTAATAACATGACTTTTCTCCTATAGCTGTCTGTGGCAAATTATCTTTTCATGAAAGAAAAATATTTTTCATCGTCGAAAAGAAATATCTTCATACAGGTAGATATTTTCAAGTCATGAAATAGACTCGGAGAAAGATGACTTTTATACCTAATGTTTACCTATGGTATTTAAAAGTTTATCTTTTGCAACTAATGAAAGGGCGCATCTTTTTCAAAGCAGCAATAGAAAGTAGAGTGGGGTGGCAACGTAAGTAAATAAAAGTACCTATACCTACCACTTAAAGAATGGGAAAAGTCAGCTAAGAAGAACATTAAACGAGATGAAGTTGAAAATCAGTATTTGACATTTGCAGCTGTCTCCAGGATTGCTTTTTTGCGTCACTGTGCAGACGAAACTGTGAGGTCACCTAGAAGCCTGAGCCATTCGGTGGCTGGTCAAGTATTGTATGGGTACAAATTCGACACCATGCGGTATATGCACGATATATGCCTTGGTTTGCGACCACCATCAACCCCTAGAACGAAGGAAGTGGGGTTATCACTGGATAATGAAGGAGCTGTGACCCGAATAAGACCGATACTAATGGTAAAAGGCAGGTCAACCCCACTATTATCCACAGACGGGTCCTTGCCACGATGGTGATGAGGCGGTGCTGGATTATCAGTGTTTGCTGATGAAATATACAAACTTAGATGGTGTAATGGTTGACTGGTATGGCGTGTAAATGAACTATTGCCTTACATAAGTCATGGCTAAACCTCTTCGTGCTTTGAAGCATTACAGGAAACTGAATGAGTGTTGTTTATGAGGACAGAACACTTGAAGGGTGAAGATAGTAGGAACCGCATCCGGATCTTGGGTATCTGGCTGAAACTTCTTTAAAGATGATAGTTATGTGAAGGTTGAGGGCGTCCATTGTTATTAGACTTCGGTATATTCAGATGGAATCCTTAAAGGAGCCAGTATCATCGGTTTCTATCCTCACTACAAACAATGTTCCTTGTACTGGAAGGTAAAGATGGGTAGTGTCAATAAATGCTACCCTGTTACTTCAGACAATACTGAAATTGACGCCATTGACCAATCCTCATCCTAACTATGCAACCAGCAAAGTTACAGTTCTTTCGCAGGAAGTGCTATGCCTGGTTTCTGGACTATTACAAAGAAGGTGAGGGCAGTTGGGTTATAAAACTCACAGTACTTTGAGAACGGAGGCGTTGTTTCAGCGACAACGGTACTGGCAGAACGAGCGGTCTGATAATCTGCAAATAAACTGTGGAACTGACTATGGCGGGGAACTACTATCGAACCAGCCTTGGGTATGGGTATACAATACCTCCTCATGTTGCAGAGTTCACAGGTGTGGCTATCAGCCGACTTAAGAACTTTATCTATCGTTGGTATCAAGCACGTCGTGACTGCAACCTAATAACGCGAAAATAAAGGAGGCGCCTGCGCCCTTGTACAATTGAAGACAGGTGAGAGCGGTATGCCAGTCACTGTGTTAAATTAATATTATTAAAATCCTCATCGTGAAAACAAACGTTTGAAATCTCTTTTGGTGCTGTGCTTTGCACTTCTTCAATAGCAATGATGGCAAAGCAGGAAGCTACGATAAAGTTCTCGGGCAATCTAGCACTGACTGCAGGTGTTGATAAAGGCTGGACGACCCTTGTATTCTTTGTCGTGGCAGAGAGTAATCCTTCTCCCTTCAGCTTTAGAATGAAACTGAAGAAGATGAAGTGCTTGATAGTGACTTCCGTGTTGTAGCTTTGCAAGAGCAGCAAAAAGGACGAAACGTGGCGCCAACCATGGGGAAAAGTCGATGTGCATAACCATTATAACAGGTTATGACTATATGAAGTTGGCACAGAAGAAAGGACTTGCAGCGACAGTTGAATATCGTCTTCCGTGTCTTTCCGGCGATGGTATGGGCTTCTGAAATTATGTATTCCCAGAACCAAAGCGGTTGAGAGACTTTGTCATCAGATGAAGCTACAGAAATTCTGCTTTAAAAGGCCAGAATGGACATTTCGCCGATGCTGCTTACTATGAGGACTGTGGACGAGTTCGCAGGTAGAAGGAAGGTGCTCGGTTACTATCAATGTGAAACCAGACCTTTATGCGCATGATGCTTCGGTAAATCAGTAGACTATTCTTCAGCTGAATGTTAAGCCTGCGAGATAAAAGATGTAACGTAAGACTGAGGCTGAGTTAGTTCCGTGAATAAGCTGGCAGGTGGAAATGCCGCTCGCTCGTGGTCCTTGGCGTATGTTGTCGGTGGAATAAGGTGGGCGGTTTGATTACAAACCGTGCTCATGTGGAGCCTCAACAGGCCTTGTAAGATTAAGGATACATCATGGATTACAGAAGAGTACGCGGCGGTGTGCGAACCATCTCATACGGAAGCAACACAGCTTGGGCTCTGGTCCTATGACATGGTGCCACAGCCGAGAATACAAAAACCTTTACATACGACTTTGCTGCAAAGCATGGTTCAAGGGTGTATTGGTTAGAGGTTGGAACTATGGATGGGAAAGCAGCTGAGGTAAAGAAGATGATAAATTCAACTTCACAAAAACTATCTAGTTATGACTTTGAGGATTGAGAAGTATACTGTCAAGGGTGTCTCACTCATCGCTCACAACAAGATGAAATTAGTACACAAGAACCATAAAGCTTCAGACAGGAAGAAACTCTCTCTCTACGAGAAGATGAATCAAGGCTGTTAGATGAGTTGTGTCAACAATCTAATGGATGCTAAGAACTGTACTCTCAATATGGTGTGCGTCACTATGCCAAGGTAATAGGGCTGCAACTCATATGTCACGACATAATTGAGTTAATCATGAGCCTGCTATGCCAGCAGGTTTTACAGCGTATATCCAAGCCTCGTACCCGGTGATTGTGGGGACAAAGAGTGGAATGCTTGGACGACAATGGTGGTAATCACTCTCTTACCATCTTTGTGCTTCCCTTTCACCACCGTCAATTGGCGGACCAATAGACTTTGCATGAGTATCTTTAATCTTTGAAGGTAAAGGTTTCCACAGCGCGCATCCACACAGCACTTGCCCAGCAGTTGGCTGGGTATATTTTAATTGTTACGCCATGGCAGATGGCAATAGAGCAAATTAGCTTCTAAAGACCAACCAACCTTTGCTTTCATTGAGGCGATGCCTTCTAATTGTAAAGAACAGTTAATTCATGCGGAATGGGTAGTATATTATTTGGCGACGGGATCGCGATAGTGAAACTGGTTGTTGGAGTAGGTGGCGAGAATGCCACGTGATATCAGTTGAAACTCGACTTCGCTACCCATTAAGCTACCGAGCAATCATCTATAAGAGATGGTTCTGATACTGAATACGATAAGAATCCTTACTCTCGAAGCGATTGAACGGCAGGTGGTTAACAACAGGCAATTGCCAACACGCCAGCTAAGGTGGTGGCTGCCATTCAGTTGGTTTTATTTGAAATGAATAACTTTTTAAAAGTGATTATCAAGCCTTTATGACAAGATTATCGGGCTTGATGTCCATCTTCTTCTACTATGGGCAAATGCACCTATCCTTGCAAGTTGGTCGTGCCTTGCTTGATACACTATCATGCCAATAATGATTCTCCAAGAACCTTTTCTATTACTGTTGATATCCGCACATGTCTTGGGCGTGCTACAGGCAGGTGAGGCATTGGCACCAGCGGAAGGTTAATCGATGCAATACGTTGTTAGATAGTTGTGTATATCGCCGGTAAAAGATGATAGGAAAGGATCCTATTTTTAGGATTGCTCTTTTTACCTTTCGAAAACTTGTTTTATTAGAATATTTTCGTTAGTTTTGCATTGTATAAATGCTTTACATAGATTAGATAGTAAAACACCTGCTGAATTTTGGTGATTGATAAAGATTTTGTGACCAGTGTTGTTTGTTGTATGTGGGAAAGCGACTTTTGTATTCTATCGATATACATCTTTTGGCGAGCAAAACGCAGGGCTGCAGAAAATTAATAGATTGAGTTTTTACTTTGGGTGATGATGGCTATGCCGCAACGCACATCCAGGTCAGACCTCAACTATATCGGGTGTATTACTCGATTCTTTTGACCCATGAGGGCGAACCATACGCCACTATCAGAGTCTACAAAGGTAAGAAAAAGCGAAACACCGGTGGCGATGTCGGTGACAGCAGAGGACGGAAAGTTCTCTCAAAAGGTAACAGGACAGGGCAGCTATGTAGTTTCCTTCACTTCAATGGGTCGTAAAGAGATTGTGCGTAGGGTACAACTCACGGAGGCTGGAGGTATTATCGACCTCGGAAACCTCCTTGTTCAAGACGATACAAAGCAGCTGAAAGGGGTTGAAGTCGTGGCTCAGAAGCCGCTTGTAAAGATGGAAACCGACAAGATGACCTACGATGTTCAGAGTGACAATGATGTCAAGACAAACACCGTACTTGATATGTTGCGTAAGGTTCCGATGGTAACAGTAGACGGACAGGACAACATCACCGTCAATGGACAAGGTTCCTTCAAGGTCTATGTGGATGGAAAACCTAACGTAATGTTCTCTTCTAATCCCTCACAGATATTCAAGGCGATGCCTGCTTCGGCTGTGAAATCAATCGAAGTAATCACAAACCCCGGTGCAAAATATGATGCAGAAGGAGTCGGTGGTGTGCTGAATATCATTATGAACAGCGGTGATGGAAAGAGCAAGACAAAGATGAACGGATATAATGGTAGTGTGGCTGCCACCATGAGTAATAAGGGATACCGTGGCTCAACCTTCTTTAGCGGACAGCAAGGAAAGCTCACCTACAGTGCAAACTTAATGGTATCAAAAGGCAAGGCAGACGGAACAGAAACAGAGATACGCCGTACCTCATCTGATGGGTCACGTATGGACTATTGGCAGAGGGGTAATACAAACTTCAATTTTACGATGGCTAACATCAGCTTAGGTTATGAACTCGATTCTATGAGTAATATTGGTGCTACATTCGGGTTGACTGGTCACACGATGAAAAACGATGGTCACCCTACGACAACCTTCTCTGGTGGAAGCTATGGAACCGGTTTTACGTATGGTAATCAGATGACGATGGAGAATAAGAGTACGTCGTTTAACGGAAGTGTTGACTATCAACGTTTCTTTAATAAGGCACGTACAAGTAGTTTGACATTGAGTTACCTCTTCACTACTTCCCCTGCTGAGAGTAATAACCGACGCACTTATGACGCGCTTCCAGCAGGTGTTACGATTCCTTTATCCGACCTTTATTCAACAGCAAAGACACGTGGAACGGAGCATACTGTGCAGGTTGACTTTACGACTCCATTAGGAAAAAGGACAGACGAACACGGCTTATGGTATTATCGTACGTGGTCGTTGGACCCGTTCATGCCTTTCACGGTTTATGCTGCTCACTGGGCTTACGTATCCATGCTCAATGGAGGAGTTGACTATGGAGATATTCGTTCAGAGCAGTTGGGCCAACAACTTTGGATAGCAAGCACAACGCATTCTTAAACGTACAACAAACTTGGAGGGATGGGTTGGAGTGTATTTGTGGGTTGGATTGACTAGAGCATTCATTGCAGGGGATAGTGGAGGCTGTATGTTCACGTCAACCTTTTGCAGGTTCATCGAGACAAACTCAATCTTAGTTTGATGATATTTCGTACCGCTGACGGGAAGATGCACATCAGAGCAAGCAGCTCATGGTGCTAATTTTCCCGAGAACCACATGAGATGTCACGATACCAGCACAACACGTGGGTTACATCTTGGAACTTTGGAAGCGCTGAAAGCAGTTCAAACACATGAGGTAAGATTTCAAATGGCTGAAGGGGAGAAGAATGACCAACAAATGGATGGTGTTGGAATGGGTGCTGGCACTGGTATGTGGTTCTATCGCCGTTGTTTTCATGAAAATAATGTTTCTTCACATGAGAAGAAAAATATTTCTTTTCATGAAATAATTCTTTATTCATAATTTATAGTTATGGTCTTTCTGTGGATGACTCCGTAGAATGTTGGTTCCCCATATGTTTTATTCTACGTAAAAGGAGCATAAAAAGAAGCGATATCAAAGTGTTTTTGATGTGCTTTTTTCCTTGTATTTTGTAAATAGCATTAGTAAACGTGTTGATAATACGAGTTTGTGTCACTGAGTTTATTGGCCTGAAACTTTAATATTGATGTATTTGTTACTATATGTTTTTGGTCAGCCAAGACAAACTAAAACATGGTGTTATGTGCAGAAATTTGTTTTGTAGCTGTTTCAAGTTATAACTATGGGAGAGTGGAAACAAAGCGATTGATGAATAATTTCAGAGGTGGTATCAATGCCATTCTGATGTCCTCGTCGACTGGAAAGACTCCTTGGTGTGGTGTGTGTGAGCTGAGTCGAAGATATTGTGCGATTTATTTGTTTGTCTTTGGATGTGGCAGTATGACTTTACGGCCGTTTGGCGGCGTCAGAGTGCTGAAGCAGACGGCATCAAAGCGGAGTGTATGTGGCTCGAGGAGGCAAAGGTCTTGTATGACTTACGCCAAGATATCATTCAGTCAGATGGTGATTTTTTATTTCTTTGGGTATAACTCCGACGACACATACACCAGAAAAAGGAAATGCTTGAGATGGCTGAAAAGATTGCCATAAAGAAATAGTTGTTGTCTGTTGAGTGGTTCAACAGATAGAATTGAGATGACTGATAGTAGCATGTACAGGCTTTGATAAGGGTGTGTGGCAACATCAAATTTGATAGCACCATGATGAGTAACATTTTCCTACACCGCAGTATGCCTTTCTATCAGTTTGGCGACTTGATAGTGCTCGACAGATACCATCGTGAGTGGGTGGGTATTGTCAGCCATTTGCAGATGGTGAAGAGGACTATTGATTGGCCCTTGCGGAGAAATATGCAGCTTACAGACAACTATTCAACCTGGGTCAGCAGTTATCTTGGCTCGTTTATACACAGAAGGAAGAAGGAGAGACTGTGGATGAAACCGATATCAAACAGGTAACGAACGACCTTTTAGCAACGAATGAGTACTCTTTATGCAGATGGTTGAACCCCTCTCGGAGTATCAACTTAACTTTCTGCGTGCCTTATGCTCTGGTGTTACGAAGGACTTTGGACTTGCAAAGATACGAGAGAAATATCAATTGGGTAGTTACTCGAATATCAACCGATTACAGAAAGCGCACAGGCGTGACCGATAGAGAAACGTGGGACGGAGTTGGCTATTACATGTTTGCCAAGTGGTTTCAACGGAAAATGTTTAAGTCAGAGGAGGCATAAAATAAAGAGTCAAGTCAATAGTTTTTATCGTATACTTTCTTCTTTGAAAACTATTGACATTCTAACATAATTGACTTCATTATAGTCTTATTTCTTATCCATAGTGTCACATTACTCCGTTATCATCTTACGTGATATGCGTAGGAGGATGGCGAAGAGGATAACTGCAGTGATGAAACCAGCGATGGCATCAATGAGATAATGCGCTTGAATATAAACAGTGGCACAGCAAAGCAGAGATAGAAAGGTACAGGATGGCTAAAGTTATAGTTGCGATCGTGCAAAGGCCAACTGCTGAAATGGTGCAACACCAACGTGTGAAACTTGGAAGGCTGCAGTGAGACGCTCACCAGCAGCTTTAGCATCTCCAACGGTGATGAAGATGAAATCGGTATATCCTGGGCCAGTAAGCCTCCTGATGATTGAGTAGTCGTGAACATTAGGAAGATGCCCGCTGTCACGTTCTGTAATAATCGCCTTATAATAGAAGAGTGGGTCCTGTTACAGGCACGAAGATAAAAGATAACGTAATAAATAAAGAAGGAAGAGA
>BNJV01000478.1_pt1 | contig 50327 bp, 64 predicted proteins | sample 8540591 | NCBI WGS metagenome assembly BNJV01 (sample SAMD00202457, study PRJDB9452) | human saliva metagenome | host: Homo sapiens | reverse complement strand
CAGATACACCACGTCCGCCAGTCGAGCGCCCGGTCGATCTGGCGACGATCCGACGGCTGAGCATAGCCCTGAGAGGCAAATGAGTTGGCGCAAACGGCAGCGGATACGAAGGTGCGGAAGCGGATAATCAGAACACACCGACGCCACAATCATCACCGTGACGGAGGGCAGACGGCACGCGAACATCATGCCCCGCTCTCGCAGGAGCATAATGGTCCGACGCGCGGACTCAGCAAGCCCATTACCGCGCGTATACAGATCGTTAATTACGAACAGGATCTTGAGCTGGGCGGATGAACACACCCACAGGGGAGCCACACCCAATTGTAGCCACGAGAACACAGCGACAAGTCCTTTCGCAGACGGAACGAACCCCAGCTCCCCATGCAAGACATCACAAAGAGTTGCTCAGAAAGTAGCGACTACTAAACTAGTCCTGTCAATCAGTCTTTCGTAACGAGGAACTACCGTGCGCCCTCCGTCGAACTCCTGACGCGCGTCGCGTCGGTCGCCGTCGCTTCCTCGTGATCGTTGCACCGATCTCCACCGTCTCCAACGCGGATGCCCTCTCCCCACCCCCTTCCTGGACAAACGGCGCCGACGAAGCTTCGGCGAACTAACCCTCGCGGGGAACGCTGTCGAGCGTCACCACACCTTTTCAGCACAAACGGGCTGGCCTCGTCCCAGGTTAGGAACGAGGCCGGGGCGTGACTATCCGAAACGGAGCACGAGATCAGCGCGGCGCTGCCCTCGGTGAGTCCTCGTCGGAATCGGTCCAGCCGAATGCCTTGCGCAGCTTCTGGCCGGTCTTCTCGATCGGGTGAGCCTCTTCCTCGGCGCGCAGCCTGCAACTCGAGGGCACCGTTATCCTGATCGGCGATGAACTTGCGGGGCGAAGGTGCCGTCACAGAATGTCGGCCAGAACAGCCTTCATGGCCTCCTTGGAGGACTCGTTGATGACGCGCGGGCCGGAGACGTAGTCGCCGCACTCAGCGGTGTCGGAGCAGGACCAACGCTGCTTGGTGATGCCACCCACTCGTTGATGAGGTCGACGATCTGCTTCATCTCGTGGCAGACCTCGAAGTAGGCGATCTCGGGCTGGTAGCCAGCCTCAACCAGGGTCTCGAAGCCAGCCTGGATCAGGTGGGAGACGCCGCCACACAGGACAGCCCTGCTCGCCGAACAGGTCGGTCTCGGTCTCTTCGGTGAAGGTCGTCTTGATGACGCCGGCGCGGGTGCCGCCGATGCCCGTTTCGCGTGAGGACAGGGGCCAGCTCCCAAGCCCTTACCGGAGGCGTCCACCTCGACGGCGACGACGTCCGGGGTGCCCTGCCCTGGGTGTAGGTCTCGCGGACCCAGGCCCGGGGGCCCTTGGGGCGACCATGATGACATCGTGGCCTCAGGGGACCTCGATGTAGGCCGTAGCGGATGTTGAAGCCGTGCGCGAAGGGAGGGCGACGCCCTCCTTCGGGTTGAGGGCAATCTGCTCGGCGTAGACGTAGCGCTGAACCTGGTCGGGCAGCAGACGGAGACGACGTCGCCCCTCGGCGACGGCCTCGGCCACGTCCCGACCTCGAGGCCGGCGGCCTCAGCCTGGCCCAGGAAGATGAACCGGGGCGCAGGCCGACGACCACGTCAACTCCGGAATCCTTCAGGGTTCAGCGCGTGCGCGCTGACCCTGCGAACCGTAACCAATGATGCGCAACCTTCTTGGACTGGATCGGCGACAGGTCTGCACCGTCGTCGTAGATGATCTCTGCCATTTTTCATTTCTCCTTCGGTTGATCCGTGATCGAGCGCGACCCGCGGCCGATGTGCCACGGCGCCCGACTGGACGAGTTCGGTGACGCCGTAGGGGCTCCAGGGCCCGCAGCAGCGCCTCCAGCTGGTTGGGGAGCCGATCGACTCGATGACGACCGACTCGGGTTGCACGTCGACGACGTGTGCGCGGAACAGGGTCCACGATCTGCAGGACCGAGGTGCGACGGCTCTCGTCAGCCTGGACCTTGATCGCGAGCAGACGCCGTTCGGCGGAGTCTTCGGGTTCAAGCTCGACGACCTTGAGGACGTTGATGAGCTTGTTGAGCTGCTTCACCACCTGCTCGATGGGCGCGGAGTCGGCGTCCACGATGATGGTCATGCGAGAGATTTCGGGATGTTCCGTCTCTCCCACAGTCAGCGACTTGATGTCAAAAGGCGCGGCGGGCTAGCGCGGCGACGCGAGTGAGCACGCCGGGCTTGTTCTCGACCAACACGGCCAGAGTGTGACGATTCGTCATCAGTCTTCCACCTCCCAGTCGGGCGCCATGCCCTTGGCGTAACAAATCTCATCGTTGGACACGCCCGCGGCGACCATCGGCCAGACCATCGAGTCCTTGGAGACGCGGAAGTCAATGAGAACGGGGCGATCGTTGATCGACATGGCCCATTCGATGGCCTCGTCGACCTCGTCGATGGAGCGAACGGTGCGCGCGGCCATGCCGTAGGCCTGCGCGAGCATCTCGAAGTTGGGGATCTGCTCGCCTCGACGGGGTTGAGCGTCGTGTTCGAGTAGCGCTTGCCGAAGAACAGGGACTGCCACTGGCGGACCATGCCCAGCACCGAGTTGTTGATGAGGGCGACGCTTGATCAGGGATGCTGCTGATCGTGCAGGTGGCCAGTTCCTGGTTGAGTCATCTGGAAGCGAGCCGTCGCCGTCGATCGCCCACACGACCTTGTCCGGGGCCGCGATCTGGGCACCCATGGCTGCGGGGATGCAGTAGCCCATGGTGCCGGAGCCGCAAGAGGAGATGAAGCTGCGCGGGTTGTCCAGCGTGATGAACTGGGCGGCCCACATCTGGTGCTGGCCCACGCCCGTCACGTAGATCGCCTCGGGGCCGACCTTGTCAGAGAGCTTCTTGATGACTTCCTGGGGCGCCATCATGCCGTCTTCGGGCTCGGCCCATCCGATCGGGTACTTGGTGCGCAGGCGGTCGAGGTAACGCCACCATCCGGAGATGTCCGCCTTGTTTTTCCGACGAGGCCTGGGCGATTCCTTCGGTGAGGATCGGCAGGGGCGGTCGCCAGGTCGGCGACGATCGGGATGTCGGCGTGGCGGTTCTTCGAGATCTCTGCGGCGTCGATGTCGATGTGCACGACGGTCGCGCGGGGCGCGAAGGAGTCGAGGCGGCCCGTCACGCGGTCGTCGAAGCGGGCGCCGAGGGCGACGATCAGGTCGGCGCGCTGGAGGGCACCAACGGCCGCCACGGTGCCGTGCATGCCGGGCATACCGAGGTTGTGGCGATCGGAGTCGAGATCGCGCCGCGGGCGGTCAGCGTGGTGACGGCAGGGGCGTTCGTGACCTCGACGAGGTCAGCGAGGGCATCAGTGGAGCCGGGAGCGCACGATGCCGCCGCCCACGTAGGCACGAGGGGCCTGGGCGTCAGCAATCGCGCGGGCAGCCGCGCGCACTGCTTCATGTTCGGCTTGTCCGCGACGCGCTGGCCGGGCAGGTCGAGACGGGGAGGCCAGGAAAAGTCCATCTCGGCGATCTGAGCGGACTTGGTGATGTCCACGAGGACCGGGCCGGGGCGGCCGGTGCCCGCGAGGTGGAAGGCCTCGGCCAGGCGCGCTGGGATCTCCGCGGGATCCGTGACGAGAAGGAGTGGCGGTACGGGCATCGACGCGCCCACTAACGTCGGCTTCCTGGAAGGCGTCACTGCCGATCAGGGGATGCACCGACCTGGCCCGAGATCACGGCGATCGGACGGAGTCCATGCAGGCGTCACCCAGGGCGGTGATGCACGTTGGTGGCGCCGAGTGGCACGTCCGCGATCGCGCAGCCGACCTTACCGGGTGGCCACGGCGTAGCCTTCGGCGGCGTGGCCCGCGCCCTGCTCGTGACGGACAAGAATGTGGCGGATGGACGTCGACGCCATCAGCGGATCGTAGGGTCGGGAGGAATTGCGCCGCCGGGCATACCGAACACGTCGGTGACGCCCAGGGCCTCGAGGCTGGCACAATTGCCTCGGCTCCGGTCATGCGGGTGGTGTTGGCGGTGTCGCTCACCATTCGTCCTCTCAATCGTTGGGACCGTCTCAAGAAAAACCCCGTCAGATCCGGCGGTCGCGCGGATGCGAGGAATTCGGCGATGCGATCCATCCTCCGTTACGCGGCAGGTATCGCACGCGGTGCGGCATTGACCAGGGCGAGGATTCAATTCCGTGAGCGTTAAGCATGCCTTTACCGTATCTCTCCCTGAGCGCCGCGCTCTTCCCTCATCTCATTGTGCGGACCTTTGGGCTCTGAGTCGCCATCTAGGACGATGGACTGGAGATGCAGCACGTATTACTGCTTTAATTGATACATACCTCATATCACAATCCACAACACGGAATTTCATCAGTGCATCAGATCTTTGAGATTCTGAGGCGAACAGCCGGTTCTGTTCCTCTTCATTCTCATCGGTATGAGGCATGGCGTTCGGCCATAGTGAAAATCAAGGTATTAGCCTCAGCACCGCCGTTCTCTTCTTTGCCATCGCGTTGGCTGCATGGGCGCAGTCCTACGGTATCGAGCTGCGCGTTACCCCAGTTGGGCACCCTCGGCCTGACGCTGTTCACGTTCGCGATCGGCATCAACTCGGGCGCGTCGTTCTTCCACAACCTGAAGACCGCCGTCGGCCCGATCCTGACGATGGTTGCCCTCTACGGCATCGCTGCCACCGTCGGTCTCTACCTCGGTAAGGCCATGGGCATGGACGTTCCGCTGATCGCCGGTACCTTTGCGGGTTCGGTCACGAACACGCCCGCTCTGGCCGCCGCCGGCGAGGCATCCGGCGATCCGGCCCGCGCGACGGTCGGCTACTCGATCGCCTACCTTTTTGGCGTCATCGGCATGCTGGCGGCTTCGATGGCCGCACTGCACTACGGCCGTAACGACAAGGACGCACCCTCTCCCCTATCGAACCGCACGATTCGCGTCGAGCGCGACGATCACCCCTTCGTCGGCGACATCTACGAAAAGCTCGGTGAGAAGGTCTCCTTCTCCCGTCTGCGCCGAGGCGAGACCGGCCCGATCACCCGTCCCCAGATGTCCGACACCCTGGATCCCGGTGACCTCGTGACGGTTGTCGTGCCCCCGCGAGCTCGTCGCTCGCGCCGCCGCCAGCTGGGCCACGCGTCCTCGCATTCCCTCAGCGCAGGACCGCTCCTACCTGGACTTTCGCCGCGTGACGATCTCCAATCCGAAGGTCGCCGGCCGCACGGTCGCCTCAGCTCGGCCTCGCCAAGATTTCTCCGCGACGATTTTCGCGCGTGCGCCGCGGTGACGTCGACATGGTCGCTGAGCCGGGCCTGGTGCTCAGGAGGGCGACCGCGTGCGTGTCGTTGCCCCCACGTCCAAGATGGCTGAGATCACGAGTTCTTCGGTGACTCGTCCCGAGCCTCACAGACCTGAACCCCATCGCCCTGGGCATCGGCATGGCACTGGGCATCGCAATCGGCGAGCTGCCGATCCTGACTCCCCTCCGGTGAGTACTTCTCCATCGGTTTCCGCCGCCAGCACGCTCATCGTCGGCCTGATCTTTGGACGCATCGGTCGCATCGGCCCCATCGCGACTGCGCTCCTTCACAACCTGCCAGGTCATGGCCGAGCTAGCCTGCTGATCTTCCTCGCACAGGCTGGAGCCAAGGCAGGGCGGTCAGATCCTCGAGGCCTCACCTCGGGCGACTGGATCCGCATCTTCGCCCTGGGCATCGTCATGACGTCGATTGTGGCGATCGGCCTGTACTGCACGATGCGGTGGGTCTTCAAAGATGGGCGGCACGAAGCTCGCCGGTCTGCTCGGTGGCGCTCAGACGCAGCCCGCCGTTCTCGCCTTCGCAAACGGCCGCACCAACGCCGATCCTCGCGTGGCACTCGGCTACGCGTTGGTCTACCCGGTTGCGATGGTCGGAAAGATCGTCGTCGCGCAGATCCTGGGCGGCATGTAGCTGTAGATTCTCCCGCGGGTTCGATCCCGCGCAACAATGGGGCCGACCCGCACGGGTCGGCCCCATTCGTATGCCTCCTGTCGTCCCTCAACCATCAAGGCCACCGCGAAGCTCTCAAGGGCGCGCGGCCTGCGGTGCCCGTGGGCGACACCGGGGTCAGGTAATCAAAATGCCAACACGCGGCCTGCGAGGCCTGACTGCACCTCCCCGCCTGGTTGGAGGTAGACACGGCGCTTGTGAGGCCTGGCTGCGGTGCCCGTGGGCGGTGCGCGGTTGGTAGCCAGGAACGAGAGCCCGCCGCGACGCACTCACCTGATCAATCCTCGCGGCATCGCCTTTGTTCCGGGCACCGCATGGCCTGCCCGCCCGCTCGTCGCCCACGCCGCGAGCTGCGCTCGGCGCGTCGCCTCGAAGCCCGGCCAGGCCCCGCAGGCCCCTGCTGCGCCTCCTCACAAGGGCGACGCTTGCTCAGTACATTGTCGTGGCCCTGCATGCCTGCCAACTCGGCCTACGCACAAACGAGGCCGCGACCGGTTTCCCGGCCACGGCCTCGTCGATGAATGAGCGTCAGCGTGAAATCAGCGCGACGAGCACTCGAGCGGTCACCGCCGCGACGCACACGATCGCGATGTTGCGTCCGACCGCGCGGATTTCGTCGCGGTCGATCTCGTGCTCGACCTCGAACGACGGTGGCTTCAGACTTGCGTCGATCTCGACCTTCACGCGTTCTCCTCCTCGTACTCCCACAGGTTCGGGACTCGATCTTGCTTTTCGACGAGCCAGTTCTTGTCCGTCAGCATACGGGAAAGCGCCAGCCCCATACCGATAGCCACGATCGTGAACATCACCGTGAAAAGCGCTGCGAGAGCATCGTCAATCTGCTGGTTGTTCAGGTAGGTGAGCGCACGGTACAGCGGCACACCGGGAATCATGATGACGACGGCGGGGACCGACAGCGTCACGCGCGAGAAGCGCGTCCGGCGGGCAACGAACACAGCGAGAAGGCCAGCAGCGAGCGCCGCGAGGCCGACGGCGGCCGGAGCGGGAACGCCGAGTTCCAGATGGAGCGCGATACGAGCCGTATTGATAACCGCACCGATGAGAGCGGCCGTCGCGCAGACGCGTTGCGGCGAGTTGAAAAGCATCGCGAACCCATATGCGGCCACAAAGCTCGTGAGGAAGCGCAGGAGGTAATGCAGCCAGGGAACGAGCGAGACACCGTACTCGGGAGTCACAGACCAACCGAAAACAGCCGAAATCGCCCAGACGGCCACGCCCGCCGACATGACGAGCATCGTGACGTACACGAGGCGGCCGACGCCACCCTGGAAGTCTTGACGGACCAAATCGATCAGGCCCGTCACAGTGGGGAATCGGGGACCGGGAAAAAGCAGCGCGGAGATGAAGCCAGCCTGATGCGTCGACTCGATGCCGAGGAATTGCTGGGCCGGTGCAACCAGCAAAATGTAGATCATCGCAGCCAAAGCGCCACTGGGCCATCCAGACGCCGAAGTGGTTCATGTGCCGGATCAGCATCTGGCGACGCAGGGCCTGCCCGAAGAACGAGGCAACGGCGACGGCGGGCACTCGACCCATCCCCGCCGTTGAGGAACGCGAATGCCGCACAGGCGAGACCGGAGAGCAAGCGTTGGAAAACCAGTCGTAGAGACCGAGATCTTCGCGATCTTGTCGAGCTCGTCAGACACGTCTTCGACTCGCACGGACTTACCATGCAAAGAAGCCACGTAGTTGTTGATACGGTCAATCTTATCAGCGTTTACGCCCATGAGACGCTGCTCAGCGAGCTCCGTGCGGAATGTACCGTTCGCGTACGCAGTCGCGATAATCTCTGTGTACGTGACCTGCGCTCGATGCTCGAAATACCGACTGCGCGTGCAGGTCAGCCATCGACTTCTTGACGCGATAAGCGCTCGCGCCAAACGACAGAAGCATTTGGCCGAGCCTGAGTACTACCTGAGATTGATAGGCGAGGCGGTCATGCGCCGCCATACGTTGAGCGAGAACCTCATCCTTACCACCATGGTGGTGAGGTCCGTGCTGATGTGCAGAAGTGACCATGGATATAGCATCGCATGCAAAAGGACAGAACGTGGGCGACGTTGGTCCGTGACGTGTGGTTTTTCATCTGCTGGACACACGCTCAGTCGGATTGCGAACAACTGCTCGTCATCGATACCGCATGCCTCGTGCCGGCAAGGTACAAAGGGCGTAGACCTGCTTCTTCAACATAACGCAAAATAAAAAAGAAGCGGCCAGAGACGAAAGGTCACTGGCCGCTTCTGTACGTGTGTTGTGGCGGTGTCCTACTCTCCCACAACCTGTCGGTTGCAGTACCATTGGCGCTGCCGGGCTTAGCTTCCAGGTTCGGAATGGAGGCTGGGCGTTTCCCCGGTGCTATGACCACCACAAGATTGGGTGTTCAACACTGTCCCCACTGTTGGTGGTGGGGGTGTGGGTTGATCGTGGTTTGTATAGTGGTTGCGGTTGTTTTGCTTGCCTGTTTTGTTGTTCACCCGTTCACTGTGTGTTGGGGTGTTGTTTAGTGTTGGCCCATTAGTACCAGTCGGCTCACGAGCACCTCGCGGTGCTTCCACCTCTGGCCTATCGACCCGCTCGTCTGGCGGGGGCCTCTCACCCCACTGGGGGGCGTGGAAATCTCATCTTGAAGCAGGCTTCCCGCTTAGATGCTTTCAGCGGTTATCCCTTCCGAACGTAGCCAACCAGCCATGCACCTGGCGGTACAACTGGCACACCAGAGGTTCGTCCATCCCGGTCCTCTCGTACTAGGGACGGCCCTTCTCAAATTTCCTGCGCGCACAGAGGATAGGGACCGAACTGTCTCACGACGTTCTGAACCCAGCTCGCGTACCGCTTTAATGGGCGAACAGCCCAACCCTTGGGACCAACTCCAGCCCCAGGATGCGACGAGCCGACATCGAGGTGCCAAACCATGCCGTCGATATGGACTCTTGGGCAAGATCAGCCTGTTATCCCCGGGGTACCTTTTATCCGTTGAGCGACCACGCACCCACGTGCCATGGCCGGATCACTAGTTCCTGCTTTCGCACCTGCTCGACCCGTCGGTCTCACAGTCAAGCTCCCTTGTACACTTGCACTCGCCACCTGATTACCAACCAGGCTGAGGGACCTTTGAGCGCCTCCGTTACATTTTAGGGAGGCAACCGCCCCAGTTAAACTACCCACCAGGCACTGTCCCCAACCCGGATCACGGGCCAAGGTTGAGGTGACCGCTTGAACCAGAATGGTATTTCAACGACGACTCCACCACCGCTGGCGCGGCAGCTTCACAGTCTCCCACCTATCCTACACAAGTCCAAGCGAACACCAATACCAAGCTATAGTAAAGGTCCCGGGGTCTTTCCGTCCTTCTGCGCGAAACGAGCATCTTTACTCGTACTGCAATTTCACCGAGTTCGCGGTTGAGACAGCGGAGAAGTCGTTACGCCATTCTGTGCAGGTCGGAACTTACCCGACAAGGAATTTCCGCTACCTTAGGATGGTTATAGTTACCACCGCCGTTTACTGGGGCTTAAATTCACCGCTTCCACACCCACAAGGAGTGTTAACGGTTCCTCTTAACCTTCCAGCACCGGGCAGGGCGTCAGGTGCGTACACATCGCCTTACGGCTTCGCACGCACCTGTGTTTTTGATAAACAGTCGCTTCTCCCTATTCTCTGCGACCCCACAACCCCACCAACACGCGCGGTGTTGGGAAGTCACGGGGTCCTCCTTATCCCGAAGTTACGGAGGAATTTTGCCGAGTTCCTTAACCACGATTCACTCGAACGCCTCGGTATACTCTACCTGACCACCTGAGTCGGTTTAGGGTACGGGCGCGTCATGCCCTCACGTCGAGGCTTTTCTCGGCAGCTTAGGATCACCACAAGTCCACACACGCGTGTGTCCCTCATCAGTTCTCACCCACGTGTCCCCCGGATTTACCTGAGAGACGGGCCACAACCTTAAATACGCACAACCATCGGCGCACTGCAGCTACCTGTCTGCGTCACCCCTGTTAACACGCTTGCCTACCATCACCGGGACCCCAAGACCCACACGCACGCTCGCGGCCCGAAAGCCATGAGGGCGCGTGAGCAGATTGGTTAGCACAATGACGTCAGCATGGGCGGTCACAACGCGGTACCAGAATATCAACTGGTTGTCCATCGACTACGCCTGTCGGCCTCGCCTTTCAGGACCCGACTAACCGGGCGGATAAACCCTAGCCCTGGAACCCATGAGTCAATCGGCGCTGCGAGTTCTCACCGCAGATTCGTTACTCATGCCTGCATTCTCACTCCCACACAATCCACCAGAAGTTCCCTCCAGGCTTCACCTCGTGCAGGACGCTCCCCTACCCAACAACACACCAGCACTCCAGTTCCTGGCGCCAGCTATCCGTGTCGTTGCCACAGCTTCGGCGGTACGCTTGAGCCCCGCTACATTGTCGGCGCAGAACCACTTGACCAGTGAGCTAGTACGCACTCTTTCAAGGATGGCTGCTTCTAAGCCAACCTCCTGGTTGTCACCGCGACTCCACATCCTTTCCCACTTAGCGTACGGCTTAGGGGCCTTAGCTGATGATCTGGGCTGTTTCCTCTCGACTACGAAGCTTATCCCCGCAGTCTCACTGCCGCGCTACACCCTAATGGCATTCGAGTTTGGCTGACGTCAGTAACCCACAGGGCCCATCGGCCATCCAGTAGCTCTACCTCCACCAGGGACCACGCGACGCTGCACCTAAATGCATTTCAGGGAGAACCAGCTATCACGGAGTTTGATTGGCCTTTCACCCCTACCCACAGTTCATCCCCCAGGTTTTCAAACCCTGGTGGGTTCGAGTCCTCCACACAGTCTTACCTCTGCTTCAACCTGACCATGGGTAGAATCACCCCGCTTCGGGTCTAGAACACGCGACAAACGCCAATTTTTCAGACTCGCTTTCGCTACGCATACCCACACGGGTTAAGCACGCCACGTATCACTAACTCGCAGACTCATTCTTCAAAGGCACGCCATCACCCCACAAGGCTCTGACGGCTTACAGGCACACGGTTTCAGGTACTATTTCACTCCCCTCCCGGGTACTGCTTCACCATTCCTCACGGTACTCATGCACTATCGGTCATCAAGTAGTATTTAGAAGCTTACCAAGTGGTCTTGGCAGATTCACGCAGATTTCACTGAGTCCCGCACTACTCGGGCACCACACCCACACCACACGCCACCGGTCCGTTTACACGACTCTCACGCTCTACGGTCAGACTTCCCAGACTGTTCAACTCCCAGCAACACATAATGCGACCCCCCGGCAGAAGGATCCAACATGGCCCCACAACACCAAACACGCAACGGCCGCCGCCTCTCACACGCATCTGGTTTAGCCTCCTCCGCTTTCGCTCGCCACTACTCACGGAATATCTTTTCCTGCGGGTACTGAGATGTTTCACTTCCCCGCGTTCCCCCCACCACCCTATACACGTTCAGATGATGGTAACCCAGCACAACCCAGGTTAGGTTCCCCCATTCGGACACCCTCGGATAATAACGCTCGCTCGCCAGCTCCCCGAGGCATATCGCAGGCCGCAACGTCCTTCATCAGCTCTTGATGCCAAGGCATCCACCGAATGCCCAACAAAACTAAACAAAACACAAAAAACAGTACAGAACAAATATGCTCGCAACCACTATACAAATCACAAACAACCCACCACACACAACCCACACCAGTACACCCGGCTGGCTGCGCAGGCAACCACCACCCAACAGGGCGGCAGACGCTCACACGGTGTTGAACGTGAACCCGACAGTGTGCTTGTCCGCTCTCAAACTTTTATGCCCAACCCAATAAACGCGCACCCACACCCACCACCCACAATCGGGCAGTAAACACATGCAGGCACAAGAAAACAATGCTCGCACCAACCACACAGGCCAATGCGCGCTCGTCTCCCCAAAAAATGGGCTCCCTAGAAAGGAGGTGATCCAGCCGCACCTTCCGGTACGGCTACCTTGTTACGACTTCGTCCCAATCGCCAATCCCACCTTCGACCACTCCCCCCGCAAACGCGGTTAGGCCATGGGCTTCGGGTGTTACCAACTTTCGTGACGTGACGGGCGGTGTGTACAAGGCCCGAGAACGTATTCACCGCAGCGTTGCTGATCTGCGATTACTAGCGACTCCACCTTCATGGGGTCGAGTTGCAGACCCCAATCCGAACTGAGACTGGCTTTAAGGGATTCGCTCCACCTCACAGTATCGCAACCCTCTGTACCAACCATTGTAGCATGCGTGAAGCCCAAGACATAAGGGGCATGATGATTTGACGTCATCCCCACCTTCCTCCGAGTTAACCCGGCAGTCCCCACGGTCCCCACCATCACGTGCTGGCAACATAGGGCAGAGGGTTGCGCTCGTTGCGGGACTTAACCCAACATCTCGACACGAGCTGACGACAACCATGCACCACCTGCACACGACCAACCAAATGCCACCACATCTCTGCAGTGCCGCCGTGCATGTCAAGCCTTGGTAAGGTTCTTCGCGTTGCATCGAATTAATCCGCATGCTCCGCCGCTTGTGCGGGCCCCCGTCAATTCCTTTGAGTTTTAGCCTTGCGGCCGTACTCCCCAGGCAGGGGCACTCAAAAGCGTTAGCTACGGCGCAGAAACCACGGGTGGCCCCCACACCTGGTGCCCAACGTTTACAGCGTGGACTACCAGGGTATCTAATCCTGTTCGCTCCCCACGCTTTCGCTCCTCAGCGTCAGTAACGGCCCAGAGACCCGCCTTCGCCACCGGTGTTCTTCCTGATATCTGCGCATTCCACCGCTACACCAGGAGTTCCAGTCTCCCCTACCGCACTCAAGTCAGCCCGTACCCACCGCACGCCCCCAGTTAAGCCAGAGGATTTCACGGCAGACGCGACCAACCGCCTACAAGCCCTTTACGCCCAATAATTCCGGACAACGCTCGCGCCCTACGTATTACCGCGGCTGCTGGCACGTAGTTAGCCGGCGCTTCTTTACCCACTACCCTCACCACAACCCACAGTTGCGGCTTGACCATGAGCGAAAGAGGTTTACAACCCGAAGGCCTCCATCCCTCACGCGGCGTCGCTGCATCAGGCTTTCGCCCATTGTGCAATATTCCCCACTGCTGCCTCCCGTAGGAGTCTGGGCCGTATCTCAGTCCCAATGTGACCGGTCACCCTCTCAGGCCGGCTACCCGTCAAAGCCTTGGTAGGCCATCACCCCACCAACAAGCTGATAGGCCGCGAGCCCATCCCCCACCAGAACAAACCTTTCCACCAACCCCCATGCGAAGATCAGTGAATATCCAGTATTAGCACCCGTTTCCGGGCGTTATCCCAAAGAGGAGGGCAGGTTACTCACGTGTTACTCACCCGTTCGCCACTCATCCAACCCAACAAAAGCCAGGTCTTCAGCGTTCGACTTGCATGTGTTAAGCACGCCGCCAGCGTTCGTCCTGAGCCAGGATCCAAACTCTCCGAACAAAAACAAAAACGTTAAAGCCCAGAAAAACCAACCAAACAAACCAGCCCACCAGCAATCCCAACCAAAAACACTCAAAAACAAAAAACAGGCATAAAAAACAAACAAACACACTATCGAGTTCACAAACAACACCCACACACCCCAGCAACCAAGCCACAAAACCCAGCCACCAAAGCAGTGAACCACCACCACAAACCCACTCACAAGCTCGCGGCGACAGGTGAATAATCTACTCACCCCACACCCAAAGTCAAGCCAAAACACGCTGACCCCCAACACACCACACAGACCCCACAAACACAACGAAAGTCCGGGCAACTTCAGCTTGCGTGGGCACACAGAGTCAACAAAAAGGCGGGCCCAACCGCATCATCAGCGCGGTCAGGCCCGCAAACATGCCGAAATGACTCTGAGTTTCACATCCATATCAGGCTGTACGGGGGATATCCACGGTCGGAAGGTCGCGCACGGCGCGACGCACGCCTTAGACACTGCAGGGGGCAACCGTTTATCGAAGGCGCCGGGGATGATGTGGGAGGGCGAGAGCTCGTCCTCGGAGATCACGGACGCGGTAGCACAGCGGCAACGCGCAGAACCTCGGTCGTAATCTCCTCGACCTTGGCGTCCAGAGGCCGCGGAACAGACCAGGGAAGGCCAGGAACGTTGTTGATCTGGTTCGGGTAGTCGCTGCGGCCCGTCGCGACGACGGCGGCGTACTTTCCGGCACCGATCGGGTCAACCTCGGGCGTGGGGTTGGCCAGCGCGAAGACGATGGCGTCGTCAGCCATGGTTTCGATGTCGGCGGGGTCGAGGATGTTGCCGGAGGAGACGCCGATGAAGACGTCGGCGCCCGCTTGAGGACCTCCTTGAGGGCCGTGGACGTGGCGGGGGTTCGTCGCCTCGGCCAGCGCGCCTTTCGGGAGGGGTGCATGCCTTCGGTGGCGTCGCCAGAGAGCGCACCGTCGCGGCCACAGCCGATGATGTCGCGCGCACCCTGGGCGAGCAGCAGGCGGATGATCGCGTTGCCGGCAGCGCCGACGCCGGAGACGACGATGCACGCGTCTTCGATCTTCTTGTTCACGATCTTCAGCGCGTTGATAAGCGCGGAAAGGACCGCGATCGCGGTGCCGTGCTGGTCGTCGTGGAAGACGGGGATGTCGAGCTCGGCGCGCAGGCGCTCTTCGATCTCGAAGCAGCGGGGCGCGGAGATGTCCTCCAGGTTGATGCCGCCGTGGCGGGGCGATAGCGCCAGCGATCGAGATGATCTCTTCGGTGTCCCTTGGTATCGGGACGATCGGCCACGCGTCGACGCCGCCGAACTCCTTGAACAGGACGGCCTTGCCCTCCATGACGGGCAGGGCGGCCGCGGAAGCCAATGTCGCCCAGGCCGAGCACCGCGGTGCCGTCGGAAACGACCGCGACCGTGTTGGCCTTCATGGGTCAGCAAGGTGGGCCTTCTGGGGCATGTCGTGGATGGCGGTACACACGCAGGGCCACGCCGGGGTGTAGGGCACGCGAGAGTCGTCACGGTTACGCAGCGGCACCTTGGGGTGGATCTCCACCTTGCCGCCGATGTGGCTCATGAAGGTCTGGTCGGCGACCGAATCGGCGGTCACGCCGGGCAGCGCAGCGATGACATCGCGGACCTCGCGGCGGTGCTCAGAATCGCGCATGTCGCACGTCAGGTCGATGATGATGCGCCCGCGGTCGAGTCGGCCACGTCGGGGCCCTTGATCTCCGCTCAGTCGAAGAGACTGCGTCAGCAATGGACGCGATGGAAGTCGTCTTCTCATCCACCTCGATACGGTAAGAGGCGGTGTACGACGGCGATGTGCGCATGTCTGTCCTTTCGTCGGGCGCCCGGCCGCAGTCGGCTCGGCTGTCCTCAAGCGCTCATCCTAGGTAACTTTCGCTCCCCGGAAGGGGAGGCCACAACGTGGACACCTGCGAACGGTCAGGGGACGAGGCCGGGGCGCACTATCGGGGTTGCGCGCACGAGGGCCGGGGGCCCTCCTCCGGGAGAGCACGCACGAGGCAGGGGCGCGCAGTCTGGAGACGACGACAGGGGCCGGGATCGCATCAGTCCCGGCCCCAGGAAACGCTCGTCGGGGATGAGCCTCAGGCGCCGACCATCTCCATGATCAGCTCGCGCACGCCGGGCGGCGTCAGCCTGCCCGCGGGTGGCCTTCATAGACCGCGCCGACGAGGCGCCGGCCGCCTGGACCTTGCCGCCCTTGATCTTTTCGACGATGTCGGGGTTGGCGTCCAGGGGCCTCCTGGACGGCCGCCGTCAGGGCGCCGTCGTCGGAGACAACCTCGAGGCCTCGGGCCTCGACGACCTGCGTCGGATCACCTTCGCCCGCGAGGACGCCCTCGAGAGCCTGGCGTGCCAGCTTGTCGTTGATACGACCCGAATCGATGAGGCTCTGCAGCTGCGCGACCTGAGCGGGGCTGACCCCGGCCTCGTCGAGGGAGACTTCGCGCTCCTTGGCACGGCGCGAGATCTCACCCATCCACCACTTGCGGGCGGAGGCGGGATCGCAGCCAGCGGCAACCGTGGCCTCGATGAGCTCGAGGGCGCCGGCGTTGATGACGTCGCGCATCTCCATGTCCGCATACCCCACTCGGAGCGCAGGCGGCGGCGCTTGGCGACGGGCAGCTCGGGCAGCGAGGCGCGCAGCTCCTCGACCCACTCCCGATCCGGGCGGATCGGAACCAGGTCGGGCTCGGGGAAGTAGCGGTAGTCCTCGGAATCCGACTTCTCACGGCCGGACGACGTCGACCCATCCTCCTCGTGGTAGTGGCGGGTCTCCTGCAGGATCGTGCCGCCCTCGGCCAGGATCTGGGCCTGGCGCTGCATCTCGTAGCGCACGGCCGAGGCGATGCCCCGGAAGGAGTTCACGTTCTTCGTCTCGGTGCGCGTGCCCAGCGGAGACTCGGGCGTGGGGCGCAGCGACACGTTGATGTCGGCGCGCACGTTGCCGCGCTCCATGCGAGGCCTCGGACACGTCCAGGGCGCGGAAGATGTCGCGCAGGGCCTGCACGTAGGCGGCGGCCACCTCGGGCGCGCGCTCGCCGGCGCCCTCGATCGGACGGGTCACGATCTCCACGAGCGGCACGCCCGCACGGTTGTAATCCACGAGCGAGTGATCCGCGCCCTGGATGCGGCCGTCCGCACCACCGATAGTGCGTGTTTCACCCGCATCCTCCTCCATGTGCGCGCGCTCAATCTCCACGCGGAACATGGTCCCGTCCTCGAGCTCGACGTCCACGTAGCCGTCGTGCGCGATCGGCTCATCGGACTGAGAGAGTCTGGAAGCCCTTCGTCAGGTCCGGGTGAAGTAGTTCTTACGCGCGAAACGGCGGTACTCCGCAATCTCACAGTTCAGGGCCAGGCCGATCTTGATGGCGTACTCGACGGCCTTGTGGTTGACGACCGGCAGGAGCCGGGCAGGCCCAGCGACACCGGGGTCACGAAGGTGTTCGGGTCGCCACCAAACGCGTTGGGGCCGCGTCGAGACATCTTGGTCTTGGTGCCCAGCTCGACGTGCACCTCAATGCCGAGAACCAGGGTCGAAGCGGCGCACCGCCTCGTCGTAATCGCATGAGCTCAGTCATCACTTTTCCTCCCAGTTAGCCGCGGGGCAGTGACCCGCGACGCCGTCGCTGAGCGCCTCCACCAGGGACGCCACCTTGTACATGACCAGGTCCGCCGCGCGCAGGGCCAGCACCTGGAAGCCGATAGGCGAGGCCCTCGGAGGACACCGCGTTGGGCACGTTCACGCCGGGGATGCCCGCCAGGTTCGCGGGGATCGTGGCGACGTCGTAGAGGTACATAGCCAGCGGGTCGGAGGTCTTCTCACCGAACTTGAACGCCGTCTCGGGGGCCGTGGGCGACACGAGGACGTCGACCTGCTCGAACACCGCGTCGAAGTCACGCTGGATGAGGGTACGCACCTTCTGGGCGCTACCGTAGTAGGCGTCGTAGTAGCCGGCCGAGAGCACGTGCGTGCCCAGGATGATGCGGCGCTTGACCTCGTCGCCGAAACCGGCCTCGCGGGTGGCGGCCATGACGCGCTCGGCGGTTACGGGGCCCTCGGTGGGCTCGACGCGGATGCCGTAGCGCATGCCGTCAAAGCGGGCCAGGTTCGAGGAGACCTCGGCGGGCATGATCAGGTAATAGGCACCCAGCGAGTACTCCAGGTGCGGGCAGGAGACCTCAACGATCTGCGCACCGGCCTCGCGCAGCTTCTCAACGGTGGCGTTGAAGGCGTCGATGACGTCCTTCTGGTAGCCCTCGCCGCTCAGCTCCTTGACGACGCCGACCTTCAGGCCCTTCATGTCACCCTGCGCGGCGACGGACTCGACGGCCTCGGTAAGCGCGGGAACCGGCTCGTTCAGGGAGGTCGAATCGTTGGGGTCGTAGCCGCCGATCAGCTCGGTCAGGGCGGCAGCGTCGGCGACCGTGCGGGTGACGGGGCCGATCTGGTCCAGGGACGAGGCCATGGCCACCAGGCCGAAACGCGACACCGCGCCGTAGGGTGGGCTTGGCACCGACCGTGCCGGTCACGAACGCGGGCTGGCGAATCGAGCCGCCCGTGTCGGAACCGAGAGCCAGAGGCACCATGTGAGGCCGCGACAGCAGCGGCCGAACCGCCGCCGGAGCCGCCGGGGATGCGCTCAGTGTCCCACGGGTTCTTAGTCGCACCGAAGGCGGAGTGCTCGGTGGACGAACCCATGGCAAACTCATCCATGTTGGTCTTGCCGACGATGGGCAGGCCGGCTTCCTTGATCTTCGCGGTGACGGTCGCGTCGTAGGGAGGCTTCCAGTCGCCCAGGATCTTCGAGGCGCAGGTGGTGCGCAGGCCGCGCGTCACCACGTTGTCCTTGACGGCGATCGGCACGCCCGCCAGGCGATGCAGGGGTCTGGCCCGCCGCATCGCATCCACGTCGGCCGCGGTCGCCAGGGCACCCTCGCGATCAACGGTGATGAAGGCGTTGACGCGATCCTCAATGGCGTCGATGCGGTCCAGGCACGCCTGGGTCAGCTCGACGGAGGTGATCTGGCCCGCGGCCAGCAAGTCCGCCAGCTCGAGGGCGCTCTTCTTCAGCAGCTCGTTCATCAGTCCTCCCCCAGAATCTGCGGAACCAGGAACATACCGTCCTGCGCGGCGGGTGCCTGAGCGAGCACCTCGTCGCGGTCCACGGTCTGCCCAATCTCGTCTTCGCGCCACACGTTGGTCAGCGGAATCGGGTGGGACGTGGCGGGAACCTCGGGGGTGGCGACCTCGGACACCTTGGAGACGGCGTCGGCGATCGCGTCAAGTTCACCCGCGAAACGCGTGATTTCCTCGTCGGTCAATGCGATATGGGCCAGGCCCGCAACGCGGGCGACCTCGTCAGTACTAATGCGTGACATGTGTGGCATCCTACCCGTATGGTCTTTTCACAGCGACGCCAACTCACCAGGCAGACGTGGTCGATCGCCAAAAAAGCGGGAATCGCGCTGCTCGCCGCCCAGGCTGCCGCAGTCGTGACCGTGCACGCGATCGACCGCATGCGCACCGCCCGTATCCCCGGTGGCGTGCACGGTTTCCCCACCCTACCTCCCGCCGACACGCAGATCGGCGCCACCGTGGCGCGAACGTACACGGAGGGAACCTCCCTGTACGCGGACATGCTAGAGGCCATCGAAGGGGCAACGCATCACATTTTATTTTCGAGACCTTCATTTGGCGCTCGGACTGCTGGGGCCAACGCTTTAAGGACGCTCTCATCGCCGCTGCCGAGCGCGGTGTCGAGGTGTTCTGCGTGTGGGATGGCTTCGGCGTCCTCAACCAGGATCCGCGCTTCTACAAGTTCCCCGTGATGCCGCATCTGCACGTGCGCAAGTTCCCGACGCTACGCTCGGGCTTCTTCACCCTGAATATCCGGCGCACTGGGCAGGATCACCGCAAGATCCTCGTGGTCGACGGCGAAGTCGGCTTCGTGGGCGGCTACAACATCGGTGATCCGTTCGCGAACGAGTGGCGCGACACCCACGTGCGCATCACGGGCGAGGCCGTGTGGGAGGTGGAAAACGGCTTTGTCGACTTCTGGAACCATTTCCGCCCCGCCACCTGCCCGGAGCTGCCGGATCAGGGGGCGCGCGCGTGGAGCGCGGACGTGACCGCACAGTTCAACCTTCCGCACTACCTCCTGTACCCGATCCGCGGCATGTACATCGACGCGATCGAGCGCGCGACCGACCGTGTGCTCATCACGACGGCGTACTTCATCCCCGACCGTGAGGTCCTCGGCTCCCCTGATCGCCGCCGCCCGCCGGGGTGTGCGCGTCAGGTGCTGATCCCCGAGTATTCCAACCACATCCTGGCGGACTGGGTGGCTCGCCCCTACTACGGCGAGCTGCTGCGCGAGGGCGTGGAGATCTGGCTGTACCGTCACGCGATGGTGCACTCGAAGACGATGACGGTGGATGGTCGCTGGTCGACGATCGGCACGGCGAACATCGATCGCCTGTCGATGCGCGGCAACTACGAGGTGTGCCTGCAGTTCTTCTCGCGCCCGCTGGCGGCGCGCATGGAGGAGATTTTCGCGAACGACCTGACGACGGCCCGCCGCCTGACTATCGACGAGTGGGAAAAGCGCTCGATGATCACCCGCGTCGGCGAGATGCTGCTGGGCCCCTTCGAGCCCTTCGTCTGAGCCCCGGCCTCGTTATAGGCCGACTCCCGTCAGGCCTCCCTCGAGGAGGTCGGCGAACTGCTGCTCGGTAATGACGGGGACGCCCAGGGCTTCGGCCTTCGCGGCCTTCGATCCCGCGCCCGGGCCGGCAACCACGAGCGAGGTCTTCTTCGAGACCGAACCCGCCGCCTTGCCGCCGCGCGACGTGATCGCCTCCTTGGCACCCTCGCGGTCGTATCCGGGCATCGCCCCCGAGACGACGATAGTGAGGACCCGCGAGAACATCCGAGGCCGGCTCGGGCGCCTCGTCGGCCATGCGCACACCCGCGCGCGCCCACGCCTCAAGCACCTCCAGGGTGCCAATCGACCGTGAACCAGTCACGCAGGGGCGTCCGATTTCCTCGCCCACGCCCTCGACGGCAGAAAGCTCTCGACCGAGGCGGCGCGCAGGGGCGTCCATCGACAGGAACTTCTCTGCGAGCGCGCGGGCCGCCGTGGGGCCGACATGGCGGATGGACAGGGCCACGAGGACGCGCGCGAGCGGCTGGCTCTGGCCTTCTCCAGCTCGGCGAGCATCTTCTCCGGTGCCCTTGAGGCGCTGGGCTCAATCGGCTCGAAGACGGTCTGACCGCGTAGCTTGCGGGACTTGTAGGCCTTCGTCCAGAAGTAGCGGACCTGCTTGAAGTCCCCGGTTTCCTCGCCCTTCTTCTTGACGAGCTTCCACACCATGACGTCGCGCAGATCCTCGGCGCGCAGGTCGAAGAGCGCTGCCTCGGTGCGCAGTGCGGGCACCTGCGGGGCTGGCAGGAGTTCCTCGGCGCGGGTGATCTGCTCGCCGTGGGGCAGCTCGCGGCCGCCCTCGAGGGTGAGGACGGTGCCGTCCTCCAGGGTGACGCTGTGGCCGGCGACCAGGGCGGCCGCCACCTCGTCGCGGTCGTTTTCAGGCTGGGTCATAGCCAGGGCGGACTCGTCGCCGAGGCCCTCCACGTCCAAGGCGGAGCGTGCGCCGACGTGGGCGAGGCGCTCGGTGATCTGCGCGGGGCACGCCCCCTTGTTCGGGCAGCGCAGGTCGACGTCGCCTTCCTTCTCCTGGACGAGCGTCGTCCCGCAGGAGGGGCACTCGGTGGGCATCACGAAGGGACGCTCGGAGCCGTTGCGCGCGTCCTCGACGGGGGCGACGATCTCGGGGATGACGTCGCCCGGCCTTGCGCAGGACGACGAGATCGCCGATGAGGACGCCCTTGCGAGCAACCTCCTGCGCGTTGTGCAGGGTCGCGCGCGCGACGTTCGAGCCGGCGACCAGCACGGATTCCATGACCCCGTAAGGGGTCACGCGGCCAGTGCGGCCCACCTGGACGCGGATGTCGAGCAGGCGCGTGTGGACCTCCTCGGGCGGGAACTTGTAGGCGGCCGCCCATCGCGGCGTTCGCGAGGTCGAGGCCGAGGACGCTGCGGGTCCAGGTCGTTGATCTTGATGACGACGCCGTCGATCTCGTGGACGAGGCCGTGGCGGTCCGCGCCGATCTCGGCGATCCGCTCTTCGATGGCCTCGCGGCCCGTGAGCACGCGGGTGTAGGGCGAGACCGGCAGGCCCCAGTCGCGCAGCTGCTCGTACCAGCCCATCTGGGTGGTCGGCTCGGTGAGTTCTCCCGGCCTCGACGAAGCCGATGCCGTGAGCGACCATCGCGAGGGGCGCTTGGCTGTCTCGGCCGGATCCTTTTGGCGCAGGGATCCGGCGGCGGCGTTGCGCGCGTTGACGAAGGTCTTTTCCCCGGCCTCGACGCGAGCCTCGTTGAAGGCAGCGAAGTCGGAGACCGGGAAGTAGACCTCGCCGCGCACCTCGATGCGGGCGGGGACGGTGCCCGTCAGGGGTCTGCGGGATCGACGCGATCGTGCGTGCGTTGGCGGTGACGTCTTCGCCGACGTAACCGTCGCCTCGGGTCGCGGCGCGCACGAGGCGTCCGTTCTCGTAGATGAGGGTTGATGGACAGGGCCGTCGACCTTCACCTCGGTCGTCATCTCGAGGTCGGAGATGCCGGTGGCCTCGGCCATGCGGGTCTCCCAGCCGGCGAGCTCCTCGAGGGAGAACACGTCGTCGAGGGACATCATCTGGGCGAGGTGGCGCACCTCGGAGAACCCAGAGTCGACGCCGCCGCCCACGCTCATCGTGGGCGAGTCGGCACCGCGCAGCTGCGGGTGGCGCTCCTCGATCTGTTCCACCTCGCGGTACATGCGGTCGTAATCCGCGTCCGCGAGGGTCGGCGAATCACGATCGTAGTAGGCGGTGCGTGCCGCGTTGATGCGGTCGACGAGGTCGTTGTAGCGGTCGCGGGTCGTCTCGAACGTGGAGTCAGCCATGGGGTCCATTCTTGCATTTGAGGGGGCTGGCGGACCGGCGGGCGTGGCGCTTGGGCGGCGGAGGTGGCCATAGCCACACGGACGTGTGGCACAGTTATCCACAGGCGTTTCCTGGCGTCTCGGGTTATCCACAGGGCTTCTCGCACGGCTTGATCGACCGCGAGCGCGGCGGGATCGTTGGGGCATGAAGGATTCCGGTTGCCTCGCCCGATCAGCCTTGCGCGCAGACGTTCACCTGGCCTGCGTCGCGGGCCCTGACGTCGGCGTCGTGGTTGCGCCCGGCGCGAGTCGGGCGCGGGGGATGTGCCGCTGACGTGCACCTCCGTCGCCAGAGAGCACCTCCGTTTCTCGACTCTGGACGGTCGGGCCGTCTTGCACGTGTCGCCTGGCACCTCCCCCGTGCGCGTGCGCTCGCGAGTCCCGTTGTGGCGGCGATATCGGGAGGCTCGGCCGCTCCCTGCGGGTGCCCGCGTGCGCCTCGGGGAGGACGTCTTCGAGGTGCGGGCCCGACCTCGGCGCTTGGCGTGGCCCTCGGCTTCCGGACGAGGCCGGGGATCGCTGACGGGATCTTCTCTCCTGCGGGGAGCTCCCCTGGTCTCCGTGCTCGTCATGGCCGGTTTTCTGTTGTGGAGGCTACGCTCGACCATCTCTCTACCCTCCGCGCTCGCACCGATCTGCGCGGGCGTTGTGCTGATCGCGATCGCCGCATCGCTTGCCTTGTTGTGGCGGGCTCGCCGGCGTCGCCTGGGCTGGGATGGCGGGGCGCTGGCCCTGATCCTTGCGGGGCTTCCGGCCTCGGCCTCTCCCCCGCGGGCTGTGCGGGCTGCCGTGTGGCCGGGCAGGCCCACGCGCGTGGGTCGACGCGTGCGGCTGTCATCCTCCGCTGACGGTAGAGAGCCGGGCGAGTGCGAGGCGATCGGCATTGTCGGTGCCCACGCGTCCCAGTGCGCGCTGTGGTGCGCCGGCCAGATCGCCGCTCAGCTCGGCGGGGCGCGCGTGTGGTGGAACAGCGCCGCTCCCGTACTGATTGGGCATGCGGGTGTGGATATCCACGTCAGCGACCGCGATTCCTGCCCGCACTGCACGCGCGACGCCGCCCGCCCGACGCTCCACATCGGATACGCCTCCTCGCTGTCGCACCTTCCGGCCTGGTGCGCGCAGGGTGTGCGTCACCGATGACGAGCCCGTGAGCTCGCACTGGTGGTGGACCGTCACGCGGGCAGACGCGCGCGACAGCCTGCCGACGCGGCTCGACTGGGACCCCTCCTCGGCGAGGGGACGCGGCGGCGGGCTCAGCGTGCGGATCGGGCTCTCAGAGGAGGGACCCGTCGACCTCGACCTGGTTGCCGACGGGCCGCACGCCCTCGTCGCCGGGTGCACCGGATCGGGCAAGTCAGAGGCACTCCTCGGGTGGCTTGCCGCTATCGCGCACTGCTACAGCCCCGAACAGATCCGCTTCATCCTCATCGACTACAAGGGCGGGGCGACCTTCGCCCGCCTCGAGGCGCTCCCACACACTCAGGCACTCCTCACCGACCTTGACGCCGGCGCCACGACCCGAGCGCTGGACGGGATCGCGTCGATACTCCAGCGACGCGAGGAAACACTCGGGATACTCGGCTTCCCCGACCTCGCCACGTGGGAGAGCGCTCACGAGTCCGATCCGCTCAGCGTGACCGCTCCCCCGCCTCGTCTCGTCGTCGCGATCGACGAGTTTCGCGTTCTCGCCCAGGCCCATCCTGATTCGATGGAGGTCTTGCTCCGCCTCGCCGCGCAGGGACGCAGCCTCGGTTTGCATCTCATCGCGGCCACCCAACGCCCCTCGGGCGCGGTGAGCGCACAGATGCGCGCAAACATGGACATTCGGCTGTGTCTGCGCTGCGTGAGCGCCTCGGACTCCACGGACATCCTCGGGGACACACGCGCCGCCTCGCTGCCGCGTATCCCCGGCCGCGCTGTTCTGGCGGACGTGGGCACGATCCAGCTGACCTACCTCGCCGACATCGCGTCGGTGGTCGAACACTCCAACGCCACGTGGCCTCGCACGAGAACAGACCCCCTGTGGGCGCCGCCCCTGCCCGAGGCGCTGAGGTGGGAGGATGTCGACGCCGTCACACAGCCGCTTCCCGATCACGCCCCGCAGGGGAACGAGGCCCGAGATGCACTCCCTGGTGTCTCCGTGTCTCTCGGACTGGAGGAAGGCATCACACGTCACGGCTCCATCGTCTGGGACGGAGGAAGCATCCAGATCCAGACCAGCGCGCACGAGGCACATATCGCCGCGCAATGGGCGCTGTCCCTCGCGACGCGAATCGCACACTGTCCCGGCACCCTCTCCACGTCATAGGCGAGGGAGGCGTCGAAAGACGCGGCCTCCCAGCTGCCTGTGGACGCGCCCGGCGTCATCGACCTGATGGAAGGCATCTGCGACCACGGGCCCGCGGTCCTGGCACTCACGGATGCCCCGCAGCTGCGCTCCTATCTGTCTCACGTGCTTGCTGCTCCTCAGGCGGAGGCGCTGTGGACTTCACTCCTGGCCAGAGCCAGGCGCGCCGGCATCATCATCGTCGCCGCCTTCGCCGGCAGGTTCACCCCGTCGAGCGCGGCATTAGGCGCATTCTCGACGCGCATCGTGCGCGCCAGGGACGCGGACGAGGCCGTCCACGCCGGGATCGCGCCCGGGGAGCTGCGCGCTCTCGAGAGGGACGAGGCGCTCATCGTGCGACCGGGGAGACAAGCCGCGCCTCGCCTGCATCCCCGGCAGTCCGTTCGTGGCCGCGGCGATTACCTGGCTGCCGAGGACGATTGGCACATCCCTTCCCCGTCGCAGGTCGCAGCGTTGGTCAGAAATACACGCTCCCCCATCTTGATCGGCCCCACCTACAGCGCCCCCACCTGGACACACGCACTGCCGTGGATCATCATCGGAGGCAGGGACGACGCCCGAATCATCGAGGCCGTCCACGCCCATTTCGGATGGGAAACACCAAAGATATCTGACGTAATTCCCGAAGACGCGTGGACTCGTATCACCAGATGGGACAAGCACCGGGTCCTCGCGCTCAACCCCACACAACGTTATTCGCGCATTAATTCAACACAGCCACACGCCCCCACTCGCCCTGGCGGCACGACGGTGGGAGTCGACCTGCGGCGTGATCAGCGAGGGTGATACCGTGACCACTGTCCAACTGACCGTAAGGTCAGTTAATACCTAAGTCCCACCTTATTTGCCGGTCGTGAGCAGACGCATAGTGACATCCCCATTTCACTGTTGACACGACCTTGCGCGACTAAGATGACCTAGCGGACACTGAAAAAGAGCACAAGAGACCCAGGCGCACAGGACGCGAGGGAGCGAAAGACAGATCATGGATTGGCGCAGTAAGGCAGCATGCCTGACCGTAGACCCAGAACTTTTCTTCCCCATCAGGGAACACGGGTCCGGCTATTACGCAGGGTCGCCGAGGCAAAGGCCGTGTGCCGTGAGTGCGAGGTCGCGGGCGTGTGCCTGCAGTGGGCGATCGACAACAACCAGGACTCCGGCGTGTGGGGCGGCATGGTGAGGAAGAACGCCGCTCCCTCAAGCGTCGCGCCGCGCGCGCACGCCGCGCAGGCTGCTAACACGCCGCCGCGCCCGCGCAGAGCCGCACGAACGATCAAGGCCGAGGATCCGCGATGGGTCCCCGGCCTCGTTCGTTGGTCATTCACACCGCCCGCGCAGGGCCCCGATCAGGCAGGGTCCAGGTTGGCGTGGAGCGTCACGAGCGTACCGCCACCCTCGCGAGGTGCCCACTCGATCGACCCCTTCAGCTCACCGCGCACCATCTGATGCACGATCTGCGTGCCCAGGCCGCTCATGGGCGTGCCCGGCACGAAAGCCCACGCCATCGTCTGCGACGGTCACCGTCATGGACACTCCCTCGCGCTCGGCACGCACCTCGATGAGGACCGTCGCGGTCCGCAAGGCCGTGCTCGACCGAGTTCGCGACCAGCTCGTTGAGGGACGGTCGCCAGGGGCCTGAGCTGATCGGCCTGAATGGTGCCAAAGCTGCCGGTCGTGATGACTTCGACGGCGTGGTCCGTGGACGCGATCGCACCAGCCATGCGCACAATCGTGCGTGCGACCTCGTCGAAGTCGACCGACTCGTCCACGTTCTGCGACAGGGCGGCGTGCACGGTCGCGATGGCCTGCACGCGGCGCTCGGCCTCCGCGAGCGCCACCTGACCGCCTCCTCGGAGGGCGGCGCGACTGGAGGCGCAGCAGAGCGGACACGGTCTGCAGGGTTGTTCTTGACGCGATGGTGGATCTCGCGGATCGTCGCGTCCTTCGTCATGAGTTCCTGCTCGTGGCGGTGGACCTCAGACACGTCGCGCGTCAGAATGACGGCGCAGGCGCTACGCCCGTTGACGAGGGCAGGGGCGCGCATGCTGACGGTGGATGCGCGCGCGGCGATCTCGACGCGCCAGGAGGCGCGGCCCGATGACGACGACCGCCATGGACTCCTCGATGAGGGTGCCGTCGCCGATGACCTCGGTGATCTCCTGGGCGAGGACCTTGCCGGTCACGTGCGTGCGGATGCCGAGGCGGCGCAGGCACGACACGGCGTTGGGGGTCGCGTGCTGGACGCGGCCCTCCGCATCCAGTAGGACGGCACCGTCGAGGACTCGCGGGACGCCGTGGGAGGTGACCTGCGGGGTCGAGTCGTAGGGGTATTCGCCGCGCGCCATCATCTGGCACAGGGTGTCGGCCGCCGCCACGGTCCATCCCTCGAACCCGAGGGACAGACGCGGACTCGACAGGTTGGCCTCGCGCGTGACGACTGCGATGATGCGCCCGTCGTGGCACACGGGCACGCACGTTTCCATCATCGAGTAGGTGCCGGCCCAGCGGGCGGCGGGCGAGCGCACGACCTGCCCGGTCTGTAGGGCGCGCCGCAGATCGATTTCACGGGCGGCGGGCAGGTGGAGGCCGATGATGTCGTCCACGTGAACGGTCGTCGAGGTCGCGGGGCGACAGTGGGCGGCCGCGATGAAGCGTCCGTCGTCGGCGGGCAGCCACAGAACCAGGTCGGCGGCCGCCAGGTCGGCGAGCACCTGCCAGTCCGCGAGGAGGAGGTGCAGCCAATCGATGTCCTGCTCCGACAACGGCGTCGAAGAGGCTTCTTCAGCTAACTGCATGAGACTACGCATGCATCTACTCTAAAGGGAGAGGGGCCGCGAGGGCGGACCTTCGTTGTAAATGAGCGCCGGGACACGCTTCGGCGCCGCTTCTTTCGCAAGGAGAGCCATGCAGTTCACGCAGTCCGTTTCGTATCCCGGTACGGTCGACGAGGTCGTCGCCATGTACCTGACCCCCGCCTACCTGGAGCGACGCTTCGGCCAGTTTGTCGTGGAGGGCTCCCAGACCGTGTCGGTGGAGGGCGAGCGCGTGTCCTTTGCGGGCACCGTGCGCCCCGAGCTGATTCCTGCGGCGGCTGCGCGCTTTGTCAAGTCCGATCTGCGCATCTCTTTCACCGAGGAGTGGGCGACGAACGAGGCCGGGGCGACCTCGCGCACGTCCGTGACCGTGGACGGCGCCCCGGTGTCCGTGGAGGCCACTTCCACGCTGGCTCCTGCCGAGGCTGGAAGCGTTCGCGACGTGACCGGCAACGTGTCGGTGCACGTGCCGCTGCTGGGCGGACGCATCGAGAAGGAGGCCGTGGCGCATCTGGGCCGCGTCGTGGAGAGTGAGCAGGCGCTGACTACGCAGTGGTTGGAGGAGCATCGCTGAGCCCACGCTACGCTCTGCGAGAACCCCGCCCGCCCGGCGTTGCATTTCGGGCGGGCGGGGTCTTTTCGCGCCACAATAGGTGCCATGGTGATACCCCTAAGTCTCTGTACATGCAGCGTACGGGCGTGCGTCAGTACGTCGCCCGCAACCAGGACGGCGCCGAGATCCGCATCGGTCATGGCCCCGGCCTCTTCTCCCCCGGGTGATCTGCTCAAGCTCGCGATCGCGGGCTGCAACGCGATGAGCTCGGATGCCCGCATGGCGGCTCGCCTGGGCGACGATTTTGAGCAGTTCGTCGGCGTGTCCGGTGACTACGACCAGCAGAATGATCGTTTCACGCACGTGGACGTCGAGCTGGTCCAGGACATGTCTGCCCTGTCCGACGAGGAGATCGAGGATCTCAAGCGTCGCGCCGATGCCGCAATCAAGCGCAACTGCACGATCGAGCACTCGGTCGTCGACCAGGCGCTGCCGGCCTCGCACACGTGGACGGACGAGCGGATCAACTGACGTGAGCGCCGTCGACCGCCAGTACGAGGACCTGCTGGCGCGCATTATGCGTGAGGGCACCCCCAAGGGTGACCGCACCGGCACGGGCACGCGTTCCCTATTCGGGGCGCAGCTGCGCTACGACCTGTCCAAGGGCTTCCCGCTGATCACGACAAAGCGCGTGCACCTCAAATCGGTGGTCGGCGAACTCCTGTGGTTCCTGTCGGGTTCCTCGAACGTGTCCTGGCTCCAGGACAACGGGATCCGCATCTGGAACGAGTGGGCGGACGAGGACGGCGAGCTGGGCCCAGTGTACGGCGTGCAGTGGCGTTCGTGGAACGCCGGGGATGGCCGCCGCATCGACCAGATCTCCCAGGTCCTCGAGACGCTGAAGACGAACCCGGATTCGCGCCGCATGGTGGTGTCCGCGTGGAACGTCGGCGACCTGCCGCAGATGGCGCTCGAGCCCTGCCACGCGTTCTTCCAGCTGTACGTGGCCGACGGCCGCCTGTCGCTGCAGCTCTACCAGCGCAGCGCGGACATGTTCCTGGGCGTGCCCTTCAACATCGCGTCCTACTCGCTGCTCACCCACATGTTCGCCCAGCAGGCGGGCCTGGAGGTCGGCGACTTCATTTGGACGGGCGGGGACTGCCACATCTACTCCAACCACACGGAGCAGGGTGAGAGAGCAGCTCAGCCGCGAACCGTACCCGTTCCCACGCTTGGAGCTCGCGAAGGCCCCCTCGATGTTCGAATACTCCTTCGACGATATTTCGGTGACGGACTACCAACATCACCCCACGATCAAGGCTCCGGTCGCGGTATGACGAAGCTGGGAGCGATTTGGGCGCAGGATTGCAACAGGGATCATCAGGGACAGGCACGGCCATGTCCTGGCATGTCCCCCGCTGATTTCCGGCACTTCAAGGCCTCCACGATGGGCTGCCCGATCATCATGGGCCGCCGCTCGTGGGAGCTCTCGAGCGCGCCCTGCCGGGCCGTACGAACATCGTCATCACCCGCAGGCCCGGGTACGAGGCCGAGGCGCTCGCTCGCGTCCTCCGTTGATGAGGCGCTTCAGATCGCGCGCGAGAAACAGCGCGTACGGACGCCCCCTACATCTGGATCACGGGCGGGGCTCAGCTCTATGCGCAGACCCTTCCCCTCCTGGACGAGGCCGTGGTGACCGACCTGGAACTGGACGTGGCCGCGAGCGCTCCCGAGGGATCGACCTTCGTGTACGCGCCGCCGCTGGATCCGGCGCTGTGGCGCCAGGATGTGAGCGCAGCGACGCGCAGTGGCGTGAGCGCTCCGGGGACGCTCGCTGGAAGGTGAGCACCTGGGTCCAGCGCTAAGCGACGCTCCCCCCGTTTCGATACCTGTCCGGCAAGGCCCCGCGCATCGTGCGGGGCCTTCGTCGTAGGATGCACTGTGCCCTCATCACCTTTGCTGACGAATCCGACGCTGCGCGCGCTCGTGGCGATCGCGCTGTTTACGTACACGGCGCAGAACATGCTCAACGTGTCGATCGCTCCCCTGTCGCGCGCTCTGAACCTGCCCGAGTGGATCGTAGGCGCGGCCGTGTCCTGGCGGCCGCCGCGGTGACGGCGCTCAGCCAGTTCTGGGGGCGCCGATCGATCGCCTGGGGGCGCAGGCGCGTCATCCTGTTGGCGTTGTTCTTGGCACTCACGGCGGGCACGCTCTTTTCGGCGGCTGTGTGGGCGCGAGCGGCCGGTTACATCGGCGCTTTCCTCGCGGCGGGCGCCATCATGGCGGCGCGCGGCCCTTCTTTGGCGCGGCCGTCGCGGCGATCCCCGACGGGCCAGGCCCTCGTCGCCGAGGTGACCCCGACGAGGGCCTCGCGTGCGCGGCACATCCGCGTTCTCGGGAGCGATCAACCTGTCCGTCATGGTCGGCTCCCTCGTCTCCTCGGCGCTGGGAGCCTGGTGGATCTTCGGCCCCGTGCACGCCACCCCGGTCTTCGTCCTCATCGCCCTGGCCATCGCCCTCATCTGGCTGCCCCGCGACGGAGCATCGACCCGCCCGAGGAGGCGCCTGCCCGCCTGACGGCCAGGGGACACGGAACCCGAGCAGGCGGCCCCGGCCTCGTCGACTGAACCGGCGAACAATACAGCGAGCGGGGCGACGGCCACCGCCGACCTGCCCCCGCGCGTGCGGTGGACCGACCGGCGCATCGCCCCGTGGATCGCTTCGGTGTTCGGCATCTACTTTGCGAACGGCGTCGTTCAGATCACGATGGGTTTCCTCGTCCAGGATCGCGGCGGACTCGATCCCGCACCCGCCGTCTCCGTGACCGCCCTCATGCTGCTGGCCAACGCTGCTGGCGCCATGCTCATGCAGCTGATCGTCGTGCCGCGCCTGGGGTGGAGTCCGCGCAGACTGCTGCGCGCCGGCATGACGCTCGCCCTCGTGGCCCTCACGTGCCTGACGATCGCACCGTCGCTGTGGGCGCTGGCCGCCTCGACGTTCGCGATGGGCGTCGCCTCGGGCATGGCCTCCCCGGCTACTCGGCGGGTGCATCCCTGGCGGTGAGCGCACGCGAGCAGGGCGGCATCGCCGGCGTCATCAACGCGACCGGCGCGATCACGTGGATCGTGGCCCCCGTGAGCTCCACGGCCCTGTACGGCTGGATGCCGCTGTCGCCCTTCCTGCTGGCACTCTCACTGGTCGCGCTGTCGTGCGCGTGCGCCTGGTGGCTCCTGCACCGAGCGGACATCGGTGCACGCGCGCGCGACTAGGACGAGTGCCCCACGCCTCACAGCGCGCTCGGCGCTATCCTAGAAGGGTACGTAAGCCCTACGCGAAGGAGCCACCTGTGGCACAAGAAACCCGTACCGAAACCGACTCGATGGGAGCCGTCGAGGTCCCCGCGAACCGCTACTGGGGCGCTCAGACCGAGCGTTCGCTGCACAACTTCGACATTGGACGCAACACCTTCGTGTGGGGCCGCCCGATGGTGCGCGCCCTTGGCATCCTGAAGAAGTCCGCGGCCCTGGCCAACGCCGAGCTGGGCGAGCTGCCCGCCGACATCGCGAACTACATCGCGCAGGCCGGCGACGAGGTCATCTCCGGCAAGCTCGACGACAACTTCCCGCTCGTCGTCTTCCAAACCGGTTCGGGCACGCAGTCGAACATGAATGCCAACGAGGTCATCTCCAACCGCGCCATCGAGCTCGCGGGCGGCACCATGGGCACCAAGTCCCCCGTGCACCCCAACGACCACGTGAACCGCGGCCAGTCCTCGAACGACACGTTCCCCACCGCCATGCACATCGCGGTCGTCTCCGAGCTGCACGACATGTACCCGCGCGTGCGCCAGCTGCGTGACACCCTGGACAAGAAGGCCAAGGAGTTCAACGACGTCATCATGGTGGGCCGCACCCACCTCCAGGACGCCACCCCGATTCGCCTGGGCCAGGTTATTTCCGGCTGGGTTGCTCAGATCGACTTCGCCCTCGACGGCATCGAGTACGCGGACACGCGTGCGCGCGAGCTGGCCATTGGCGGCACCGCCGTGGGCACCGGCCTGAACGCTCACCCGAAGTTCGGCGAACTCACCGCCAAGAAGATCTCCGAGGAGACCGGCATCGAGTTCAAGCAGGCCGACAACCTGTTCGCCGCCCTGGGCGCGCACGACGCGCTGGTGCTGGTCTCGGGCGCGCTGCGCGTCCTGGCCGACGCCCTCATGAAGATCGCGAACGACGTGCGCTGGTACGCGTCCGGCCCGCGTAACGGCATCGGTGAGCTGATCATCCCCGAGAACGAGCCGGGCTCGTCCATCATGCCGGGCAAGGTCAACCCGACCCAGTGCGAGGCCACGACCATGGTCGCCACCCAGGTGTTCGGCAACGACGCGACGGTCGGCTTTGCCGGCTCGCGAGGGCAACTTCCAGCTCAACGTCTTCAAGCCCGTCATGGCCTGGAACGTCCTGGAGTCCATCCGTCTGCTGGGCGACGCCTGCGTGTCCTTCGATACGCACTGCGCGTACGGCATCGAGCCCAACTACGAGAAGATCAAGCACAACCTGGACATCAACCTCATGCAGGTGACGGCCCTGAACCGCCACATCGGCTACGACAAGGCCTCCAAGATCGCGAAGAACGCGCATCACAAGGGCCTGTCGCTGCGCGAGTCCGCGCTCGAGCTCGGCTTCCTGAGCGCCGAAGAGTTCGACGCCTGGGTCGTTCCGCCGACATGACGCACCCCAGCGCCGCCGACAGGTGATCCGCTAGTCGCGTTCGCGACTGACGTTTCGGCCCCGGTCTCGTATCTACGAGGCTGGGGCCAATTTCGTATGGACGAGGCCGGGGATACGCTGGAGCGGTAGTCGAGTACGACAGGGAATAAACCTCCAGATCACATAGTTACGTGTCATGTAAACAAATTGGAGGGATTCATGACGCACACGCTCAGTACCTACAGCGATGCAGTCCACGCGGCCCTGCACCTGCTAGCCGACGACATGGGCTACGAGATTCCCCCTTCGGACACCTCGCAGGAGCGCGCATACCTGCGAGCCCTCATGAACCTGCGCGATCCTGCTCCCCTGCCCGGTGGCTACCTGGAGGCCGAGGCGATTGTCCTCGACGCCGAGCGTGAGCGGACAGGAACCGTGACCTGGGAGGATGCCACGGCCTCGCCGGTTCATCCGAGAATGGCACTGTGGCGCGGCGACATTACCCGCCTGGAGGTCGACGTGATCGTCAACGCGGCAAACTCAGCGCTGCTCGGATGCCGGGTGCCTGGGCACACGTGTATCGACAACGCGATCCACAGCGCAGCCGGGCTCGAACTGCGGCAGGCATGCGCCGAGGTCATGGCTGAGCGCGCACGCGGCGACGGCCCCTCGGTGTTCCCGACGGGCGAGGCCGTCCTCACCCCCGGCTTTCACCTGCCCTCGTGCTTCGTCATCCACACGGTTGGCCCCATCGTGAGCGGAGAGCTCACTGACGAGCACCGGGAGGCCCTGGCTCGCTCGTACCGGCGATGCCTGGAGGAGGCGGCAGCACATGGGCTCAACACGGTAGCCTTCTGCTGCATTTCCACGGGAGTCTTCAGTTTTCCCCAGGAGGAGGCGGCACGTATCGCTGTGGCGACCGTGTCCGACTTTTTGGAGTCCGGTACTGCGGGCGCACACAATCTGCGCGTCATTTTCAATGTGTTCGGCGACCGCGACGAGGCGCTGTACCGCGCCCTTCTTGGACTCTGACCCCATCAACGAGTGAGGAGACACCATGAACCGACCCACCACACTGCGCGAAGCCATCGAGGCCGCCGACTCGATCCTGATCGGCGCGGGAGCGGGCCTATCCGCAGCCGACGGCGATCATCACTCGGGCCCGGTCTTCGACGAGCGTTTCGCTGACTTTCGCGCCCAGCGCGGCATCACGGACGCCTACTCGGGCGGCTTCTACCCCTTCCCCACGTCGGAGGAACGCTGGGCGTTTTGGAGCCGCATGATCTCCTGCTCCGCTACGAGGCCGGCCCGGGGCAGGCGTACGCGGACCTGCTGGGCCTCGTCGACGAGCGCGACTATTTCGTCATCACGACGAACGTGGATCATCGTTTCCAGACGTCCGGTTTCGACAAGGAGCGTCTGTTCTACACGCAGGGCGATTACGGGCTGCTGCAGTGTTCGGTCCCCTGCGACGACGCCACCTACGACAACGAGCAGTGGGTACGCCAGGCGGTGGCCAGCCAGGAGGGCATGCACATCCCGTCGGAGCTGATTCCACGGTGCCCGCAGTGCGGTGAGGAGATGACGACGAATCTGCGCATCGACGCCCGCTTCGTTCAGGACGAGGGATGGGCGGCGGCCGCAGCGCGCTATGAGGATTTCCTGGAGCGCACCAGCGCTGGCCGCGTTCTCTACCTTGAGCTGGGCGTCGGCATGAACACGCCGAGCATCATTAAGTTCCCGTTCTGGCGGCGCGTCTACGACAATCCGGAGGCAACCTACGCGTGCGTTGCGCTGGACGCAGCGGCACCAGCGGAGATTGCGGACAGGTCCCTCCTGATCCGAGGTGACATCGCCGAAGCCCTGGCGAGCGCGCGCGGATAACGAGCCGAGGCCTCGGCCCCTTTACATCTGAGCGCGCGCCTTCTTACGCATCTTCAGGATCGTCGACGCGATGATGGAGAGCAGGAAGATGTTGAAGAGGATCGCGCCGACGCTCGGGGATACGAGCGTGGCGACGAGGCGTCCGGCGGGGGCCGTGGCAGCCGCGGATGCGCCGACGATGAGGCCGACGCGCAGGTCGACCATGCGGTGGCGCAGGTTGGTGACGGTACCGGCGATGCCGGTGGGGATCATGACGAGGAGGGACGTGCCGCGCGCGATCAGGTCTCCGGCGCCGACGGCGAGCTCCATACCGGGCACGATGACGGATCCGCCTCCCACGCCGACCAGGCCAGAGAGGATGCCGGCGCACAGGCCCACCAGGATCATGAGCGCGCACGAGGCCGGTGTCAGCGACACGCTTCCCTCTCGCGTGGGGACGTGCAGGTATTGGGAGACGATGACGAAGACGGTGAAGCCGATAAGGATCCAGGGCAGGGCGGGCGCGGGGAGGCGACGCAGGAGCCACACGCCGATCTGAGAGCCCGCGAGCGCGCCGAGCACGAGGAGGGCGGCTCCCGCCCAGGAGACCTCGCCATGCAGGGCGTAGTTACCCGAGCCGACGGCAGCGGTGACGATGATGGCGGCCAGCGAGGTGGCCGAGGCGCGGCGCTGATCCATGCCGAGGACAGCCATGAGGGCCGGCACGATGACGAGGCCGCCGCCCACTCCGAAGAGTCCGGAAAGGAATCCTGCACCGACTCCCGTCACGATGACGAGGAGGACGCGGCGCAGCGTGAGGGACTGGGTGTCTGTGTCGCGCATGTCTCTACTGTAGTCCCCTCCACGTCCCCTTCCTGAGACATGTCTTCACCGGTCGCGAAACCTGCCATCTCGCCCTGTTCGTCGGTGGATCGCCGGGATAGGCTGCCCTCATCAACGAAAGGATGCAGCAATGACCAACGTTCTGATCGTGTCGGGTCACCCGCACCTCGACGATGATTCGCTGGCGAACAAGATCATCGTGGAAGAGCTGGCGTCCCTGATTCCGGGCGCTGTCGTCGACCAGCTCGACGAGCTCTACCCCGACTACCGCATTGACGTCGCGACTGAGCAGGCGAAGTTAGCCGCCGCTGACGTGATCGTGCTGCAGTATCCGCTGCGGTGGTACGGCTGGCCCTCGCTTCTGCAAAAGTGGGTGGAGGACGTGTTCGTGCGCGGTTTCAGCCACGGCTCCCGCGGCACGGCACTGCACGGCAAGAAGCTGGTCGTGTCGGTGACAACGGGCGCCGGCGAATCCTACTACTCCCGCGCAGCCGGGTGGTTTCGACCGATTCCTGGCTCCTGCAATGGCGACCAGTGCGCTGGTGGGCTTGGAGTACGTGGGCAGCCTGCCCCTGTACGGCGTCTCGTACGCGAGTCGCACGGATGAGGCCAGCCGAGCGGAAATGGTGGCACGTTCGCGTGAGCACGCGGCGCGCGTCGCGGAGTTCGTCTCCACCCTCTGAGTTTGCGCTCCCCTGCGGTCAGGCAGGGCGTATAACCCGCCCCCGGCCTCGTCCATCCATCAACGAGGCCGGAGGCATGTCTGCTGTTTCTTCTTCTTCGGTGCAGGTAGCTCCTCCCACATGGCCGAGACCACGTCGCACAACGCATCGCGGTCCTCGATCTCGACGAGGAGCATCTCCTTCGCACCCTCGTAGGGGATGGCACGCGAGGCGTCGGGCAGGAGGCGTTCGGAGGCGGGCATGACCTTGAGCAGGAAGCGGTCGTCGTAGATGCCGCCGATGACCTTGCCCCGGAAGTAGAGGACGTATTCGCCCATCATCTTGCGGTGCGCCACGTCATCCAGCTCGCCCAGCAGGTCGAGCACGAACTCCAGGTATTGGTTGGTGGACGACATCGTTCATCCTCGCTTTCCCGCTCAACGACACGCTCGTCTAATCCTGCGCTGGATTGAGCGGCCGGCCTGTTTTGTGGCGTATGAATACAGTGTAGAGCCTTAGATCGGGCCCGCTGACCGCGTTCGTTCATTGATCAACGAGGCCGGGGCCGGGATTGGAAGCAGGGCGGGCTAGTATCGCCGCGGTTCATCGATTCATGAACAAGGCCGGGGCCGAGTCGCGCGAGTACGCGCCCTCAGGAGCGAGCGACCTCCACGGCGGGCGTCTGCGCGAGGTTGGACAGAGCGGTCACGAACTGCGCGATCAGCATGCGGTTACGACTGTCCTGCATGAGGTTGGGCAGACCCTTGGTCGTGCAGGTGACCTCAACGACGGTGCTGGCCTCAGAGGGGATGAAGCCCACGACGATGTTCTCGCCCCACGACATCATGCCCATCGGGGTGTCGAAGGTGACAACTTGGCGGTTGGGGTCGGCGAGCGTCACGGTCGCCTTCGGAACGGACTGCGCAGCCGGGGTAGCGAGCTGGAACAGCAGCGCGAACGGCACGTTAAACTGGAATGCCTGCGTCGTGGAACGCATACCCATGGGAGTGTCTCCTTAAAGATCTCAGTTGTCTCGGATACACGCGATCTGGTCGCGCGCACCGGCGAAGAAGGAGCCACGCGCACCGACGCGGTCGCCTCGGTGTGACGCTTCGGATGCGCGACTTCTTCCATCTGGTTCAGCGTAGCAGCATGCGCTCAAATATCATATTCCGTCACCAGAAATGACCGCGAGCACGTAGGGGTGAACAAACACGCTCATTGATGCGGGCGGGCGGCGAGACTCATCCGTCCCGCCGCCCGCCTACATCGTCAGAAGTGGTGCCCTTGTCCTCAAGAACGCGGCTCGAAGGCGCTCACCGACACCGAAGGCATCTCCTGGCACACGCGCAGGGTCAGCTGCAGGCTGGTCGCTCCGGTGCCCGCCTCGGGCATGATGTCGACCAGCTCCGAATCAGCGGGGTTACATCCGTCGACTCCATCCGTCGACTCTGCCGTCAGTGTCACGCCCACGCGGCCGCCCTGAGCGATCGTGAAGACGTTGCCGGGATCCTCGCCGTCGCGCACGGCCGTCGAAATGAACCGCGCCACCGCCGGAGAAAATAATCTGCGGGAAGCCGTCAATCCAGCACGAGGGTCCCTCGTTCGTGAAGCCGATGTCCACATAGGAGGTGCCACCCGCCTCCTGCTGAGAGTCGATGGAAGGCTGCAGGTTCGTCAGGTCGCAACGCTGATCGTTGTCGGCGACGTTGACCTCGGGGGCCTGGTTACCCTCATCGGGCACACTGCTCTGGGGGCCAGCGCCGCTCTGGGCGGGTATGTCGCTCTGAGAGGCAGAAGCGCTCGGGGAAGCGGACGAGGCCGCCGACCCCGACTGGGGCTGCGTGCCCTGCGGGGAGCAGGCGGCAACAACCAGGGTAAGGGAGGACAGGGAGGTCAAGGCAAGAATGCGTCGCGTGTTGATCATGGCCCCATCCTATGAAGTGCCACGCCGCTCACGCACCGCCACGCCGGGCACCGCCCAGGGGTGACAAGCCGCGCACCGGGCCCGCGCTGCGCACCCTGCCCCGGCCTCGTCCCCATCATCGAGTGACAGGCTCGATCTCCACGGGGGCCACGTCCATCTCGGCCAGCGGCACCACCCGATCCTTGCGCGCCACATGGTAGCCCCACCAGACCACACCGAACAGTGGCAGGCCAATATAGGAGGAGGCAACCTCCCAGACCTGACCGTGAAGCACCGCTTCATAGTTCTGTCCGGCCATGACGACCAGGCACATGACGAAAGCGATGATCGGGCCGGCCGGGAAGAACGGCGACCGATACGGCAGATCCTCGAGACGATACCCCTGCAGCAGATACGCGCGGCGGAAGCGAATATGACTGACCGCGATGCCCAGCCACATGATGATGCCGGAAATACCGACAATGTTCACCAGCCAGATGTACGCGTCATTGAAGACGAGCTGAGTGAGGAAGCCACACGCCGCAGTCACCGTCGTCACCGCCATCGCGTTGGCGGGCACGCCGCCCTTGGTGACGCGCGCAAAGATCGCGGGCGCCTGACGCTTCAGGGCCATCGAGTGCAGCATACGCGAGGCCGCGTACAGGCCCGAGTTACCAGCGGACAGGATCGAGGTCAGGATGACCGCGTTCATGACGGCGGCCGCCGCGCCGATGCCCATGCGCGCAAACACGAGCGTGAAGGGCGACTGTGCGATGTTGTTCGCCGAGTCATCGGCCGCGCTCAGCAGGCTCGGGTCCGTGTACGGCAGCAGCGTACCGATCACGGCGATCGCGCCGATGTAGAAGAACATGATGCGCCAGAACACCGTGCGGATCGAGCGCGGCACGTCCCTGCGCGGATTCTCGGATTCGCCCGCTGCTACGCCCACCAGCTCCGTGCCCTGGAAGGAAAAGCCCGCGATCATAAAGACCGCGATGACGCCCACGAAACCGTTATGGAAGGGCGCGTCCCCGATCGTCCAATTCGACAGACCCGGAGAGTTGTCGCCCATCAGTCCGGCGATCATGAAGACGCCCGACATGACAAAGACGATGACAATGACGACCTTGATGGCGGCCAACCAGAATTCGGCCTCACCATAGACCCTCGCCGAGAGCGCGTTGAGCCCAACGACGATGACGAGGAAAACCACCGCCCATATCCACGAGGGCACAGAGGGGAACCAATAGGCCATGACCAGGCCCGATGCCACGAGGTCCGCGGCCACCGTCACCGCCCAGTTGAACCAGTAGTTCCACCCCATCGCGAAACCGAAGGACGGGGAAATGAACTTCGTGGCGAAGGTCTGGAAGGAGCCCGCGACCGGCTGGTGCGCGCTCATCTCACCCAGGGACTGCATGAGGAGCAGCACCATCAGGCCAATCGCAGCGTAAGCGAGAAGGCACCGCCCGGACCGGCGTTCGCGACCGTCGCACCGGAGGCCAGGAACAGGCCCGTGCCGATCGCTCCGCCGATGGCGATCATCTGCATGTGACGCGACGCCAGGCCGCGCTTGAGCGCGGTGTTGGAGCGCTCGCGCACATCGCTGGCGATGTCGTCGGGAGTGGGGGTAGCCATGAGTCGGTTCCTCATCTGTTGATCGTCGAGTCCCATTTTAGTCCCACAATCGCTTGTGTCGACGTTGGTAGATTCTTTTTCTCATTCTTTAACGAGGTCGGGGCTCCCCTTCCACTTTTGTCACCCCAGTGCCCACCACGGCCTCGTCCCCACCAAACGAGCCACACACACGCTGGGCAGTTACACTAAACCCACCCACGCCACCACAGGAGGTTCCTATGACGCAATCCCTGATGAGCATCGGCTGGATGCTCCTCGCCCTCGTCCTCTCTGCGTCCATCGGCCTCGAGCGACAGATCCGAGGCAAGAGCGCAGGCATTCGAACGCAGGCCATCGTCGGCCTCACCGCCTGCCTCATGATGCTCATCTCCAAGTACGGCTTCTCCGACATCCTCGTCGACGGCATCACCCGCTACGACCCTTCGCGCGTCGCCTCGCAGATCGTCTCGGGCATCGGCTTCCTGGGCGCGGGCATCATCCTCACCCGTCACGGCGCAATTCGAGGCCTCACGACTGCGGCCACCATCTGGGAGACCGCGGCGATCGGCATGGCGTGTGGCGCAGGCCTGTGGTGGCTCGCCCTGGCCGGAACAATCCTCCACTTCATCGTCATCGCCCTCCTGACGCCCCTCGTTCAGTTCATCCTCATGCGCACGCATGGCCACAAGGTCACGCTCACCGTCCATTACACGCCCGGGCACGGCGTCCTCTCCACGCTGCTGAGCCAGGTCTCTTCCCTGGGCTGGACGGTCTCGGCCGTGTCGACCCGCACGGATTCAAGTGACCGCGCAACCACCGCGCGATTCACTGCGGCGACGCGCCAGGACCTCTCCCGCTCACTGCTGGTGACGACCCTCGCCGACCTCGATGGGATCGCAGGCGTCGACATCAGCGAAGACGACGACGAATAGAGTCACAGCATAGACGAGGAGGGGCCCGCGGATCACCGCGGGCCCCTCGTTCGTACCATCAGACTCTCAGCGCATCATGCCTGAGGACCGAAAGGGTTGTAGGGTTTGTCGCCCAGCTGGGGCTGCTGGCCCTGCTGCTGGCCAAACTGAGGCTGCTGGCCGAACTGAGCCTGACCAGCCTGGGGAACCTGGAAGCCGCCCGCGACGCCAATCGCGATAGAGAACAGCCCCAGCATGAACGCGCCAAAGCCCGCGTCGATGTAGTCATAATTGAGCGCAACTATGAACTGAATAACACCAAGCAACGCCGCCACAAGCGCGCCGATGCCCGCCGACAGGTAGGCCCACTTCTGATTCGTAAACCAGTAGGCGGCACCCAAGCCGACGACAGTCATCAGCAAGACGAGGTGGAATGCCGAGTACCCACCCTTCACGGTGAACGTCGACGCACTTCCATATTCACTACTGAGGTAAGGCAGCAGCATCGAGACGAGGATCAGCACCGCCGACGCGGCGATACCGATGAGCGAGTAGGTCGCGCGAACGGAACGACCGCTCACCTTGCCCGTTTCAGCCACGACGGCCGTCTGGAACTGGTTGAACGCCGAGTTCGCGGCCGCGCATTGGTAGATGATGCGGCGAAGCAGGATGAGCCTCTGTCACTTGCTCAAACTCGTGTCGCGTACACACTCGCCACAGAACGGTTCGCCAAACGGCTCCTTGATAGAGGCATTCGCTCCGACATCGTTAGCAACGTTAAGACCACTGTAGACAGGACTGCGAGAAGTGACGGTTTCACCGAGTTCATGGAAGACGTGAAGCGGAGTCATGACCAGCAGGTGAAGCGGCGTCAACACCTCCGGCAGAACATCATCGCATCTGTGGAACGGCTCGACTATGCAGATCGTTCACGCGATGACTACGGACTGTGATCGAAGGAGGGAAGCGGAAATAAGTGGCCCTTTTTCTGGCCCCTCGGGCCATTTTTGAGCAATACAAAACCCGGTATCTCAGCGACTTTTCGTTGAGATACCGGGTTTTTCTCGTAGCAGGGGACAGGATTTGAACCTGCGACCTCCGGGGTCTGTATCTCTTTTTAATGAAACAGTGAGATACAGCCAAGTAATCGTTGGTATCGTGCGGTAACCGTCCCCTTATCCTTCCCTAAAGATACTTGAAGTTACCGGCATATCCTCATGAAAGATAGGGAATAAGGTAGGGACTAGTTTTCCTCCCTACGCCGTGCTCGGGCTGCCTCGTACAGCGTTGTGAGGTCTGACAGGTCTGAGTATGCCTGTGCGTTCACGTCGAGCGAGTGGCCGAGCGTTCTAGCACGCAGTAGCGCGTCTACGTCCGTGCGATACATGGTATTGAGGGTGGTTCTCCAGACGTGGGTGCGGTAGGTCTCCAGCAGGGGTACTTCGCAGTCGCGAGCCAGATCCTTATAGAACGCCTTGAGAGCCTTCTGAGCGTTGTATCTGTCCCACTCGGTGTCCGGGTTGAGCGGTGCGCCCACAACATAGGCTCCCCCGACCTCATCTCGTCTACGGATGAGGTGTTCATAGACCGCAGGCTCAACGAGAGCTGCGACGCGGGTGGTGCCGGTCTTGGCGTTTTCAGCCCGAATAATGCACGCTGGACGCTTTTGAGCGTCGGTGATGATGTCGTCCCACATGAGAGTTCTTGCCTCGCTCACACGCAGCCCTGTGGCCATTTGGAGCAGGGTCAGGTCGATGCAGCAGCGGCGAACGGCAACGCGGTCTGCCAGCGTGTACCGGCCTCGCTTGGGCGGTACCACACCCTCGGCAGGGTTGAGGGTGAGCAGGTGGGTGAGCACGCGGTCATATTCGGCTGTGGTGAGTGCTCGCCCTCCCTCAGGGCGCGTGGTCTTTTTGACCGTTCCTAGGTCGATCCGTGCGCCTGCGAGAGGGTTGAATTCAATGACATCGTCTTTGATGAGTTCTTCGAAGAAGTACCTGCTGGCTACCCCTTTGGCGTGCCTGCCGCTTTCTGCACCGTGCTCAGCAGCGATGCCCTTGAGCAGTTCTTCGATGGTGCGCCTGCGGGCGACTGAGGCGATGGAGTACCCCTTGAACGCCTCAGTGAGGTAGGTCAGCACAGTTTTGTAGCGGGCCTTGGAGTTGGGTGACAGGCGTGAGGACTCGGTGATGATGGGTTTGGATACCGTTTCGAGATATTCGGTTGCAAGCGATGATGGTTTCCACGTGCCTCCGATCCCTCCCTGTGCGAGTAGTTCAGCGGCTTTTGCGTGCGCACGTGCTCGAGCCTCGCCTTTGGTTGAGCCTGTAGTGTCACGCGAGAGGAGACGACCATCCTGGAGTCTGATTTTCCATTGGATGCGGTATTTGCCGTTGGCAAGACGGACCGGGGTCACGGAGTCGATTGTGTTGGTTCCTGAGGCGATTTGAAGTCTAGGCATACCTTAATTATACATAGGGACTAGCAATTGTGGTTCAATTTAACGCTGATGTGTTGCCAAAGTTAGGTACGATGTGGTATTGTCTTAGTAGACTATAAGGGATGTCGAAAGACCAAGTAGGCGTGGCCTCCGTCGCCACAAAACCAAGCGATGTAACACCCGTTGCAACCGAGGGATCCCACTCGGGTCGCCTAGATCCTCTATATCTAGGAGACCTCAATGTCTACCCCTACTACTCTCGTTACCCCTGCTGCTCTCACTGCTGAAGAAGCAGCGATCTATCTCGGCCTGTCCCGTCAGACACTTGCAAATTGGCGAGTTCGTGGCCTAGGACCCGTGTACTCGCGTCTTGGAGGCACTGGCCGTCCTCGCATCGTGTACCTCGTTGAGGACCTTGATGCATTTCTCCGTGCCAACCGCGTTGAGACGACGGGAGGCCAGCGATGAGCATAAAAAATCACCCCGGCACTCCCACTGAGGAGAGCACCGAGGCAATCAGTTCTGTTGGCACCCATTCTACCACGTCTTCCGTGAGTGGTACAGCGCTGCCAACGATCAATCAGCTCATTCTTCAAGAGGTTGCGAACTTCCTCGGCACGAAAAATCAGAGCACGTACTGCCCTGAGGACGTGGAGAGGTTCCTGCTGAACCAGATCAACAAGCGCCTGCTTGGTGAGAACGAGAGGAACCGCCTCAAGGGCGGGCTTGCTCATCGTCCACTTAAGGTTCTTCCACCCTCGGTGATCGCGACGTGCATTCTCAAGCGCGAGCTGCGGCACACGGGTCTGATCGGTAAGTCAAGAGCGACGGCTGAGCTGGTGACCTATGAGGACGCTGGGCCTGACGAGGGCCTGTATGTGCCTGCTGGGGATAGTATCCGTCGCCTGGCTCGTCAGTACCACTACACGATCTCACCCAAGGATCTCAACGCTGTCGTGGAATGTGTGCGCGATTCGGTGTCGCTGCTCGAAGAGAGCGAGGACAGCGATGTCGTGGCATTGGCGAACGGCTTGTTCGATCTACGCACTAAGGAGCTGCGCCCGTTCTCGCCCAAGGTAGTCCTCACGTCGAAGGCCTCCGTTGCCTTCAATGAAGATGCCGCTACGTGCCCGGTGATCGATGGGCGGTGGAGCGTTGACGAGTGGATCAGGGAGCTTGCGAACAATGATACCGAGGTCGAACCCCTGTTCTGGCAGATTATTGCTGCTTTGTTCCGTCCTGATCACTCGTTCGATAAGGCTGTGCTCTTGTACTCCCCTACCGGATCGAATGGTAAGGGGCACCTTCGTTGAGCTACTGCGAAACCTCGTGGGAGCTGAGCGAGTTGCGACGCTTTCGATGTCTGATTTCAGTGAGCAGTTTCTTCCTGAGGAGTTGCGTAGTGCTTTTTGCGTTCTCTCGGATGAGAACGAGGTTGGCGGATACATGGAGCGAGCTGGGCAGCTCAAGGCGTGGATTACTCACGACTGGACTCGCTTCAACGTTAAGCATGGCTCAATAACAAGTGTCAAGGGCCGTGGCTTGTGTGTGTTCTGTGCCAACGAGCTGCCGTCCTCGAAGGACAAGTCTGAGTCGCTCTATCGCCGCTTCATTCCCATTCCGTTCTTGAAGCGCTATGTTGGCGCGGATGAGAACAAGGCGATCAAGGACGATTATGTGAAGCGTCCTGAGGTCTTGGAGTACGTCGCGTACAAGGCTCTGATGATGCCGCTGTTCGACACGTTTACTGAGCCTGCTGTGTGTAAGAAGCTGCTCAATCAGATCCGTGTTGAGAATGATCCTGTTCTCCAGTTTGCTGAAGAGTTCTTGCCTCAGTTCGTGTGGGATCTGTTGCCATGGAAGTTCCTCTACGGGGTGTATTCCGCATGGATGCGCAAAGAGGTTCCCAATGGTCGTGCAGTCAACTCTCGGGAGTTCAACAAGCGGCTTAGCGCATACGTTGATGACAATCCCTCGTGCGGGTGGGTTGTTCCTCGTGGTGCGGATGGCAAGCAGATACCCATGCGCACAGAGAAGCGCATCGTCGGTAATGAACCTCTGGCTGTGGGATACGACCTGAGTGACTGGTTTGATCTCCAGCCTGTAGGAGGCTCTATGTGCAAGATCGGTATCCCTCACAACATACCGCTTATGGCTCGTGGTCTCTTGCGAGCAGGCACTTCACCTACTGACGACGAGGACCGTTAATCGTCGTTTAATCCGTTCCAAAACACATCAGCGAAAGGAAAGAAAACATGACCAAAACAGCACACGAAATCCGCAAGGAACTCGCCGCAAAAAACTCTGAAGCGCGCGCTCTCCGAAGGGCACTGAAGGAGGCAGAGAAGCAGAACTACTGTCCGCAAAAACGGCCCTCGGTGAAGTACTTGCCACCGTTGTTTTTTTGCGGACAACGCGGATGCGATGCAGGCCCTCATTCCGACTCTGAATGAGCCTGCAATCGCAGACGACCTGCGTCGGATTCTCGGTGTGAATAACACCGAGAACGACGCCTCGGAGGAGCCGGAGGCAGACCCCCAGTGGGGGTCTGACGAAGGCGACGACCAGGACGGAACCAGTGCTCCACAGGAGCAGTGGTGACGGCCTTGTACCACCTCGAACAGACCGAGCTAGCGCAGGTCTGGAGAGGTGGTACCGCCCCTGCGGAGCAGCCCCCGGACACTGGAACGAAGTGAAAGTGTCTTAGGGGTTAATACACCTATGTATCGGGGGTAGCGAAGCGAGGGGCCCCGGAGACACAAGGTGTGACCCGTGGGGCAAGTTTTTCGGGCAGGAAGCGCAGCGACCAGGGACCCGAATAGTTGGCCCACGGATGCAGGGGTCGATGTTCTGGGTAACGAAGTGGGGGTCCCAGAGCATTGGCCACTGCGACGACAGAACGAGAGAACAACGTGAACGAGTGAGGAGAAAAGAAGATGAGCGACACGACGGGACGCACCGGCTTTCGGGTGACCCACACGAAAGCCGTCGGAGAGCGGCGCGCGATTGTCCACGAGATGATGCGCGAACTCGACCCGAAGGCGGTCGAGTATTGGGCACGCGAGAACACGAACATCGTGGTCGAGGACGAGGTCTTTGATCGCGGGTTTGTGAACGATGGGACGGGCCGGTTTGTTCGCGCCACGTCCATGCAGGAGGTAATCGACTACGGGCAGTCGAGAGTGGATCGGTTGTCCTCACCTTTGCGTGAGGACAAGCCGGACAAGAAAGGGCAAGATGAGAGGCGGCACGGTGACGACCTCAATGTTCGTCGCCCATCTCCCCAAGAGCCTGTGTAAGGAGGTCCCGGACTTCTACGGCAAGGGCCGTTCACGTTGGATCGCACGCGACCGCGACGAGGCGATGAGGTACTTTACGGACGTTCTTCGTTTCCTCGGGAAGAACGTCATCCCCGGCGGCTTCGAGGCCATCCTAGGGTTCGACATCCAACACTCTGAGACGACCCCACACGTGCAGGTTCTTGCGGACACGTTCGCCGACGATCCAAAGCACGAGGGGCAACTTCGCCCGGAGTGGTCACGGGCCTACGCCGCGCACCGTGACGTGAAGAGGGAGGACGGCAAGATGCTCACAGGGCGCGAGAAACTTGAGCGCTATCAAGATGATCTCAAGGCATACATGGTCGCTCGTGGCTGGCCGGTCGAACGCGAGGTTGACCCCCTCCGTCACGACAAGATCGAGACGAAGGCGATCTACGGGGCGCTGCGCGACGAACGTCGCCAGCTTGATGAGCAGCGCGACCAACTCAAGGCCGATCGTGAGGACCTGATCCGTGACGGGGAGGACCTTGAGCGTAAGGAGTACCAGGTCCGTCTCGCCCGCAAGGAGGTCGAGACGGAACGGGAAACGGCACGCGAGGAGGGCCGACGCGAGGGCTACAAGCAGGGTCTCTCCGAAGGGCGCGCTCAGGCTGAAGCACTACGTGAGCAAGCCCGCCAGCAGCTCGTTCACGCCCGCGTATTGGTAGATGATGCAGCGAAACAGGATGAGCCTATGCCTCTTGTCCAAACTCGCGTGATATTTAAACTCGCTACCGAGATGCTCGCCGGTCGACTCAAAAAGAAGGGGATTCGATTTGACATTGTGGACGGCGTTAAGGCGTGGGCTGATGGGTATGTAAAGACTCCTGGTTTTGAGAAGGACATGCAAGGCGCAAAGGTTGCATATGATCGGCGGATGGAGCGGATTAGCCGTGATTATGAGCAAATTAGGGCATCTGCTCAGCAGCTCGACAGTTTGGCATCTGACCTCGATGACGGGCCTGATTTTGGCTGAAAGGATGAGGAAACAAGAACCCCGGCTACCGTGAGGTAACCGGGGTTCTTGCTATAGCGATCTGTAGATGAAGACGCCACCATCAGGCGCGTTGGTGACTGTGTACTCGTATTCGAGGTCTTGGATCCATGATTTCCAGTTGAAGTAGCGCTTCGCCTCCTCAGGCCATCCTTCCATCAAGCAGATGTCCTCAGCGAGTTGTGTGGCGTAGTCCTCGAATGAGTCCCAGCAGCCACAGTAGCGCTCCTCGAAGTCTGAGACGCTCGGTAGGGTATCCCCACATGCGATGTAGCAGCCGGTTTCCACCCAAGCGAGCAGTGCAGGCCACTGTTCCTCTCCGACCTCATCGAAGACCTCACCCCAAAGCTGTGCGGTGTCGGGTGACATTTCACCTGTTCCGCAAGGGAACCCCTCATGATCGAAGATCCATAGCTCTTCGTGATCTGTGGGGCCAAGGTGTAGGTCTTCAGGTGTCACCTCACAGGCATCTTCTGCAAGGATCCATCTCCCGTTGAGTATGCCCTCGCTGTAGCAGCTAAGGCAGCCAATCCAGACCGATGGACGAACAGTAGTTTGAGTAATCATTCCAACCTCCCGAGTAGGTGGAGGTGAGGCCGGGCAGTCCAGCTCGGGTAAGGACGCACACAGGCGACCTCACCTCCAACGAGTGGCTCGGGGTCGCTTTGCGACCTTCTCAGGGAATGAGCGGGAGGAGGGTATTTATCGCTCAGGGGGGATGATCTTCATCCTTGCATGTTCTCGTGGAGTGGGAGCGGGAGGGTGAGGAGGCCCCTTCATGCAGCACAGGTTGTTACGCTAGTTGTTACGCTTGTTACGCTTGTGTTACGCCTATTTTTAGTCAGGCGTAACGCTTTAAACGTTGGTATATCAAGCAAAACTATATGTTGTTACGCCTGTTACGCCTAATTTCTATAAATTACGCACGGGAAATACTTCTTCACCCGTGTTTTTCTATATATATAGTTTTTCGGTTTTAGGCGTAACAGGCGTAACAGGGTCAGCTTTTTCGTTGAGATACGAGGCGAAACGCCGTTACGCTTGTGCATTTTTTTAGGCGTAACACAGGCGTAACAAACTCCGTTCAGGCGTAACAAATCCCCCCGCCTCCACCCCTTCCCTGAGAACATACGGAGGGTGAGGATGGTCTTATGCCCCGAAGGGGCGTTGGGGGATAGTCCTCGATGTTGGGTGATAGTCCCCTTCCCCGCCCCACCTCAACGACGGTTTGGGGTTAAGGGTCAAAATGTGTGTCCGGAATCGCGGATTTTCACGGATTGACCTGTAGGTTTCCGGAAAGTATATGCTCCGGAAGCATATATCTAGCCCCCGACGGGAAATCCTCGGTGTGGCAGCCGTGATGTGCTATGCGCGGCGTGGTGTGGTGTCGCAATGTCGAAGAACCAACCACGCTGCCACTGCGGCGGTGAAATGAAACGCAACGGCACCACCAGCAAAGGCACCACCAGCAAAGGCACCACCAGATGGCGCTGCAAACAATGCGGCGCCTCCAGCGTCAAACGTCGAAACGACATCACCAACGCGGCAGTGTTCACCCAGTTCATCGAGCATTGCACCACCGCAATATCACTCGACGACCTAGCCAAACGAAACGGTGTTAGCCGCGCCACCATGAAGCGGCGCTTCAAGTGGTGCTGGCTCGTTGATGTGCCTGACCCCACCGCCGGCCACCACAAGCGGATCTACGACCAGGTATTTCTCGATGGCACCTACACCGCCGGTGGCTGCCTGATCGTCGCGGCGACCATCGACCACGTGATCGCCTGGCACTGGTGCAAACACGAAACCACCCGCGACTACCAACTGCTGCTTGAACGCATCGAAGCCCCACTCATCGCCGTCATCGACGGCGGCCAAGGCGCATACAGCGCAATCAAAAAGTGCTGGCCGACTACGAAAATTCAACGCTGCCTCGTCCACGCCCAACGCGTGGTCCGCCGCTACACCACCACCAACCCACGCACCGATGCCGGGCGCACCATCTACCGACTTGCGCTGAAACTGACCCGGATCACCACACTGGATGAAGCCGCCGCGTGGGGTGTGCAACTGCACGAGTTTTCAACGATCTACCGGGAATGGATGAACGAGAAAACCATGATCAAAGACCCCAAAACAGGTGCATGGACCCGCGTGTGGACCCACCACAACGTGCGCAAGGCCTACAACAGCCTCAACCATCTTTGGCGGTCCGAGATGCTGTTTGTCTACCTCAACCCGCCAGCAGGAGTCCTTGCGCCCGAGCGGATCAAATCCACCACCAACAGCTTAGAAGGCGGCATCAACGCCCAGCTCAAACTGCTCGCCAGAACCCACCGCGGCAGATCAGGCGAACGACAACGCCGCATGCTGGATTGGTGGCTCTACTTAAAAACGGAACTGCCTGACGATCCAGTACGAATCGCCAGGCAGTCCGACTGGGGCCAGGGCCAACTCGCCAAAGTATCCACCCTGACCCAAACCGAGAACCAAGCCGACCACGAAACAGGACGCCCAGCCCTCTACGACAACGCTATCGACACCGACTACACCCACTCAATCGGCATTCAAAAAGGCCAAATCTAACCCCCGCGACACGCCGAGCCAGACACACATTTTGACCCTTAACCCTGAGTTTGGTTGAAAGGTAGGGAATAAGGTAGGAATCGGCCTCGTCAGAGCAAAAACAAAACCCGGTATCTCAGCGACTTTTCGTTGAGATACCGGGTTTCTCTA
>BNJV01000895.1_pt1 | contig 50353 bp, 94 predicted proteins | sample 8540591 | NCBI WGS metagenome assembly BNJV01 (sample SAMD00202457, study PRJDB9452) | human saliva metagenome | host: Homo sapiens | reverse complement strand
AAAAAATAGAATACTTCCTAGTCGTGAAGGAGGATAAGAAAAAAGTTCCCTGCAAAAGTGAAATTACAAGAAACTTTTTGCTAATGGTAATAGACAAGCCATACGGAATACTTTTTCCCAAGCCAAAGGGCAAAGAGGAGATTGATGACGATAATGACTGAGCCGGCCAGTGAAAAGAGGAAAAAAATTCGCTAGTCAAAACTTGTCACAAATGCACGATGTCTATAATCAAATAAGCACTGACAGGAAAACAGAGGATAGAAGTAATCAGAGCAGGGATATACTTGCGAAGAAGAAAAAGCAATCTTCAAGAAGGAATTGATTGAGTTTATGGAAGAAAGGAAGAAGACGTTTAGAAAAGGGAAATGATGTTATGTAGGAACATTAGAAATTAATGTTGTCTAACTAAAGTTTAATTGGCTATAGGAATAGATAATGCTTCAAAAACTATTTTCTGTTGTAAAACAGTATAAATATGTGTATATTTTAGAAATACTTATACGAAGAATTAAAGTAAGTGGTAAGAGTTTTTAGAAAATCAAATAATTCAATATTTTTAGGGAGAACAGAGAAATCTGTTCTCTTTTTGTTCGCTTAAAATTCTATTTGAGAGGAGTTCAACGATGGTAGGATTAGAGATTGTAATGAATTTAGACACGTTAGAAATCTTTGACGTTATCGATCATGATAAGAATGGAAACAGCGAACAAGCGCCTACAACCATCCAGTTAAGCTTATTTGACTCAATGACGTGCATTTAACAGAAGGAGATAAATTAGGATGGACAGAGAAGCGCTATACAATGAATTAATTCAAAAGCGAACCATTAGGGTTTCATTGATCCATTTTTCTGACCTTGGTGAATTCGATCCTCTTCAGATGAAATTTAAACAACCCGTAAAGGATCTAGTGAATCGATATTCAGGGCAGCCTTACAGTTTGGCCTGGCAACATAAAATTATGGAAATGCGGAAGTTGTTTATTGATTATCAGATAGCATTAAATGAAGAAGATAAGCAGATTAACTTTCAGCGAAGAACAAGAAGCGAAGAGTCCAAAGAACATGCTACAACTATTATAACAACTCTACTTGAAATTGGGGTTTTAGTTTTAAAGAAATTGAGAAACGTGTTTCTTTATCTTACAAACAACTTCGTCGAGGATGGAAAAGAAGTGATCACATAATGACACATCCTCCTGAATTTTTATAGTAAACAGGACTTATCTGAAGGTTATTGTTTACCGAGTAAAAAGTTACCTAATAGCATGAGAATAAACGAGGGATAGAAAATGGAAACTGGAATTTGTAGACGATGTGCTTGCAACTGGGTTACACCTTGCATCGATGAAAAAGTATGGTCCTTGCTGGTGGGTAGATAAAAACAAAACGCTGTGTAGTCACTGTTTTTTTATGGTTTTAATGATGAATCTTGTCAGACAAAAAGTTTATTACAGACAAGGGCATGATTGGCTTGAGAGATTGGGAATTTGCTTAGGGAAATACTGACAAATTCAAAAAAAGTCATTGGGTATATGATATGGAACATGATGTGTTGTGTGTTGTTGGCTTTAGGAGATCATATTGGAGCTGTCAGATTTATTGTAAAGAACTTTTATGGACTTAATCGTATTTATCGTGAGGAGATTCCTAAATGGCAAGAAATTATTGGGAATAATATGATTTTTTTATAATGCAAAAGGTCAATGATTCAAAACATTACGCGAGTTGTTTGCCTAGAAAGTATAAAAATGAGGATTGAAATGAACAGTAAAATTATTGACAAGATACAAAAATCTTTTTAGAGTTAGCTTATGATGCACTAAACGATGAAGAGGGACAGACTGCCCTTCTGATGGCTCAAAGACTTATGGTGAAGCATAATCTTTCTATGAATGATTTAACGAATAGTACAACTCATAAAGATATTGGTGAAACAATAGGAACATGGGAATATAGACTTCCATGGTGGCAAGAAAAGTTGGTCAGCTATTTTAGGTGAAAATTTTAGATGTAAAACGATAAGAAGACGACTTCCTGAAGATGGCATCACACAGATAATTTTCTTTGGATATCAATCTGATGCTGAACTTTGTAGTAAGGTTTACGAAGGTGCGCTCTTATACCTTAAATATCGGCTGAAACGACTTTTTCCTACAGTCTCAAGAGCAAGATGGAAAGACTATAAGAAATCGTACTTACTCGGTTTCTTAAACGGAGTAGATCAACGTTTTTCAGGAACAGGTTCAATCATCAGAAGAATTTGGTTTGATGGTAAAAAATCCAGCAGAAGTTTTGGAAGAACAACGACTTCGTATGGGGAAATTAGAAAGTAGAAGCCTAAAAAAATCGAAATTGAAGTTGATTATGAGGCTTATATTGCTGGTTTTGAACACGCAAAAAGAGAGCAGGTTGTTATCAGAAGAATTGTTGAATAAATGAGGAAGAACATAAGAGGAAAGAAATATGAAAAAAATACAGACTGGATTACACAAAGACCCCTTTACTAGCGAAGAAAAAGGAATACGGAGATGAAGTTGAATTCATGTGGGACGGGGAAACCCCTGAATTAGACGAAGAGGTTCTTGTTTACACAAGTGAAAGCGAAGAAGTGTATACAGATATCTGGGTTGATTTTTAACGATGGCATTGGTTTTTGAAAATACTTGTAGTAATGTTATTTATTGGATGAGTTTCCCAAAAACCGCCTGAAATCACTGTTACATATCCACGCTTTGTGGACGTTGACCGAAATGGTGTTTTTCAAAAGGTGTTTGAAACATCTAATGGAAATGAGGAGTGGTGTTCTCCTACTGGACGTGAGTTACAAGAAGGTCCGGATGTTATGGACCACTGGCTCGAATACGAGGACAGTGAAGTGAACTTCACTACGGTAGATAGTTTCTATCACCATTTTATTTGTTAGTTTATTTATTTATTTTAAAAGCCTAGAAATAAGCAAGGAGGAAATTATATGATTTTTGGTTTTATTGTATTGTTTGTTGTAGGAGTGTGCATTTCGTTCAGTGGAGTATTTATCATAGGTAAAAATACAGACATCAGACTTGACTTCAGTGGTGAGAAAGACTTCTTTGTAGATTTAACTGATTTGGGATGGATGGTGAGTATCTTTTTAATTGTTGTAGGAGGGGTAATGATTTACTTCTCATCTATTGAGTTGTTACCGTATATTATAAGTTCATTTGAATTAAAATAGGAGGCATAGTATGACAGTATTGTATTATTATTTTTCATAGCAAAGGATAGATTGAAAATCCATAAGGGAAAAACATTCTTTTATTCTAAGAGTTTGCGGAAAGTGCTGGGTAATATAGTTCTTTTCTTTATCTCGCTTATCGCTATTCCTATATCTTATTCTCGGTTTCTAATATATCTCGCCAACTGGATTTTAATGTCGTTAATAAGTTCTGGATTAATTGAGAATAAAAATAATGCAGTTCATGTTATTAGGGATTGTTTTTTTATCTTTCTCATTGAAATAGTCAGTTTACTCATTATCTCAGTGTTGGGATGGATGGCTTTATCTTTTTGGATACTAGTAAGGTAATATTATGAATTTTTTGGTAAAGAATTACAGAATAAGAAAGAAAAAGGGTTGCAAATTTACCAGACAGTAAAAGAATCCGTAATTTTTTAAAGGTATAGTTTAATGATCTTGTTAGCAATGATACTGGTCGTTGCTCTTCTATATATTTTCAATGCTGAACTACTTTTTGAAATTATTAAATCTCATAATTGATTTTTGTCAAAAAAATTTATTGATTTATTTTCTTTTTAGATTATTGCTATCTCCACTATCATTGTTTAAATAATGAGAAATTAAATATGAAAAAGATTGATTTATTAAAAATGCTTATCCATCATCACAAAAGATGGATTAAGAACACAAAATTTAAGAATAGCCATCTACAGCTCATCTCTTCAGCTGAAGAAGGAAAACGAGAGCTCTGTATTTGCTTATCGTTCAAAAAGTGAATATGGTGAAGGCACGTGGTGTTGTTTTTAACCTCTGTCGAATCATTGCTGGAGAATCAGGATCAGTTTACACACTGGACCTAACGTATATTGCTATGGAAGCTATAGCGATGCTGGTCGACGGATTACACGTGGGCACTCTGAAGATAATCTTAGACAGATTAACACATTCTACATTGACTTTGATATTACCTCTGCAGCTGAAGAAATGACGACAGGAGATATTTTAACTACTTCCTAGAGCTAGGGTTTTATGCCGACGTTGATTCTAAAATCTGATAAAGGATTTCAAGCCTATTTTGTCCTATCAGAATCGGCCTATGTTACAGCTCATTCTCAATTTCGAGTGGTGAAGGTGGCCAAAGCGATTTCTCAAAATTTGAGAAATTACTTTGCTCAAACTTTACCAGTAGACTTAACTTGTAACCATTTTGGGATTGCTCGGATTCCTCGAACTGATAACGTTGAATTCTTTGATGCTGACTATACCTATTCGTTCCAGGAGTGGTTAGATTGGTCAATGAAGCAATCAGACCTTCCCTTCCCAAGTAAAAAGCCAAATTTGACGGTTATTTCAGGTTCTGAAGGGTAAAACAGATTGATGAACCCTGGTATCAATTGTTGATGAGAGAGGGAAATATCAAAGGTGGAAAAAGCCTTGATGGGAAGAAACAACGTTCTTTTTCACGCTGGCTTTAGCCAACTTCTCTTCAGGAATCGATCAAGGAGGTGTGAGGAAGTTCTTTCTAACTTTAATGCAAATTTAGACGAACCACTTTCTTCAGCTGAATATCATAAGATTATTACAAGCGCCTATTCAGGAAAATATGAAAGTCGCTAGTCGTGACTATGTAATGACTTTATGTAGAGCATGGGTCAATCAGGAACTAAAGGCTTCAGATCTCTTTGTGAAGCAACGTTGGTACAAGTTTAAGAAGAAACGTGCGGACAGAAAGAATAGTCATCTCTATGAATGGAAAACAGACGTAATGGCCTATTTAGAAGGTTTCTATCAATCCGAGGATCCATTTATCCAGACGACGAAAAAGAGATACGAGAGAAGTTGAACATCCCTGAGCGCTCATTGGATAAAAGTATTGAAGGTTCTCAAAAACAGAACAAAAGATCTTCTTTCACAGTCAAACACGGCCGTGGAGGAGGCATCAGATTAGCCTCTATCAAAGCAATCTTCCTTTCCCTTATCAAGGTGAAGAAAGAACGTCAGGAGGCTTATATGGCCAATATTGCTGCTTTCTTTGAAGAAAGCTTTGAGTTCACTCAGCGAGTGATAGAAAGGGTTAAAAGATGGCTTTTAAACAAACACAACAATTATCTCTATTTGAGCTTGATATTGGATAATTTTAAAAAACCCGTAAACTGCCTTACATTTATATCTACGATTATTACAAGGATATGCATGTACATGAAATAACCTATGGAGGAATGATATGATTTTGATTTTAGTTGGATTATTTAGCCTTATATTTGTAGGAGGATTTTTCTTGGTTCTCTCACTTATAGGGATTCGTCAACAAGTTCGTTTTTGAAAAACGGATATGATGCTGAGTTAGAGACAGATCAGCTGGCAATGATTGGCCAAAATAGAAAGTGAGAAGAAGAATGAAGTACGTAATTTTTCAGTTTTGAATTAGGTGATTATATTTGTAATGGGGAGAATAAAGTTTTTAGTTTTTTTGATACTTTGGGACTAGCATTTTCAGTATCTTCAAAAACATTATCGAAAAGCCACTTCCTGAACAAAGAAAAAGAGATTGATTCACTATCCAGATGTGTATCAAGCTCCGTTTGAGACTTCTAAAAGTTTGTTAGGAAGGAGACAGGTTGATGTCAGAGTTATTCAAAAATTATCCGTGGATACTACCTAACAGGAGTTGGACAAGAACCATTGGCTTATTATTTTAAACTTTCATCGGATAACTTAAAATTTGAGTCTGTTTCTGCAGGGGATGTGGCTTTAACTTTTTATCAAAACGAGGAGAGTATTTCTAGCATTCCAGCGATTATTAGAGTAGATAGTGTTATCTCGAATGATAAAAATGATTTCAGATTATCTGCAGGAGGAGCTGAGAGATCATTATCCAATGTTACCAATTGTCCGTGTATTAGACTCTGAGGAATTTGATCCTTTACTCTTTTCAAGATGTGATGACAACGTTCACTAACTTGAAATCAGAAATAAAAAGAATTGGCCAAGATTGATTATGTTCAAGGATCCATATTTGATTTTATGGATGAGGAGGAAATAGGATGAGAGAGCTTTTTAGACACGTTAAGTTAGCTCTAGGGGCTATTCTTGTCATTTTACTTGTGAGTCTTGCAGTTCTAGGAGGGTATAGGGTGTATAAAGATCATTTTATCTTAGATTATGATCCTCATCTTACTCAGAAGGAATACCAGAATACTGTACTTGATCAAAAATGTAAATCTAGTATTTTATAAAAAAAGATTGTCCTTACTGTCAGGTTGGAAAAAGTGTAGTTGTAGATGCGACCAATAAAGGCTCTTATCCTACATTTTACATTGACACTCAGACAGAAGAAGGTCAAAAAGTTGGTAGAAAAAAATACCAGGTTGAAAAAAAGCTGCAACTATCATCAAGATTCGTAAGGGAAAAATAAAGAAATATCTATATGCTTCAAGAGATTCAGAGGAAAAAGATTGTAGCAGATGAGAAAGCAATCCAGGAGGCCATAAATGACTAAAAAGGGTAAAAGCTGAGTAAGTGGGCTAGAGACAGCTTTTTCAAACAGATTGGGAACTATGGCGTGCTAGAACAAAATGAAGGAATGGTTGTTTTAGGAAAAATACCAGATGGGACATTTACTCTACATCGTTTTAATGATGAGGGAGGAGATATAACACATGTTTCCAAAGAAGAAGCTCTCTGGTTGACCTTAGAGCTAGCACCTGAAAGATTGAAATATGTTTAAGGAGGTAGTATGTATCAATTTTTAAATGCTATTGCGCATGGTGTGGTTGGAACTGTCTTGATTGCGATCTGGTTCGTACCGCTCTTCAGGATAACTATATGTGATAACTTTGGAAATGAAATCAAAACGAAAAGTCGCCATTAGCGTTCTTAATGTTACTAAAAAAAGTGTTTGGCCGAAAAAGTAAGGTTTCATTTATTTGGAAAGGATATAAGAAGCATGAGAAGAACTAAATCATCTAGTTTGAAGCAGAAAAGAGCTAACAAACATTTGAGAGGTATAAAAAAATATACATTATCGAATGAACAATTGAATGAGCAATCGAATGAACAAAAAAAGTTTTGATTATGTATCAACTTCTGATATGTTGTTTGCAACAAATGTGAGGTATCGAATTTTTATAATTTTAGGAGGCATATCTGTTTTTATTTTTGCTAGCTTTAGTGCCAATCAATCTCTTTTTGGGCTTTATTGCATATGTAATAGTAAATTTAGTTAATATGAATTCAAATTTTTTTCAATTAGTTGGAGTGAAAGACGTTTCTTTTTATGACAGTCTTTGAATCGTTTTATTTGGGAAATGTCGAGTTTATGAGAGTTGTATTTGTAACTATTTGTGTAGCTACTATAGTTTTTCTTTATCTTTATATGTAATGTGGGTTACTGAAAAAAAGACAGATATAACCTCTTTAAAAAAATCAGTATTATGGAAAAAAATCAGGAAGGAGAAATAAAAATGTCTACTTTAATTGAAATATCCAAACGCTGGATTGAAAAAGATAAAATCTAGCCCAATTTCTGAAAGCCATTTATTAAGATTAAAGTTTGGTTTCAAGAGAATATTATTAAGAGAAAACTAGTTATTTTCTCAATGTTGTTTGTGACCTGGTTAGAGTCTTTTTGATGGGAGCAATTTTCTCACCACAAAGACAAACCTATACTTCAGAACAACTCAAAACAAAAGCAAGTTTTTGCGAATGGCAGTGGTGAGATGAAACTTGTTAGCCAGGAATATTCACCAGATACTGGAATTATCGTTTTTACAATTTGAGACGAAAGATGCTACGACTTCGATAGATCAGGGGCATCGATGCCAAACGATTGAAATGGAAACTCTATGCGCAACATAAAGACTCAAAAAAATAGAGATGGATGTTGTGCCAATCATTGATAATAAAGTATCAGTTATTATTAAAGGAGTTCCGAAAAATTTTTGGAGCATTTGCGATCGATGTGACGAATCAGACAGTCTCTTCTAGCTCAATTGATGTGAATATTTCATCGCCATCCAGTGATTCTAAAAAGGTTTCTCAGAAGAAATCTGGAGAAGAGGACACTGTACAATTCTTTGTAACTCCTCAAAATCCTCAGCTTGAAATCAAAGCTATTGAAGTTGTCTCCAGAGAAGAATTTACTCTTCAGGAAATCGAAAAAGAGATCAATTTCCAGAATGAACAGTCTCAAAAATTGACGACATCAATTTCTCAATTGAAGGAATCTATTGAAGATGATAACTCACGAAAAGCGAGTCTTCAAGCAGAAGCAAAAATATCTGACAGGTGATGATCTCGAAGCCAATCAAAAGAATATTGCTACCCTGGATACAAACATCGAAACGAAGAATAGAACCATCGAAACAGCCTATAAAAACATTGAAAAGTTGAAGGCTAAATTGGAGTCTTTGGACAAGAAAAAACAGGCAGTTAAAGATGGAACATTTGAATTTTCAAACCCTATTGAAACTGTAGAAATGAATTAAAGTGAGGTAAAAAATAAAAATGAAAAAATTTAATTAAAATGGTAAAAAGAAACTGATAAATTGGGATATAAATTATCTGCAATTTGTGGAGTGAATTAGCTTTATTAGACAAAGCCTTTAAATGGCAATATTTATTTTTTTGTAATGGTTGCAGGCGCTGTTCTGATTAAAAAAATTTCAGCAACACTTGAAATTAGTCCAAATTATTTAGGATTTTTGATGGTTATTTTTATCTTGGTCGTTCCTTTTTCAAAATTGCGTTTTGGTGTTGAGAGATTTATTTTTTTCATTTTTTTTGAAAGTGTTGTGTTAGGCTTGATTTTTCAATCTGCAGTGGATTTTCCATTTCAAGAAAATGAATCATTGTTCTGGCTTTTAGCCACAATCTTTAGTATTAGTATTTATTATTTCATGAAGTGGTTTCAAGCAAAAACTTTTTCAGCGTTATTTATTCAAAAATATCTTAAATAAGGACTATCTTGGAATCCGAAAAATTAAAAGATAAGTTACCTCCTAAAACCAATCTTTTTACAGATGCTGATGAAGATGATGCAAACCAACGAATGATTACGATTAACCAGCGAGCAGTGAAAAAGGATTATCAAGATATTGTAGAATTAAGTTTTTTTGAATAGAGAAAAACGGACAGGGTATTTCCTATCATAGAAAATCATGGAATGGTTCTGAAGCTCCTCTTGAAAAGAAAAATTTGTAGATATTGAAGAATGGTATCATCCAGTATTTAGTGTCTTTCCGTTTGGGAAAAAACATGATTTTTATTTCAAATTGATTCAATTTGATGTAAGTAAAAAGAGTGCGTTTTCTATGAAAGGTGAGTTTGTGTTTACCAACAAATAGTAGTCAAAAAATCTCCTTAATTTTTGAATTAAGGGGATTTATTTTTATGATTGTCCCTTTAAAAATATTTTTTTCAGTTATCTCTTATACTAGAATAAATTAGAAAAGGCAGAAAAATGAAAGAACAGCTTAAATTAGCACCGAAGGAAAATCAACCAGTTAGAAAGCATCGTACTGTATTTACAAGTACAAAGGGTTTGTTTAGAAAACAAAAAATGGGTTGTGCTGGATATTGATGAATATGGAATGACCTATCATAGTAAACCAGGATATAAAGGAGAAATGTTTTCTTCAATGTACCTCGTTCTACAGGAAATTAAAATTGATGAACGATCTTTCACACTAACCATCAAGAAAAATGATCATGAAGTTTATGTGATTGATTTGAAAAAAATTAGATGGCGATTTGTGGAGCAACTTCCAAATTATAAAGAAAAATTACCAGCTTTGCAGGAAATAAATTAAGGAAATAAGAAATACGAAATTAGAAAAAAAGGAGAAGTAATCATGGCCAAAAATGATTTAAAAAATTGATAATCAACTAGAAGAGGCAAAGAAAAAGAGTTGCCCTTTTGGAACAGGAACGTAAAGAAGCAGAAGAGAATCTTCAAAAACAAATTGGTAAAAATTTATGTTCAAATTCAATTGAAGAAAAATAAAAATCAGTCGTATGAATCAATTTTTGAAGAGTTAAAAAATGGAATTAAACCTTATCAAAGAAGATGAAAAAAGAACAACGTTTAGCAACTAAGAAAAAAATCGTGAAGAAGGAAACTTTCCAGCTGAAAAATCAGTCGTAATTTTTGAGTTTTTAACTTCTCAATGAAGTCAAAAATAGTGTAAGTAAAAAGTATGTAAAGAAGAAAAACGGTGTAAGTATAACACCCTATAAAGTGTGTAAAGGTAAGTATAGCATGTGTGTGTAAGTAGGTGAAACCGAGAAAATTACCGGTACCGGAAACGTTGATACTATCAACTCCACACGCTTCGTGGGGACAGTTTCCCTTATGCTCTTTTCTACCACAACACACCTAAAAAGGACCTTAGTCCCTCTGTGTGTGTTAGTGTGTTGAAAAACCGCAAAAATAGAACCGTATCGGTTCGTGATGTTGCGAGGTTGAAGTTTTCTTTTTTGCTTCTTTTTGCTTTTGCTTCGACAAAAGAAAAAAGAAGGGCGCTGTTTTTTAGAAAGGAAAATTTAAAATAATGGCAAATATGAAACAAAATCGAATTGAGATTAGAGGGCTTACCGATGATGAAATTAATTATCTAAAATCTCTTTCTAAGAAAAATAAAGCCAAGTCATTTAATGATTTTCTGCTCTCAATCTGTCGTGAAAAAAATTGAGTACGGAAAAATTTAATCGTGCTCAAGATTTGTATGTGGCTCATTTAGAAAATATGAAATTAGCCTCTGACCATGTTCTGGAACAAATGAAAAAACGAGACAAGGATACTCTCTGAATTTGAAAAAATGGATCGTTATGGCAGTCATATTTCACGTTGGTTAGAGTATGAAGGAGAGGTTGAAAGTGATGACTAAAGAAATCAAAAATCAGAAATATACCTGATGATGTGTTTGAACAACTTCGAGATATTTCAAAAAAATATAACTATCCAAGTTTCAATGAGTTTATGTTATCGTAAGTTCAAAAATATCGTAATGAATGACGGATTGAATTTGTACAATAATCAATTTGCGAAAACATTATCCGATATCCAAAAGCAACAAAAGTCAGATTTTAGAATTGATGTTGAAGAATGACATTTCTCTTTCTGCTTTAAATGTTAAACAAGATATTGTAAATGAACTAACCACAAATTGGTTACATTTTATGGATGATGTATCTGCACTTGAAGCTGAACGACGGTTAGGGTGGTGTTTGAAAATGAAGAAGAATAAATCTCTTTTCATCATTCTCATTTTTTCTTGCGATCTTTATCGTACAACCTAACAATTTTAATGCTATCAAATCTGGCTTGACACAAAAATGATATTCCGAATCAATTGAACATAGCCGATTCAGCTGAAGAAAAAAATCCCAACTCAAATTTGAATTCTACTCTAAAAATGATGATTTGAAATCGAAGGACTATGATGGGAAAAATCAAGTGATTGTTGTCAATGAAAAAAATCACAATTTACAAAAAGCGAATTGAGTTTAAAAATGGCGACTGGGAAAAATATTCTGATCTAGATTTTTTAAATCGTGTAGGAATTGCTGAAGCGATGTTGGGAAAAAGAATTGATGCCAACTGAAGATAGAGAATCTATTTCGTCTATCACACCAACAGGATGGAAAAAAATAAAAATAATTTTCAACGGGAAAGAAGATTATTTATATAATCGTTCTCACTTAATCGGTTTTCAATTAAGTGGAGAATGCGAATGCTAAAAAATTTATTTACAGGTACACGTGCTTTAAATGCAAATTTTGAAGATGAACAATCATCAATGGTCTACTATAGAAAAATAAAATTGCTAACTACATAAAAAATACGAATCACCATGTTCGCTATCGAGTAACTCCCATTTTTAGAAATGTGGAATTAGTTGCCAGAGGGAGTTCGTATGGAGGCACAGAGTATTGAAGATGATGAGATCTCATTTGATGTATATATCTTTAATATTCAACCAGGATATAAAATCAATTATTTGACAGGATCATCTCAGAAAAATTGAGGAGGGAAAAATGAATCCAAGACTTAGCTTATATTTTAGTGAAGAAACACATGAAAAAAATTTAAGGAAATAAAAATCCTACTTGAAAGAATCGTCTGCTTTGCAGAAACAATATCGAAATAATTCAGCAACGCTTGTCACTTTGATTGAAGTTTTTTATAAACTCTTTATTGAATTAGGAGAAGGAAAAAATTTCTATGAGCGACTGACTCAGCTGGAAAAAAATTTGGGGGATGCCTTTGATTCTGGAAATGACAACAAGGCAATTCATCGTCAACTTGATCAAATTCTCTATTTAACACTAACCAACTTCCATGCTATTACGAAAGATGATTTTGATGTTCAAGAATTGGAATCTATTCATTCACGATTGGATCCTACACAGCATGAATTAATGGCAAGAATTAATGATGTCATTCAAGAAGATATTGCACGTGGTCAAACAATCAAACATTCTCATTGAGGTACAGTAAATGGTAGATGTTGTTGAGATCTATTTAGAAACAGGAGATTTTCATGAAGCGGTGAAACAGTCAGGGTTGCTCTACTCATATAGCTCATTTGAAATTAATTAAGAGTGGGTCACTTTAAAAATTCAAGATAAAATTCAGTATGGTTCTAGGACAGCTAAGCTCGGGGGAATGGCCGAGGAGCTTTTTCAAAAGTATGTTCCAGATGCAACGGATGCGAATAAGTATTTCAAGAAAAATAATCCAGTATATGATTTTTGGCTAGATGGTCTAACGATTGATGTAAAATATAGCTCATTATATAAAAAGGAAAAAATGGGAACTCCCATCACTGGCAATTGAGGACAAAAAGGAAATCAAGATTTTATTGTCGGCTTTTTAGAACGAGAAAGTGGTTCAGAGTTAGAAAAACCAAATATTTTATTGATCCCCTATGCAATTTGTTGAAGAGCAAAAGGAATTACATATTTCTCAATCAGGACGGTGGATCAATGATTTTCAAGTTGAACCTGAAGAATTACAACCGTTGTTAAAGACTACGCTCTTTTAAGGAAAAATGGATTATTTTAATTCAAAGAGAGGAAAAATAATGAACGTATCTTCTAGTCCAAGTAGTACCTTCATCTCTGCAATACACTGAAGCAAATAGTGGCTTTGTAGACTACACTAATAGAGACAGAAGCTGTTGAGGTTGATAATGAATTAAATTTAGAAACACACAGACAAAATATCAGAGTCTCTAACTGAAGATGAACTACAAAAAAATTCAAAGCTGAAGTTCCAGAAACGAAACTAAATTTTTCAGGAATACATTGATTACATGAATCGCTCTCTATGCTACTGAAAAATCAAAAATGAAGAGATGACATGATTTTTACAAAAGAAGCCAATTACTTGCAACGTAGCAAAAGTAACTGAATTGAAAAAGTAAGTTAGAGCAGGCTTATCAAAATGGCTCTCTCTATGGCAGGGTGTTATCTCTTTTGATAATGATTTTTTGGCCAAGGAGGGATTATATGATCTGGAAACTGGGAAAGTTGATCAGCAAGCTATCAAGTCTGTCATACGTGAAGCATTGCCAAGGTTGATTGAAAAAGAAGGCCTATCTGATTCATCATTTTGGTGGGCTAACATTCACTTGAACACGGACAATATTCATGTGCATTTTGGTTTATCTGAAGTTGAATCTGCAAGAGATAAATTTTTTTCTATCGACCTCGTGGAAGAATGGAATATAGAGGTAACTTTTCCCAGAAAACCATTGAGCGTTTTAAAAGTGATGTTTTTCATGGTCTGTTGAATGAACAGACTAGAGGAATGATTGTTCGACGAGAACAAATCTTGGCGAATATCAGAAGTGAGTTGATCAATTCTGTATTTAGAGATCAGAAGGTTCGTTCTTCGGCTGAAAAATTTTTTGGAGCAGGCTTACAAACCATTTGCCTATGGATAAAAAATGGCGCTATGGCTCAAATGCAAGAGATTTTGCAGTCAGTAAATTCTTCATTGATCGCTATCTGGATTCCTATTTAGAAAATGATGGGAAAGAGCTCTATCAAGAATTCCTGAAAAGAAACGAAGGACTTCCTAGAAACCTATAGAGGAGCTTATTCGGCTGGAAAAAAATCAACCTACGAAAAGATTCGGAAACTTGATGGTCGTGTTGAGAAAACACAACAGGAGGTCAGCAGGCTATCATCTGCAGCAATTAATAGCGAATCGAGAGAAGGAGTTGAGAGAACGATTAGCAAATAAAATCTTGCAACCTATTTCGTGAGAATGCTCCTGAAATAGCTGACGTTCGGCTGGAAAAATTTGGCCAATTTCTCAGTAAAGAATCAAAAATTAATTTTAGCCCAGGATCCTAACGCAAGTAGTTATCAAAACACTAGATGCCTGGAAAAACTGGGTTATGATCTAAAAGATGGGGCGAAACCTCTTGAAATCACAAAAAACCAGTCTATGCCGCTTATGATAAACACGGAACAGGTTTGGGACGTCCTGAATATGTTAGGGAATTAGTTTATGATGTAAGTCAAATGAAAGAAGACTTACTGGAGAAGCAACTTAGTTTAAGAGATTTGTCGCTATTTTCTTCAGCTGATTTGAAAGATCTTGTAGAAGCGGCTAAAAAGAAAAGTGATCGATCATTAAGAGAGCGGAATGAGTTAGGAACATTCCGCTATGCTTTAAAAATTGAGCTTATTGGAGGAAAAACAGAGTAGTTTATTAGTTCGTAAAACTCTTTTTGATCAAATTCAACCACTTGAAACCGATAAGCCATTTGTTGAATTGAAAAAGCAGGAGATTCTTCAAAGACTGAAGCTGACTGAATTGCAACTGACTCCAAATTATAAACTAGGTGAAGCAAACCAATCTCTAAAACAATCTCTTGCTAACCAGTTTGAAGATAGTGTTTCATTTTCAGTAGAAAAGGCTGATTCATTAGCAATTCAAGCACCTATCAAACGTTTGAAGGGAGAATTAGCGGCAGTTCAACCTCTTCAAGATGAAGGAGTGCTGACTATTCTAAAGGGCTATCCTGTTACGAAAGATAGCTACATAGAAGAGCTACAGACCCATATCTCAATTTTTCAGCTGAAACATGAGATTTACAGTCGAAACAAGGAAATTTCACAAACGACTGATCAAGCGACTATTCAAAAATTAAAACAGGAGAATGCGAAAGGATTTTCTGAACTCAAATCACTCTATCAAAAAATATTGCCAGAGGAAGAAAGCAATCAGAAAAAGTCAGTTAGCTCAAGCTGTTTCACATAAAAATGCAAGAAAGGAAGAACCTGCAAAGAAAAACGTCCAACAATCTCAAGGTAAAGCAATCATCAATACAGATTTCATGAGAAATTTGACTGATTCTCTTCAAAGGGCTCAACGTGCAAAATAAAAAGCCCTCATGGAACGTGAGAGAAGCGATGAGAGGCAAGAACTTGAGGAGAAGGGACACAGTATATAAATGGAGGTGTTTGGAGCTAAATAAAAAACCGTGAAAAAAATCACGGTTTTTACAATTCATTATCTGCTTTCATTTCTGCCAAAGCCGAAGTAGTCAAGACTTTTTCAGCGAGATCTCCTGCTCAATCTCCTCAGCAGTATAGTAGTAGTCAATGATAGGGCATTTTTCTAGCAATTCAATATAGTCTCCTCTCACAATATAGAGATATTTGTCTGCCGATCCTTCCTCTATGTCTGCCTCTAGTTCTTCTATCAGTTCGCTATAATCGTAACTGAAACGGTAATTGCCTGCGTCTATCCAAGACTGGACTCTCATGGCTACTTCAAGACTTAGCTTGTAAAGTCTTTTTACCATTTCTCAGAGAGAGATAGAACTCTCTTGTATGCCTATTTCTTTTGCTAAACGATAGGCTGAGACAGCCTTATTCATTAAGACCGCCTCAACTTGTGATGTGTTAATTCTCATTAAATCACCTCTTTAAGCAGGATATTCACGTAGATTCTGCGAAAATTTCTAGTACCTTTTATTTTTGATTTCTCGAACTGGTTGAGTTTGGGTTAAGTAGTTGTCGCCTTGCTTATCAATGACCGATTGAATACGTGCCTTAAATTCTTTCCAGCTTTCGTTCTTTTGTTGAACTAACCCTAATACTTTTGTGTGTTTTTCGATTTCATTTGCTGTTATTTTTCATTTTTCTTTCTCCTTGTGAATTAAATTACTCTTTGCACGTTCAACGTATTCAAATTTTGTTTCATCTTCCTTATCAGACTTGATATCTGAGATAAGTTGATCTTCATAACCAAAAACCGAAATAGAAATAGTAATAAGTAACTACTGCGAGTGCATCTTCGTGAGAAAATGCTCTCAAGGTATTCAGCAATAACTCTCAATCCATCACCATAAAAATCAGATTTACGATTTTTATTTGCAATACAGTTTGCAAGTTCTTCCTCTGGGTCAAATTCATCTGGAATGTTATCTAGCATTTCAAGGAGTTTTTTGTAATCCTCTTCTTTGAGAATACAGTTAAACATTTTTATCGAAAAAATTTCTCCAGAGTGTCCTTTTCTTCAGCTTCTTTGTACTGTTCATTGAAATTTTGTTCAAGATACATATCTTCATAATATAGAACATTTTTTCCATCAGCTATCAGTTGATTAGAAATAATGCTGTAAGCCATTTCGTAAAGTATCCACCGATTCATAGTACTTATTTTTCGACTAGAATAGCTCCTGTTTTTGCTTCGTTGATTTCTACATAAAGTTTTTTCATTTTGTTTTACCATGAGAGTTTTTGCTCTCTCTTTCTTTTTTATTTTGCTTTCTTGTGCTTTCTTTAAATCTTCGATAGCTTTTAGTGACTTCATCCCATGTGGCATCCCAATTCGCATCTTCATCAGTGAAGTCAAATTCGATGTCTAGTTCTTCGAGGATGCCCTCGTAAAAACTGCTTTCAAAGTCATCCCAAAAAGATGAGTTCTCTACTAACTCATATTTTTTTCCAGAAGTGTCGGTTCTCTGAAACCTTCAGGCCATTCCTTCCCTTCTGTCCCTACAACTTTTAATTCTAAAAAGCGGTTTATCTGCTTCTTCGATATAATAACGCATCATTTTTGTTTTACCGTGAGAACTTTGTTCTCCTTTCTTTATCTTGGTTATAGTATATCATAATACTTTTACGTTCGTCAAGTATTTTTATAGAAATAATTGCTTTTTATTTCTGAAACTAGTTTCAAACTGAAAATTTGTTCAAGTCGAACCCTCTTTTTGTTTAAATTGTTTGCTTATAGATATGCCTCATTTTTGAAATTATATTGTCCCTTTTAACTGTGATTTTTCGATTATTACATAGAATAGAAGGATAAAAGAGAAAGGAGAAGAAAAATGAAGTTATTATTTCCAGATGTCGCAGTTGAAGACTTTGATTTCTCAGCCGAATGGTTAATTACGGCAATGAATGCTGATAACAAGCAAGTGCATTTTGAGGGGCCAAGGAAGAAATTCTGATTTAGAAATGGTTCTAGATTTTAAGGAAAATTCTAGAGCTATTTTGAATCTTTTTCAGTAGGGGAATTGGTTCACTTAGATCCAGAAACGTTTCTACAAGCAGAGAAAGAGCCGTATAAACCACAGTATGAAGGATTTTAAGGAGATTTTTATATGACAGAACAAGAATCAAGACGTGGGAAAACTCGTAGAGAACGTGTTGAATTTTGCACGTTCTAGAGATATTTTGGATGTTGCAAAACGAGCTCCAGATGGAGCTGGTTCGATCTGGACGAGACTATCGATGGAAAGAACATGATAGCCTAGTTATATCGCCTGATAAGAATTTATGGAAATGGTTCTCCAGAAATACAGGAGGAGATGCGATTTCTTTAGTTGAAACGATAAAGGAAGTGGATTTTTAACCAATCTGTAGATTTTTTTAAATGATGGAAATTTTAAAGAGTTTCAAATGGTTGAAAAGAGCTCAGGAAGATTTTAAATACTATCTTGAGAAATACGAGCGACCGTTTTCAGCTGGAAGAGATTATCTACGGAATCAACGTGGGCTATCAGACGAAACGATTGATTATTTTTGGAACAGGGTGTTTTAGCCCAAGCTAACGCCAAACTTGACTACTTTGCGGAAGGCAATGATGGAGTTACAACAAATGCGATTGAGCCAGTTATTGTCTTCAAGTCCCTTTCTTCTTCAGGTGAAGTTGTTGGAGCCTCTTTACAAGGAATACAGGAGAATTGGGGAGAAGTGGCCAAAAACATGGATATGCTAAAGTGATTATGAAAAACTCCGATCCTATGACAGGTATTCATGTTGATATTGGCAGTCCAAAAACGATTGATTTTCACTGAGAGTCCAATTGATTTAATGTCCTACTATGAATTGCACAAAAGATAGTCTTCAGGACGTCAGATTAGTCTCTATGGATGGTTTGAAAGAATCGACTATAGGCCGTCATCTATCTCAAATTCAAGCTGAAATATCAGGAAAACCGCTAAGATGGACACCTGAACAATTAGCGGACGGGCTTCAAGTAGCTATTGATCATCACTTTTTGAAGATGGGAAAAATGCGGATTTGATTACTCTAGCTTTAGATAATGATGAAGCAGGTAGAACATTCATTCAAGAATTAGAGGCAAAAAGGAGCTGTTATCAATTTCAGATCTACCAGAACTAAGACCAGGACAAGATAAAACGGACTGGAATGATGTTCTAAAGAATCAACAGGAAGAAAAAGCCTGACAACAGTCGTCTTGCACAGGCACGTCGAAAATTGGAACGACTAAAGGGGTGAACAAGACGAGGCTATTTCAAGGGCTTATTCCTCACCAAGCGCTAACAAATGGGCAACCCATGAATGATAAGCGAGGAGGTGCTAGCTTTAAACGTAAGCAGAACAAATAGAAGATCAAGTCTTCTCAAAGATGGATGAGATTAGCAACAGGAAGAGCGAGTAGAGCGCCTGGAGCACCAACAACATTTGAAAGAAATGGGGTTGAATCGTCAGGAAGTGGTCTGGAGATGAGTGTTCAAAATATACCTAGAATCCGTGAAGAGTTAGAAAAAAAGCTAAACGTGGGGAGTCGTTCTTTACCAAAAGCTACTCTCAAACGCTATCAAGAAGAGTTGACTAGACTTGAGGCCATATCTGAACAAATGGGTAAAACGAGAATTCAACCAGCAACTCAAGCCTTAATTGATGAAGGGCTAGTGAACCAGTGGCAAAAACAACCAAATACGTATTTTGTAAAAAGGGTTACGAAGAGTTGCCCTGGAGTTGACTGAAGAAGGAGAGTTTCAATTATCTTCACAAACCAAGTATCATCCGAAAAACAGATGAGGAAAGACTGAAGGTGGATGAATTACTTGCCAAACAAAAGGCAGAAAAATGTAGGATTAACGTCCTCGAATCAGGAAGAATCAATTTCACCACAACCAGAGCCTATTGAAAAATCAAGGCGAAGCAGGGTGGTTAGAAAAATTGGGACAATCTCACGTTTTTCGATAGAAAATAAAAAACAGTCGTCATTGATCCGACTAGTATAGATAAGATGGTTGAAGAAAAACAAAATCCAGATAATCAAGAATCTATTACCACTACAGAGGAGAATGCTGGAAGATTGATGAGCTATGAAGAGGTAAAACAGGGAAAATGAAGCATTAACAAAGAGTTTAAATAATCGGATTCAATCTGGAGAATTATCAATTGAATTTGCCCCAGATTTCTATCTATATGATGTCTTTTGCGAAGTTAGGAAATAGTCACCCTACTAAATACCCTCAACACTAAACGAATGGAAGTGTTGTCTCCTATTCATTCACTTTTGACTTCTATCGATGATCAAACGATTGATTTATACAAGAAAAAAGGGACTCCTGAGCAGGATTCTTTGTATCAAGCATTGAAACCTCATCAGAGAACTTTGGGAGTAGATATTTCGACCCGGTTTATTGGTGAGCTTGCAATAGCGACCTACAATACCAACAAGCAGATAGAAAGTCTTTTCAAGTGACAGTTTTGGCGTCTATTATGATGAAAGAACCCTTGATAATCTTTCACAATCGGTTGAGCGAATGCTAGAGTATCCATTAATTGAATCCGGAACAAGAGACTTTGCCTACGGTTTTGTGACAACACCAAACACATTGTTCCACTATTTGGAAGAACAAGAGGGAGAAGTGGTTTTAAATCGAGAATTATTGGATAACTTGATGTCACGTCTTGAGACTCAGCCCATTAAGATCATGGAGGCTTCAGAAGAAGTGGAGTCTCAATTGTCTTCACAATCTAAGTATCGTCCGAAAACATCTGAAGAGCAGCAGAATGTAGAAGAATCAGTCAGACCAGTGATTGTCCTAAACCAAGATGAGCTGTACAGCGATTATTGGCATGTTTATCAAAAGCGACGGTGAGCTTGAATTCTATTTATTTGATGATGGTCAGTTTGGCTATCGCAAAATATGGTTCACTTAGCCCGAAAAGAAGATAATATTATTTTTAAATATCATTCAGAACCAGGCAAAACGGGTTTTTAGCTACTCAAATGGGCTATGATAGTTTAAAAATACATTGTTGTTAAAGATTGGGGAGTCTCTTTTTTGATGAAAATAAAGCGTTACTGCGAGAAAAACTACGTTTTTGACGACTTAGAGAACTTCTTGAAAAAGTCGAATTATTTTGAACTAGATTACTGGACTTTCAATAGTGGATTGAAAGAAGATGAAGAGTTTTTAAACGAGATTACAAAAAGCTCATGATCAAAATCAAGAGCTTTCTAATAACACTGAGGGGCGAACTATTGAATCGCAATTCCAGTTTTTAGGAGTAGAGACTCCAGGGACAGCACCGCATGACCCGTTGAGAAAAATTCTCAACCTGATTTTTCCTGCCAATGTTCATCTTCATTTTTACCATCGATGAGGATCGAATGTCAAAATAAAATATTCAGAAAAAAACATGCGGACGTTAAATTTATACGCAAACGCAATGAGAGATTCGGCTCAATGGTATCTAAAAAGAAATGTCAGGGGACAAGTATCCATTATGTTTATAAGCATCCAGGAGAAAAAGCAATTCCAAATTCTAAATGTTAAATTTGACAAGAAAAAAATTGGATGCACTTAACTGGAGTAACACCCTGTATATAATGAGCGGGTAGAACATTTGTCTGAGTCATTCGTTGAAGATGTTGCAGCTGGAAGAGGGCATTTCAGAGATCTAAAATTTGCGCAGGGAATGTCAGATAAATTAAAAGTTTTGAACTTATTACCTGAGGTTGTAGAGTCCGATTCCTTTGTGTTTAACGATCTTTCATCTGTAAAGAAATTTAATAATCTGGATCTTACAAAGGCAATCAGACCAGAAGATACAGATTTGTTATTGCTATTCAAAGAAAAGGAATTTACTCATGTACCTGCATCTTTAATGAGAGTGAAGGGTGATTTAAGTAAACAACTGGGAGATATAGATACTGGTACAATTCTCGGTGTCTATAGAGAAAGAAATGGTCACATTGAGCAACTGTCAATTAATGAGGAATATGTTAAAGATGGTGGCGAGGAAATGTTATCTGTCTTAAAAGAAAATAAGCAGTATGAGGAGGTTCCTAAAGAAATTGAACAAACGGCTTCAGATAACACAAAGAATAAAACCCTAGTTGATTCGATTAAGTTTACTCAAGTCTTAGATACTGTCTATAATTTAGGAGTGCCTAGTGACATCTCAAAAACTCCAGAAGAATTTCATAAGGCATGGAATCAGTATCTTGACTATGCGAAACAGTACAATGATAAATTTGATCAAATTGTTGCTGCAGCTAAAGAAGATAATCTCCTGGATAAAAATTCCGACTTTTTATAGAGACTGGCATCAAGATCATATTTATAAAGGATGACTACTCATATTCGCCTTCAATGGTCTGAGGATCGCTCAGGGTGGGCCGAAATTGCCATTTAAAGAGACCGAGCTGATATCTTATCAAGATTTCGCTAGGGAGCTATATAAGGCCAATCAGGACTTTTATCCAATTCATCAAGAAGGAATGAAACAAGTAACTGCAGGCAATACTGAAGACTATATCCCTCCTACCAAAATTAAGTTTGATGTTTATGCTCCAGGGGGTAAAATGATCAAAGAGGGAATTCGATATGATATTGGAGATGAGACTACACCAATTTCACAAATGCTAGGATTAGGATATCGTCGACTCAACGGTCAATCTGAACTAGCATCGATGGATGAAGAAATTCTTTCTCAGCTGGAAAATAGAGAGGTGAATAAGGAAATTTCTCAGGAAGCAAATGAATCGGCTCGATTGACAGAAGAAGTAGCAAGTCAAACTCCTGATACAAGAGAAACGGTAGCTTTTCAATCTTCTAAGCAAGAAACTAAAAATAATTTGCTTCAGCGTGTAGAGGAGATTCTGAAAGAGGAACCTATTTCGGATTTGGAGACTCCTGAAGTAAACTCAAGTAGTATTGATTATGCTAGTTTAACACCTCATGAATTGAGTGAGGTTGCTTTTCAAAAAGTGAGAGAGTACACAGAAACACCAGAACGGTTAGAAGAGTATCTGAATTTTATGAGTAAGTTTCCAGAGCTCTCACCTAGAAATGTCGCTTTGATTCAGGAACAGTGGCCAGGAGCGAATGCAGTCGCAACCTATAATCAATGGCAATCAATGGGGAAGTTCTTGGAATTACTTCAGATCAGGTATTTGAAACTAGAAATACCTATACCAATAAAAAAACAGGTCGAACAAGAGAAGTTGTTCATAACAATCTTTCGGTTAAGACAGGAGAAAAATCACATATTACCTTGTTTAGACCTATGATGGTTGAAATGATTCCTGTATTGGATGAAAAATGGAAATCAGGTAAAAAAATGGAAAAAGGCAATCCAAAAATATAAAAAGACTTTCTGAAGCGACACCTGAAGAAAAAGCTTTAAAGAAGGAAGGAAAATTGAAATCTCGCTTCTTCCAGGAAAGAGATTCAAATACAGGCTTAGCTAAATTCGCTACGTATAAAGTATTTGAGTTATCCCAAACAACCTTGAAGCCTGAATTTTATCCAAAAGCGATGCCAAATCGTCACTATGACTTTAATATGGATCATATTCGTACGAAAAGAGGTGCTTGAAGGACTTTCAGACTATGCTAAGAATATTGGGGTAACAATCTATCAAGACGATGCAAAAGAGTTGAGGAGTGCGAAAGGAGCTTTTTATCCAGATGAACAAAAGATACTTTTGAATCCAGATAATACTCCTGGAGAAGTCGTTGCAACCACTATTCACGAGTTGGCTCATGCTAGTCTACATAATCCCTAAATTTGCTAACTCGTATAAGGAAGATGTCTCAAAAGATCGTAGAGAACTTGAAGCTGAGATGACAAGTTATCTCGTTTCTAATCATTTTGGGTTAGATACCTCTGAGAAAGCCATTCGCTATATGGCAATTTGGACTGATAATTTGACCTCTCTTGACGATCAACAACTAGCGCAATCTATGAAACGGATTCATGGAACAGTATCTAAGATTGTAAAAAGTGTTGAACAACATACAAAACCTTACCAGTTAAACAGACAGGTGGACAAAATCAAAATTTTTATCCAAAGCCCAAAGAAGGGGCTTAAAAGTCTAGAAAAGAGTGCTCTTTTGAGAGCCTCTTTTTGTGTAAAAAGTTATATAACTTTTTGTGTCGTTCTTTTGATATGAACTCGTTCTATTCTGTGTCAATGTCCCTTTACAAAAGATTTTTTTAATTATAGATTACAATGACAGAAAATGAAGTAGAAGAGGAGAATGATATGGTTATAGTTATTCTGGCTGAAAAAGAGAAACAGGCAGAAGCTTACGCTACAGCTTTGGGACAATTTAGTAAAAACGAAAGGTGTCTATGTTATCAGGCAATCACCCTATTTTCCAGCTGAAGTTCATGTGGTGGCTGCTGAAGGGCACCTATTTGAATATAGTGAACCAGACAACTGGTCACTTGATAAATTACCTCTGACAAATGTTTCATTTTAAGCAACATCTCAAAGAGGACAAGAATTCAAGAGAAAAATTTAAGAGAATCTATGATGAAGTGGTAACAGCGGATCAAGTGATTATTGGGACGGATGCTGATAGAGAAGGGAGAGCGGATTGCGTACTCTATTTTATCGCACATACCAGGAGGCAAGGAGAAAATTTGGAAACGTCTTTGGGCAAGCTCCATGACCAAAGAAAAGCTCTTCAAAAAGCTTTTTCAGGAATTGAAGGAACCTTCAGAAACCTATAATTACTATTTGAAGCTGAAGCACGTGCACAAAGCGATTGGTTGGTAGGCATGAATTTATCACCTCTTGCAACGATTGATCTTCAAGCAAGAGGGCAACTCCCTCGAACAAAAGGTAGCCATCTATCGGTTGGTCGAGTTCAGACACCTGCAATTAGACTAGTCTGTGAAAATGATTTAGCGATTCGTAACTTTACTCCAGAAAAATATTGGAAGCTTCAGCTGGAGGATAAGAAAAATGGGGTATTTTTCACCACAAAAGACAAAACTAAGGATAGTGAGGCTATTTTAGCCTCTTCAAGGGGATTATCAACCACCTCTGTTATTTCTTCAGTTGAGGTAGAAAATCATCAGAAATCCGCTCCACAGCTATTTACCTTGTCTGCATTACAAAGTTTTGCAGCAAGTGCCTGGAAATTTGACTCAGATAAAACAGAGAGCATTGTTGAGGGACTGTATTTGAAAGGATTTCTCTCTATCCACGACCAGACTCAGAATACATCAATCAATTTGAGTTTGACGATTTAAAAGAAAATCTATCTGCCTATCAAAAAGCTATTAATTGTCATTTTCAGCCAGCGTTTTTGGAGCCTAGAGAAGATTATGTCAATGATGAAAAAGTATCTGGTACGAGCCACTCAGCCTTGATTCCGACTGAAAGAATTCCAAATCTTTCAAATTTAAAAGACTGACCAACGACTGATTTATGAAGCAGTTGTGAAGCAGGCAATCTTGATGTTTGCAGATGATTGTTATTATTCAACCAAAACAATTGAAGTAGAAAGAATAATGGTCTTGTTTTTAAAAACAAAGGGTAGAACGCTTCATAAATTAGGATGGGCTGAAATGGAGTTCACGAAAAGGTACGAGGTCCTGTTGAAGTTCCTGATTATCAAGTGGGAGATGAAAATTGATACGCAGGTTCAGATTGTAGGGGGTGAAACAAAACCACCTAAACGATTAACTGAAAGCCAATTGATTGGCCAAATATTTTCCTAAATATGGCTTGGGAACACAAGCCACTAGAGGAGAAATCATTAAAAATTCAGAGCAAGGGCTATGTTGTTAAAGATAAAAACAGGTCAACTAACTCCCTACCAACAAGGCCTATCTACTGATCAATTATCTCTATGACAATGAGTTTCTCTGATCCAGAGACAACAGGAGGCTGGGAAATGTTTCTATCTCAGATTGGAGAAGGGACAATCAATCCACGAGAATTTGTGGATGCGATAAAAGATAAGCTCACTCTTCAAATCAAGGAAGTAAAAGAGAGGTGATTAAGTGTGACTACTGAAGAAAAGAAAAAAACACCCTATTTAGATCGTTATACAGATAATTTGACAGAAAAAGTTTCAAAAAAAGCAGAAGATTATCAGGTGTACGGACGTGATAAAGAAGTAGAAGCTGTTCAGACCACTCTTCTCAGACGAACTAAGAATAATCCTATTTTGGTAGGAGAAGCTGGAGTTGGGAAAACAGCCATTGTTGAAGGATTTGCTTTAGCCATTTTACGAAACCAGGTATCTCCAAAATTAAAAAACTTGACCGTACGCTCTCTGGAATTATCTAGTTTAATGTCAGATGAGGATGGAGGATTTATTGTTAAGTTTAAGAAAATTATTGAGGAGATGGTAGAAACCAAAGGAGAGAATCTTCTCTTTATTGATGAAATTTCATACGATTGTTGGTGCTGGTGGTTCAGATAAGGGCGCTTTGGATGCTGGAAATATTATTAAACCAGTTTTTGTCACGTGGTGAGATGCAATTGATTGGCGCAACTACATTGGATGAATTTCATGAGTATGTCGAACAGGATCGAGCGCTAGAGCGAAGGATGCAACCGATTATGGTTTCTGAACCAACAACTATTCAAGCGATTGAAATTCTTGAACAAGCTAAAAGCTATTTACGAAAAACTTTTCACCAGGTGTCTATTAGTTCTGATGCTGTAAAAACAAGCTGTACTTTTTATCTGTTCGTTACATACCAGATCAATTTTTACCTGATAAAGCCTTCGACTTAATAGATGAAGCAGCGACAATTTGTTCTACAAATGGATTAGCCCATGTCGGGAAGCAAGAAATTGCAGAGGTGCTGAAAAAAATAAAACAGGTATTCCTGTCACGACGATTTTGAAAGGTGACAAGGAAAGGCTAGATGGTTTAAAAGAAAAAGCTGTCACGACGTGTTAAAGGCCAAGATGAGGCTGTAGATGCTGTTGTGAATGCTATAACTGTTGCACAAGCTGGTTTACAGGATCAAAGAAAGCCCCTATCTTCCTTCATGTTTTTAGGCACTTCAGGAGTTGGGAAAACAGAGCTTGCCCTGGCATTGGCAGAGGGGATGTTTGATGATGAGGAGGCAATCATTCGTTTTGATATGTCTGAGTATAAAGCAAAAAGGGAGATATTACAAAGCTGATTGGCGATCGTCAAACTAGAACGAAAAGGTCAATTGACTGAGAAGGTTAAACAAAAACCTTATAGCGTTATCCTGATCGATGAAGTGGAGAAAGCACACTCAGAAGTTGTAGATTTATTTTTGCAGGTGCTTGATGCAGGACGTTTGACTGATTCAACTGGAAGGCAAGTGAGTTTTAAGAATACGATTATTATTATTACTACGAATATTGGTTCTCAAAAAAATTATTAAGCAGTACGAATTGAAAAGGGAATTTTAAAAAAAGCTAACCGACAGGGATAAAGTTCAGTTTGAAAAGAGCATGACGTTGGAGTTAGAAACTAGGGTTTCAGACCAGAATTTCTCAATCGAATTGAATATAAATTGATTTTCAACATGTTAGACGAGGAAGTGAATAAGGAAATTATTGTCAAACATCTATCAGAAATTAAAGAAAGAATGAAGAATCAAAGGTTGACTCTCTCTTATGAAGAAAGTTTGGTTACTTATTTATTGGATGTAGGAACAAATATAAAAGATGGTGCACGGCCACTGGAAAGAGTGATTAAACATAAAGGTTCTCCCTTTAATTTCTAAAGAGTTTCTGAACTTATCTGATCACAACCAAGAGTATCATTTTCATCTTTGGGTAGAAGGTGATGCACCAGATGAGTATCACCGTGAAGACAAAAGAAAAAAATATTATTCGACGTCGAAGCTGAAAAAACGTCATTTGGTGAAGCATTATTTTCTTAAAAATTCACCTTAAAAAAATGATTGTCCCTTTAAAAAAATTTTTTTTCAATTATCTATTATACTAACGTTGTCAAAAAAACAAAGGAGGATTTCTATGAAAAAAACTATTTGACAAGACAACTTCAGCAAGTAAAAACAAAATCACAGATGTTTTTATTGAGCCTTTCCCTATTCCTAACAGGATCTACAGTCTATGCGGACGATCCATTTGTTAAGTCGGATAACTTGGCAAGACAAGGAATTACAAAAGTTCAGCTAGTCAGTGTTGCGCTATTTGGTCTAGCTGCCGTTGTCACTTCGCTCATTTATGCGTTTGGTGGACGGGAGTTAAAAGCCTCAATGAAAAAAAATTGGGTGTCTATTGCAATTGCAATTATTGGTGTTTCAGCGGGACCAAGTATTATTGAATGGATTTTTGATTTTCGTGAAAAAGTTAAGGGGTGGTGATTTATGGCTTTTTCACTCTTTAATAAAGGTCGCTGTACGATTACAGACGATCTATTTTTAGAAATCTCCTGGGAAGATGGAAGAGGTCCAGAGGATGATAGTGAGTTACTTGATATCATTGAGGGATTGGATCATCTTTCTGATTTTTTTCTCAGCCGATTTCAAAAAGTTTGCCCTACCTAACATTTCAACAAGCCGAATTGTTATTTAAAGAGTTAAAACAGGCGTATGGTCAGTTTCAGCTGAAAAAAAGTAGCAATCGCCCATCTGGAAGGGAAAAAGCGTGGTGACAGAAGGAGAGGTTTACGCTAGTCCCTTCCTCATTACAGAAGACTATGAAAACCTCTTGCTTCCCCTCATTCAAGCGATACTTACTCGCTCTGAATTTTGCAAATTACAGCTATCAAGAAAAAAAGGGAGTATTTTGAGAACCAGATTTATCCTGTATATAAACAAAGTATGGGATTGTCCGATTCTTCTCTTCCTCTTTTTCCCAGCTGAAGGTGAGACGATGGCTGTTTCACAACCAAATCGTCCATCACATGATCTAAAAAGCAGGAGGATCAAATAGACTGTTGTCCCCTCCTATTGCTCAAAAAGCAGTCAGTTTCTCTGAAGAAAATTTTATCTATTTTTAGGTGTTTTTGGGAGTGTTGTCAGTAATAAATATCATTTGCGTATTTTTTTGCTTTCGCTCAACTATCAAAGCCAGTCCGAAAAAAAGTAAATTTCTTATATCAGGAACAAAAAAATACTCAACTTATCATTTCAACGAAAAATGAAGTTGATGTATTTAGTCGTTATTTCTTACCTTCTTATTACTCGGGCAAAAAAAGAAAACCTAGTAGATTTTTCTTTCTGAAGGTGATGCAAAATTTACCAAACCGAAAAGAAGGAATTTTTACAGTCCGTTATTTTAGAGAAATTGAATTATGATTCAGAAAACTCAAAAGATATACGGTTTCCTATATCTTGTCCGTCAAAAAGAGGGATAAATCATCTAGCGTTAGATTAACCTTTTGATGTAAAAAGCTTCTGATTCTTCAAAAATATGGATTTGTTGTAGAAACAGAACCAAAAAGAATCAAATTATCTTAAAAAAATTAGAAAAGGAAAAAAATTACAATGAACAAGAAACAAGTATTAGCTACATTAGCACTTTTCAACTATCGCACTTGCACAAGCTGGATTTGTATCAGCTGATGAAGTAACACCAATTGATTCTTCAGCACCAACAACAGAAGTAGTTACGCCAACAGCGCCAAGCGCTTCAACAGAAACAGAGGCTCCAGCAGTTCAGCCAACAGAGCCTTCAGTTACTCCAGTTGACCCAACAGCTCCCTCAGACAAGGATAACGCAGGTAGCCTTGACGGAGTGCCAGCTGATAAACCAGCACCTTCAGATAAGCCACAAGACAAGGATAATGCAGGTAGTCTCGATGGTGTTCCAACACCATCAGATAAACCACAAGACAAAGACAACGCAGGAAGTCTTGACGGGAGTGCCAGCTGATAAACCAGCACCTTCAGATAAGCCACAAGACAAGGATAATGCAGGTAGTTTAGATGGTGTTCCGGATGAAAAGCCAAAAACTACTGATCAAGCGAACCAGCAAGGGAAGTCACAAATTGGAACCACTTCAACCTCAACAGGTCAAGTAGTTCATGATGTGACAAAAGAGCCTGTTGAAACAAATACAGGTGATTCAATTGTTAGCACTCAAAAGCGGAAACGTAGTCCTTTCAGATGGCTCAGTGGTTGCTCCTGAAGAGGTTGGAGGAACAGTTAACGAAGATAAGACTATCTCTGTTACTGACAAAGATGGGAAGCTCAAAACCCTTCCAAACACAGGAACGGCAGAAAGTATTCTGGGCTGCTATTGGTGGCTATGTTGTTGACGGCAGTCGGCTACTGTCTACAAGAAGAAAATTATTTTAATGTGAAATGGAAAGGGAGAAAAGAAATATGACAGAAAAAACACAAGGACACGGATATTTCCGTAAGAAAAAAATGGGCTAAAGGTTTAGCATCAGGTATTGCAATCGCAGGTTTTGTAGCCTTCTCTGCAGGTTCAGCATTTGCGGATGAAGCAGTACAACCTGAAAGCAAAAATGACAATAACATGTACGCTACACAAGCTGGTAAAAGCAACAGGAAGCCAGCCTGTAGCGATTGATAATGGAGCAGTCACAAAGGCTGCTGACAATGCTAAAAAAAGCTGGAGTAGTTGTATCTGAAACACCAAGCGTTGATAAGGGGACAGATACCACTGCTCCAAAAACTTGAACAGTCTAAGTCTGAGATTAAACAAGATCAGGAGCAAGCAGGTCAAGGAACTGGAAGAAACGACTACAAAACAAGTCAAAAACAATGAAGCCTTTCAGGAGGCGCAAGAAAGCTATTCACGCTAACAATCAATTTGTAGCGGATGAAAAAAAGCCAAGCATGAAGGAGCAACAACTGTCACAGTGACGAATGACGGTTCAACTGCCACAGATGGTTCAGCAGACCAAAACAAGAAAGCTACTCAAACAGCTAAACAGGTCTTGTCAGATAACCAACAAGCAGTAACAAAATACCTGGGTGAAAAAAAGCTAAGTATGATGCTACTGTTGAACAAGCTACTGCTCTAAACAAATCGGTAGAAAGCGCATCTGAAACAGCTGAAGAAAGAAAAGGTTGATGTTAAAGTCGTTACACGTACGGTCTCTTCAGTCGCAGAAGTCGAAGCATTGAAGAAACAAAATGACCAGGCTATTGCGACTGCAAAAGGTAAAGTGGAGCTTAACAAAGCCCTCATGGCTGCCTATACAGAGAAGAAGAATGCTAGTGAACAAGTCAATCAAGATGCTGACCGTAAAGTTCGCTGAATTGAAAAACTCAGGTGTACTTTCTCAGCTCTAAAACCCAAGAAGTTTCTTCAGCTAGATGAGGCTAACCAAATTGCGAAACAAAACCAGGCAGCTTATAATCAAGCTAAGCAGGCCCAAGCTGAATGGCAGAAGAAGTACAATGATCTTCAGTCTAAAGACAAGCACTGAAGGATACACAAAAGAAGTTGTACTACAAGCTCTAAGTCTTTCGACAGCTAATCCTGAAGCAACTGTGAAGTCTACAGCTTCAGGAGCAGAAGAACTGACTACGGATTATATCGCCTCATCAAGTGGCAGATCTGGGTATCTCGTGTTCTAGACTCAACCAAAGTCTTGAAATACAAAGATGTGGGCAATGGTTGGACAAACAGAAATTGATTATACTGGGTTTGAAAACGGCTTAACAGTCACAACCGAGGATGGTAACAACACGATATTTCTCGTATCCATCGAAAATTTCAAATTGTAAACCAAGGTAAAACGGGCCTAAATGATGTCTATGTCTTGAATGATCCAACAGAAGGCTTTGTAGTAGCTCGAAATGATGGAACAGGTGGAGCTGCGGACTACATGAACTTTCCTGGTTACAGATACCTACTACTACAATGAGGACGGCCAAAGAAGTAGCTTTCAAGGCATCTAAAAAGACACCTGCAGCCTTGACCTACTCGTCTCTAAACCACAACCCTATCGGGTGGGAAGGTGCAAAAGCCATCAATGGGACACATGTTGAAATTAATGGATCAACTGTTACTCAAAAACAAGGATTATGGCTATGTTTATGCAGAAGACTATAACCGTGAGGAAGAGGTAGGGTCATCTTTGGGATACTTCTCTCAGCATATCAGTACAAGGGTGCCGCTCTTGGAGTCTTTAAAGGAAGGGACAGCCTTCACAACCGAATTTATTCAATGGGATGGACCAGAAAGTCCAAATGGCCAAACCTATTGGTTTGCTTTGAATACAAAGGTTGTAGCGCCAGTCGTTGAAGTTCCAGCTACTGCAACTATCACAAAAACAACCGTGAAGCCAGTTCAGACTGAACCTGTATCAGCTGAATTGGTTAAAGCGAAAAATCCAGTTAAGCCAACCTTGGCTCTTAAAAACACTTTCTGAGACGAAAAATCAGAAGTTATCAGCAAAGCTATCACGGCTATAAATTGCATTATAAACCAGTTGTCAGCAAATCTGTAGCAGATACAGACAAGACCAATACAAACGGTCAAACAGTTGCTAAAAAACGCTGTGCAGCTCTATACATTGAATCATGACAATATCTATGCGAACCTTAAAAAAGGGGACAAGATTACCATCATCGATCCACTCGAAGCTGGAGTAGTTCCTGATGTGGCTGTCACAAAGGCAGCTGCAGAGAAAGCAGGATGGGGCGTTGCCTATGATGCAGGAAAGAATACGTATACCTTTACTGCAACCTACGAAGGGAAGCGCCTAGATGCCCCAGTGATTACCTGGAAGCCAATCTATGACAAAGGTTTCTATGATAACACTTATAAAGTGCTAGTGAATAACTATGAGGTTTTCTCAAACACTGTTACGAACTACACACCGAAGCCACCAAAACCAGTCAAAGCCGTTCTGGATCGCTCTGGTAAGGATATCAATGGGGCGACAACATTTGATCGCACCGTGACTTTCCGCTTGATGACAGACTATAGCTCTTACACCAAAAACCCTTGCTTCAGCGCAAGCGATTGGTAAGAAGTTTGGAATCTTTGATGATGTTCAAGACAAAGCCTTCACAGTTGACCACAGTAAGATCAAGATGACTGCTGCAGGTAAAGATGTAAAAGACTTGTTTGATATGTATCACGTCCTTTCAGACAAAGGGCGTACAGATGCAATCAATAAAGTTTCTGAAAGAATTGAACTTAAATCCTAAAGGTGAGTTTTATCTTTGGGTAGCGAAGGATTCTAAGAGTTTTTATTACAAACTATGTGAAAGCAAAAATAAAAAAAGGTGACGATTGATCTCCCAGCTAAAGCTCCTGGTTAAAGCAGGGGAGAAAGTCGAAAACGATCTTAAACAAATCGACTTTTGGCAATGGCTATCAATCAAACCTTGTCACTATCTCGGTTCCTGATGTGAATCCAGAGAAAACACGCCTTGGATCAAAAAGGATAATAAAAAAAGTCTTGGACGGCCAAGAAGTACAGATTGGTCAATACATCCGCTATCTACTTGATGGCGTAACCGTGCCTACTAAAACATGATAGCCTCTTCCAATATGATGGTAGCGATCAGTTGGATGTGGTTCATGATCGATTCACAGGTAAGTGGGAAGGTATTTTCAAGGGTACAGAGTACACAGCTGAGAAAAGGACCTTATCTTGACTTATGATGTCATCCTGAAGGATGGAAAAGTAGTCAAAGCTGGCGACAAGATCGCCAAAGGTACAACTTATGCCTTCTTATTTGAAGTGAACCAAGATACGGATCCTAACTTCCTTAAGAAAAATTGTGACCGTTAAATGGAACGAAAAGGAAGGCAAATGGTCGTATGTTATTAATCAGGACTTCTTAAACTCATTAGGTGTAAAAGGCACGTTTGATGCAGACTTCTATCTAGAAGTCGAACGCATCGCAGCCGGAAAGGTTGAAAAATACCTTTATCAATACAGTCAATTTACAAGAGATGACGGCAAAAGTTACAACAACAACGCCAGAGCCTCCGAAACCAGAACCCTAAAGAACCAGGTAAGCCACAACCGCAGCCATCACTTCCAAACACTGGAACATCAGCAAGCATGCTTCCAGTTGTGGGAATGATTTTTGGGATTGTTGAGTCTTGCAGGTCTTCGTAAGTCGAAAGAAAACTAATTTGACGAACTAAAATGAAAGGATGACCACAAGCTGGGGTATAACTCTCTTGTGGTCTTTATTGAAAGGAGAAAAAAATGCAAGTATTTATCGCTACTGGACGTGTTGCATTCATCCCAAATGATGCAGTAGGTCAAACTAAAAAAATGGTCATGCCAGTTTCAAATTTGAGTTTGTTTGTGATTCGAGTATGAATGATGATACAAATAAACCAATTTCTAGTTTCTTCCATGTACAAGTATATGGAAAAACAAGCAGAATTGATGGCTCAGAGTCTATCAAAAGGCTCTCCAATCCTCTTAAAAGGAGAAATTATCCAACGACCATATAACGATGAACAAGGGTCAACGTCGGACGTATCAGTTTATTTCCCCAAACCAACAAGGAGGAATCACTTTCCTTGAAAAATAAGGAAGCATCTAAACCGACGTAAGCAGGGAACAACAGGGCTTTTTCTCAGCCGACACCAAAGTTCTATTCCTACATCCTATCCTGAACCAATGGATGCGGATTCCCCATTCTAAAGGGATTGAAAGCATACAAGAACACTTGTGTGCTTTTTTTCTGTTGTTTATTTATTGTATAAAAAGTTATATAACTTATGGTACAACAATATCTTTTGTCCCTTTAACAAAGAATTTGATATTATCCTTTAGAATAGAGGGGAATTAAGAGATAATAAGAAAGGAGTGCAACAATGGCAAAGACAAAAAAATACAATTATCTGTCTGATGAATTGATTGCGGAATCTCTTCAGGTGACCAATTACTTAGAACAAAGTCGATCCAGTCGATTGAATGTTCTTCAGTTGGATGGGAGAAATGGTTAGAAAATTACTTTAACCGTTATGAGAAAAGCCTCTCCAAGGCTACAGTTTCACATATTTCTCTTTTCGAGCTTCTATACTCGAAAAAAATGGAATGGTTTTTGGAAGGTGTAAGGGGGTAGTCGTTTGTTTGAGTTATTTGAAGTAGTATTTTATACCCTTATCCAAGCTGATTCGAGCCAGTTGGCTCAATACCTTCCTTTTTCTAGGGGTGGCAGGTTATTACCTATTTCAAACTCTTCCAGCCGTATTTTTTTAAGAAGCTATCAAAGGTTATTAGCAGGAAAGAGTAGTCTAAGCCAGGCAATAAAAAGAGGTTGGAAAAAAATCGTAAAGGAATTGATTGGAAACAAGTATGGATCACAATCAGTTAGAGGGCTGCTCAATGGGATGAAGTCATTCTTACCTAAAAATCTTTGCGCTTGTCTCTCTCATTCTTTGGAATATTTTCTTCAAGATATTCTATACTCTCCCTTTTGTTAAAACGAGAACGGAAAACGTTTTGATAAAGAAATGAAACCCGATTCTTTATTTTTAAAAAGTTATCGTAGCTTCGTTTATATGGGATTAGGTTTTAGCTTTATTGCTTTTATCTTAACCAATTACCTGGTTACTGTTTTGAGGGCTACAATCCGCTTTCTCTACTTTTAGTATTTGGTCGTTTAAAGATGCTAGTAAGGCCGTAAACTTTGACTTAAACAGCCTCTTATTTCAAAGTTTATTGAACGCTAAAGTCTTCTTGATAGCACCGATTTTAGCATTTTCCAATCTTTTCTACTGGGATTAGTTATCGCCTGGAAATCTGCCTGGATAAACTTTGAGCAGTTTCGAGACTATAACAACAATGAAGAAGGAGATGACCGCTTTTGTGACGATTGATGAAATTCGTCGTCAATACAAAAAAAGATCCCCTAATAAAGCTTTTAACTTATCCAGGTGAGGGTGGGGCTCCTGTATTTCATGAACTGACTCATGATTTAGCAGGACAAACACTGAGAACCCAAATGTTATGGCAAAAATAGGAAAAATCAGTCGATATGTGACCAATGCAGAGCGGATTTTAGGTATGCTAGCTTTTTCCTTCAGGTTACTACTACATTGAAGATAAGCCTACTAACTTGTTAGGGAATTGGGTATGACTCGTTCAGGTAAGGGTGAGGGTCATATCACTCCAGCAATTGAAATCAATAGCCGTGCGGAGTTGCAAACCATCGATGGTTATAGGAGATCCGAAAGGGGAGCATTATCAAGCCTCCTACAAAACTCATGAGGCAACGTGACTATGATGTCAATGTTCTTTCTTTCCAAAAATATGGATTGGTCCATGTCCCTACAATCCTCTAGCTTTTGGCCATAGCAGCCGCAAAGAAGGGCTACTATGAGAAAACTCAAACCTATGTCAATGCAGTCGCAGAATCCATTTATCCGAAACAAAAAGGTGGAGAGAAGGGAAATGCAGAATACTTCCGTAAGTCTTCTATATCCCTGTTTAATGCTCTGACAATGGCTTTGATGGATCGGGCTAATGAAACCTATCAAAATGGTGAAGATGATGCCTGGGATACCATTACGATCCCTAACGTTGCGAAATTCTTGGCGACAATGGGGTCTGAAGAAGTCTTTGTAGATGGTGCTGGTGAAATCGTTGAAAATCCAAGCTAGAGAACAACAAGTATCCAAGAAATCAAAAAAATCACAGTCTATTTTGATAATTTGAGACAAGTCAATCAAAAAAACAATTCTCGAAAATTTAGACAAATGGCGGATATCGAATTTCGTGCTTCAGACTTTGGTGGTGATGAGACTAAAGGGAATGTCTACTCTAGCATGATGACAGGAATCAACCTGTTCTTGCAAGACAACGTGGCTAAACTGACTTCTAAAAACTCTATTGATTTAGAGTCTTTTGGTTTCCCACGTCGATTGTCTGTCAAGTTGAGATCAAGCACCAATAGTCAACTTAAAAAAATGAGTTCAAGCACAAAACTGCTAAAGTAACGATTACAGGATTGAAGAAGTGGGGGAAAAGTCGAAAAAGAAAGTCGATTATGTAAAAGCAAGCGACGGCTTTTAGTCGATGGGGAAGGCTATCTGACCTATGCCATCGAGCCTAAACTTCCAGATCAGTTTACGGTAACGATTGATTTTCAATCATAAGAACAATGGTTATTCCCTGTTCGAGATCAAAGTCTTCCAATTTCTCAGCTGAAAAAAAGTCTATCGAAAAAGCTGGAGATAGCTTTAGAACTAGATGAGTATACCAAGAAGCCGATTTTAGATCATATCGATATAACCGTCCTTAAGAATAAAGAAGACACCCAAAAATCTTCTTCAGGAGTCGGATATTGAACTGGTCTATTCAGATAAACCGAAAAGTCATCTATCTGGTAACACCGCCAAACCGCACAGAGTACAATGGGATTGTCTCTTTGTTCTTAGATCAGTTATACAATGCCAACTATGAGCTTGCATTAACAAATGGTCGGAAATGTATCAATCGCATTCTCCATATCTTGGATGAGTTTACAAACATGCCAGCTATTCCTCACATGGATACGAAAAATCTCCATCGGATTGGGGCAAAACATTCTCTATTATCTTTGGATTCAAAACTTGGAACAATTGGTTAATGTCTATGGTCAAAAATGTTGCGCAAACGATTCTGGATAACTGTTCATTGAAAGTTTACGTCAAAAACGACGTCTCCAGATACCAATAAGAGATTTAGTGGTGAGTTGGGGTACACGTACCATTACCAGAAGACGAAGATCCAGCAATATCCTGGACGAAGCCAATCCAAATGTAGCTGTCGAGAATCCAAAACAAGAGTTGTTGACACCAACGCAATTGGCCAAGCTTCAGGAAGGAGAAGCGGTTATCTTACGTGGGGTCAAGGGACGGGATAATGTTGGACGTAAGGTCACAACGGATCCAATCTTCGCACATGATAAGAACAGCTTCCCTTACAAGTACATGTTCTTACAAGAGGAGTTTGATACATCGATGACTCTTGCGGATATTCCAGTCGAAAGTGCACACCGTGAGCTAGAACTTCAAGAGATCGCAGTTGATGCAGGTACAGCCTTCAACAACATCATCGACTGGAGGCAACGTTTGACCATGCCTCTCCTCAGCAACAATGGAGAAACTCCTAAACTATCAGGCCGTCACAGTAAAGGGCAAAAGGTACAATCCCAATCATTTACATCCACAGATGAATTATTCCAGGCAGCTGCAGCTAGTGTTATTCACGGTGACTATGATTATTATGATGACGGAGATGACTTTCTTTGCGGATGAAGTTATCTAAAAAAAGATATACAATAAGTTATATAAACACTTGCAAGAAAAAAAGCTGTTTGCTATAATAAAATAAAAGAATGAGTTAGGAGATAAAATGATGAAAAGCAAAGCACTTTTTTTAAGAATTGTTTTTAGTAGGTTTAGCCTTGATTTTACTTGGAGCTTGTGGTCAAAAAAATCACCTGAAAGTCTCGCTAAAAAAATGTGCTAAAAGATAGCTATACAGGCTTTTTCACCAGAAGATAGTTATGAGAGTTCAGTGTTTTTAGGGGTGGAGTAGGATCTACCTTTAAAATTTGATAAAGAGAATAGGAACAATCTCAAATAGTGACGATAGAAAGCATTAAGTACAGTGTTCTTTCAGAAGAACAAGTGAAGACAATTCCCAGCCGCTTTCAGAGGAACTATTGTTAGTTTAGAAAGTCAGCTGAAAGGAAAGGATAACTTTTACAATAGCTGTTGATTATAGGGATGTAGATAAGCCTGAAGAAGCAGAGTGCTTATTATCAAGTCGTCTTTGACTGAGGGTGGTAAAAAAATCCGAATCATTGAGCTACGTCGTGGCTATAAAGAAGACAATGCTTTCTATGATTTCAATGGAAACAGCAGATTAATTTACAAAAAGTCTCAATTATTTGAGGCTTTTTTGTTATCAGAATTTCATTGTCCCTTTAAAAAAACGATTTTGTCATTATCGAATATGATAGGGGTATCTTAAAAAGAAAGAAGGTACCTTTAGTGCACTATCAAACCTTTTTCAGATTTGGTGAATGAGGTCAAGAATCTCAATGGTGAGATCACAGGTGAGAATGCAAAAAAAGCTGGCGGAGTTCTATTCCTATTGGGAATAACTATTTAGAACCGACTCCTGCATTTATGGCATATCTCAGCCTATTTACCAGGAGGGATTGCCAAAAGCTCTTTATCAAATCACTTCCAGTCTAGAACATGTTTTTTTAATAATATGTTCAAGCTCTTTGGGCTCTTTCGGATATTTGGGGGATCAGAAGACAGATCATAGGCCAGTTCTTCTACTGGTTTCAGATATTAGGGAACGTCCTTGTTTACTCTGATTTTGGTTGTGTCGGCTGTCGCAGGAGTCTTTTACTAAGCCAGTAAAGTATAAGGGGGTTATTACGAATTTCCTTTTTGGTGACTGCTGTAACCTCGGTTTTGCCTTTAGCTTTGACCACTATCTCAACAGCAGTGGCACAGGATGCCATGTCTATCCAGACAGTCTCCAGTGAAGCGCCATCTGGCAGTAAACCGACTTCCTCCTTGGCTCTTCAACCCATGAAAAATAATGTGGTAGACCTAAAAGTCTTGATCTACAAGGATTTTTCTACGGAGTTGTTTCCAATGGATGATTATGGCTATATCAAGCCTGTTCAGGAGGGGTCTACTCCTGTCAATAATATCACGGATAACCCTGAAACAGCGGGATACGACTGATTTTGCGACCAAGATTGATTTTGGGGCAAACTATGGTACAACAAATCCAAAAATGTTAGATGAGAATGCAGGAAAACGACAAAATAGCAGGGATTAAAGGGCTTGTTCCTCCATAAGTTGAATTCCAATAATACTGGAGTTGAAAGCATTACAGAACACCGAGTCATTAATCAATTGAGTGCTTTTGAATCCGTTTATATGCGTTATAAAGTCAACTGGATAGGAATGTTCCTTCAGTACATTATCCTTGTTGTTCTATTGGTCAGCATGATCATTAAGCTCGTCAAATCAATTTTTGATATTTTGATTGAGGCAATGATCTCTCCGATTCTTGGTTATAGTTCCCTATCAAACTCAAAGAAATATAAAGAGTTGTTAAGAACCATTGGCGGTGCCTTAGCAGGAATCTTCTTTGAAGTTATCATTATGCGTGTAACACTTGAGATTTTCAGAGATTTGCCAATCCTATCTGTTTCAGCAGTATCTAAGCTTTCTGGCGGATTCTTTGATGGGCTGAACATGTGGGAACAGTGTCTCGCAGCTGCCTTTGTCTATGTGGGGGTATTCTTTGCAGCAATGCAAGGAGTGGCCATGATCGAGCGCTGGCTTGGAGTTTCAACGGGTCATAGTGAAACAGCTCAACAACTGCTCGGAGCTATGATGATGGGGCAATGCCTTTTGCGGCTGGAGCAGGAGGTGTCTTTAATGGGCGGGTATGGCGCTTGGTCAATTTGGTATGGATATGGCTAAAAAAGCTCCAGATGCCCTGTCTAAAGGAAGTCAGATTCTGGGGAATAGCCTTGCAAGAACTGGAGGTGGTATTCAAGGTGCTTTGAACTCTGTAAAAGACCAGGGCTTGATGAATGCGGCCAAAGGTGGTGTAAGTAATATGGTTGATTTGGCAGAATGGAAAGCATTTGAAGCCATGCAAAATGGGAAAGGGGCAGTTGGCAACGTTTTAAATAACTTGGATGATAAAGCTGCCTCTGCTCACAAATGCGACCTATAACGCTTTGAAAAAAACGATGCTGTTCCTGGACTTGGTCATTCTGGACCAATTGACATTCCTGAGTCCCCAGTAGATTCAGGAACGACAGATGCACCTGTTGTAGATCCAACTCTTTCAGCTGAAGACATGGAGTCTCCGATTCAAGATCCAAATCCACCTGCAGATGCACCAGTTTCAGAATCACAACCACCAGCACAGCCTGATTCTTCTCAACAAAAATTTCAACAGAGCATGAATCAAATGAATTACATGAACCAACAAATGCAACAAGCAGGACAGCGTATGCAGGGAGGACGTCATATCACAGGTGCTGAGAGTGAGGACGAAGAAGAATAGGCTGAACTATGGATTTAACAGGGAAAGAACATTGTTATCACAGGAAGCCTACGTCCTCTAACTCGAGAAGAAGCCATACGATTTTTTTAGAAAGTAAAGGGAGCTGTCGTTCAAAACTATGTATCTTCTAGGACAGATATATTGGTTTTTAGGACACAAGCAGTTGAATCTTTTTGATCCAGATAAAAGGTCTAAAAAAAGCATGATGCAGCGCTTAGACGAATATCAGACGGTCAATCCATCACTTTCCTTTCAGAAGAATCATTCTTTGATTTAGTCAAGAAGTCTCAAGATTGAGGCTTCTTTTTATTGTACAAAAAAAGTATATAACTTTTTTGTACAATTCATTCCTGAAGGATGATGGGGAAAAATGCTATTGTCCCTTTAAAAAGATATTTTCGATTATTCATTATAATGTGAGTGTCAAAACAAATATAAAGGAGAAATTCATGTACGGTGAAAAATACGGTGTACCTAGAGATATCTATGCCAAAATCAAGATTATAGGCCTTCTTATCCTAGATATTGCTTTTGTAGGAATTACTGGAGTAATCGCTTTGAGCGTTGGCTTAAAAATCTTTCCTAAAAGCCAGTGGATACAGATGTTCGCATTCATTTTTTTAACACCAGTTCTGAGTTTGTATCTGGTGTTACCAGCTAACGGTGGCAAAAAGAATTGGCACAGCATGTTTCTTTTTCTTCAGACGAAGAAGAAAAACGTTATATTAGCTTGAATTATATCAGAAGGAGAAAACCATAATGGCGATTAAACAAATTCAACCCTCAAAAAACGAGAAACGCCCTCTGGGACGTCTTCAAGAAACAAAGAAACAAACGCAGGAATATTTTGATTTACATTCTTGCGTTGAGTTGTTAGATGTAAAATCAATCATTCCGAAACAGCCAGGCTTATATCCAGTTAGTTGATTATGGCTACTTGCAGCTGATGGAGATACCAGGTAAAGATTTAGGATCGATGTCTTATAACGAGGTTATGAGAACCATTGAAAATTTTGAAACCTGGTTGACTCGATTTGGATCGAATATCCAAGTGGAGACGACAACTTTACCAACAAATACAGATACGCAAATTTCTGACTTGCGCCATCATTTGGATTTAGTGCGACAAGAAATGTCTAAGTTATCAATAAATGATAGACGTTTTTTACAACTCAAGGATCGTGAAATTTGGCTTCAAAGCCAAATTAAAGTTGAAGAAAGCATCCGACAAGAAGTCTATAATACAGAGTTCATACTGTGGCTATTTGCACCTACAACAACCGAATTGGACGAATTGGTTCGGAAGGCTAAAACCTATGGAAATAATGATTTTGTTCCACAAGATATCAGCTACAGGAAGAAAAATTCAGATTATAAAAGCAATACAACAATATGAATGAGAAAGTGTAGGAGAGATAGCATGCCTGATTTATCAAAAACGTAGACAAAGACAATTAAAGAATGAAGGATATGACCTTGCTTTCTTAGCCAGATTCAACCGCAAGGAAATATTGATTTTAAAAAGGATGATCGTTTCTGGATAAGTGGAGATGGATGCCATACGGTCTTACACTATTATGAGTATCCAACTGAAGGAATGGATCGTTTTTGGCTTTCTGAATTGTTGTTGCTTCCTGGAACACGTTCCTTCCTGTCACTGTACAAGGAGGATAATAGACAGCTTCAAAAAGAGATTGAGGACTCTATTGAAGAGAAGTCAACACGGATTACAAACAATAGCAAACTAACCAATAATCGGAAAGAACTAGATGAGATTGATAATCTTAATAAACTAAGCCGTGAAATTGATAAGCGAAATATAGCTATGTATGGGATGTATATTCGTGTCTTTGTGTTTGCATCAATCAAAGAAGAGTTATTCAAGAAGGTTGAAGAAGTCAAAGACAAAACGTCGAAATTCAAATCCACTATTCTGTCTGGAGAATTAGATTTTGAATACCATGCTCCATTTATTCCAGCTGAATATCAGATTGATTTGCCCAATCATCGAAGAGGGATACCGACTCCAGCTCACTCAATAGCTGGTGGATATTTCTTTAATCATACGAAGCTAGAAGATGAGAAAAGGCTTCTATCTTGGATGGACTCCAACGAACGGAGCGGTAAATTTCAATTTTCTAGAACGTGACGAGAAAAGAACACGATCCTTTATGATCCTATCTGGAAATCCAAAGATGGGACAACGATCTTTTCTTATGAAACACACAGACGGTCTCTATGCGAAGGGGCATTATATTCGTAACTTTGATGCTACTGGCCAGTTTCTTGATCAGACACGAAAACAACATGGATTGATTCTTGATTTATCAGGTGAGGCTAACCGTATCAATATCTTCCAGGTATTTCCAACAGTGACCAATGAAGCAGGAACTGAAATCGATAAGAAGAAATCCTACAACCTTCATATCGAGAAACTGAAGAGTATCTATAAACTCCTGAATAATGAAGTGACAGGAGACGATTTAATCACATTTGGAACTCTCCTGAATGAGTTTTATATTGAGGGAAATATGTGGGCTCGAAATCCTTCATTGAATCCAGAAAAACTGAAAGCGACGGATATTGTGAAGGAAGAGTATCCTATTCTGTCTGATTTTATTTTGTTTGTTGATGCCTACAAACGTCGACTGGAACAAACTAGTACGGATAAAGCCGAACACAAGGCTGTTAAGCGTATTTACAACACGTTTAACGAACTATTGACAACAAACGCAGAAATTTTCGAGGGGACAACCAAATTTCAAGATATTTCTTCAGAGCAAGTTGTGACATTTGACTTCTCAGGTTTGAAGAACGCCCCTCATTTGTTAAATGTTCAAATATTCTCTGTTCTTTCACTTGTCTCGGCTGATATTGTCAATAACGGAAAAACGCTGTAAGCAATTACTGAAGAGACGTCCTGACTTAACGGAGATGGATATGCAACACTATATTGTCAATATTAGTGGGGCACAGACACTCATTGACCCTAAGCATGAAAGTAGTGTCAACCTTCTGGCTGATATGATTGATACAATGGGCGAAAACTTTGCTGGTGTTGTATTGTCTGTTAATTCACTGCGAGGGATTCTGTTTGAGACGGGGATTGGCACTCATAAGGATCCGTACGTAACGGCAGTCCAGAGGATTTTTTTGGTCTGATGCAATATAGAGTTTTTTTGCTCAGACGGACGAAACCAGTGTTCCTCTACTAGCTAACGCCTTATCTGGATCAATGAACCAGTCTGAACTAGAGACTTTGCCTCGTCTGAAGAAAGGACAGTTATTCATGAATATTGCAGGGGTAGGGAAATCTGGTCTTTAACCAACAGCTGTTAGCCCCTGAAGTTGAGCGCTATGGCGGTATTGAGTAAGAAAGGAAGGTAAACCAGAATGGCCAAAAAAATAAACTAGGAATGATTGCCAGGACTAAGCAGAGATTTGATCAATACGTATTGATTCGTAAATATCGCATGCAACAAGAAAGAGATTATTTTCGCTTCAGAGGGAGAATCTGATCCAAAAACGCCTGGAAGCACAAAAAAGGAACGAGATAAGGAGTTTTTTTGAACGGTCTCAAGAAGATTGGAATAGGGATTTATTGTATTTTTTTAGTTTTTTTATGGAATTTTTGCGAACAATATTAGGATTGTGGTAAATAAGCGAGGTATCCATGAAAAAAATATTTAAACTGAAGATCCTCATTCCTTTTGTGGCTCTCCTATTAATTATCAATGTTGGGATAACCATGTTAGTTGGGATAATGGGAGCTGTAACCAATAATGGAAGAAATGATTGTGGTGCTGTAGAAACAACATCTTCAACTGGCGACTCCACAGTTTCTTCAGCTGATGGTTCCATCGATGACTTTGTAAAAAAGCATAAGGAAGCCTATATCCTATCTTGGAAGGCAGGAGGCTTCTTACCTTCAGCTTCTATCACTCAAACAATGATAGAGAATGGGTTCAATTTTACGAATCCTAATGGTACTTCCTTCTGGAAAGCTCACAATATGGGAGGTGTTAAAACCTCTAGCAAAAGTAATTTTCCAGTTACTCTGGCGACGTATGGTGAAGACAGTGTTGACCTAACAGGAACAAAGCCTGGAGCAAATGTCGGAGACGGCACAGGAGGAGCTTATACTTGGTTCTCTAGCTATGATGCAGGGATTGTAGGGAAAGCTGAGTTTATGGCTCACCAGACACTTTATAAAGGGGCTATAAACAATACAAATGGTATTGCTAGCCTATCTGCTATAGCAGATGGTGGATGGGCCACAGATGGCACTTATAAGAGCAAACTAACTGATATGTACCAAAAACTAGGTACGAAGTATCAGTGGCTTGATAAGGAAGCTATTGCTGCTCATGGTGAGAAACCTTATGAAGGATCCAGTACACAAGATGTCAGTTCTTCAGATAGTGCGGTGTCTTCTTCAGCTGAAAAAAGTGGATGTGGAGAGTCAGGTAGCAGCACCGATGGAACGGGAACTGTCCCTTCAGATGCGACTGCATGGGGGTATAAACCAGAAGACTTACCAGATAGCTTGAAACCATTCATTATTGATCCTAAGAGCTTAGGCATGGATTATGCCAAGTCTACAGGATGGTATAATCCTGGAAGTGACGAGTATGCTGGACAATGTGTGAATCTTACAATTAGCATGGGAAATCACTTATGGGGCCATTCTGGCTCAGTACAGGGAGATGGGAAAGATCAAGCGGCGGCTTGGGCATCAATATTTGGAAATTCAGTTAAGACTACACCCAAAAGAGGCGCTATTTTTTCTTCACAGGTAGGAGGCGGAGGATATGGTCATACTGGAATTGTATGTCATGTTTTCGAGAATGGCTCTATCTTATTTGTAGAACAAAATACACCTCTGAGTGGTTGGGATCAGTTCAAAACCCCATATACATGGAATTATCGTATTTGGACTAAATCACAACAACAAGAACAGGTAATCTCTTTTGCTTATCCAGATGACAGAGAAGCTAAATTAAGTTCAAATTAAAAGGAGTATATAAAGATGATTGATTGGATAAAAGAGAATATGGTTGTATCGATTGTAGTAGGTATTCTATTGATTTTTGGCAGGAATAGGGATTGTGTCGAGTTTCAGACCATCTCAACAAACCAAAAATAGAGGAAACAGCTCAGGTGAGTTCTTCAGGAACCTCTCAAAACGAAACCGTCTTCCAAAGAGGAAACAGCAGATGAGAAGCATTATCGGACAGCTAAGCTAAAAACTAGAACGTCCCTATGCAGAGGCAAGCACTGGAAGATAAAAAGAAGTGTTAAAAGCCTTTGAAGAAGCAGTAGCAGATATAAAAAAAGACGAAGTTTTTCTGCCAAATGTCAAGGGAACAATCGAGAATCATTTATCTATGACACAGAATGCGATGGTTCAAACCTTTTGCGATGGCTCTTCTGACGAATCAGTATGATTTTCAACCTGAAACAATTGGAAGTGATGCCAACTGAATCAGATGATGTTATTCAATTTTTGATTGTTCTAACTAAAAAAACGGAGAAGAGAACAGCTATTTCGTTGGAAATTTCAATACTACGGTTCAACAAATCCAGCTAAAAAGCCTATGTTGGTGGAAATATAGGTGGTACATACGGATAATAAGTTGCACAAAAAAGTTATATAACTTTTTGTGCTTTTTATATTGACAAGTAAAGTTGTTTTAGGTATAATTAAGTATATAAAAAGTTATATAACAAAATATACAATTGTCCAAGGAGGGAATCATGAAGATTCAGACAACAAACTTAGGAAAAGGTGGCGGTGGTAAGACTACAGATACCTTTAATGAAGGGGATTGGTTGGCACGTGTTAAGGGGCTTAGAACACTACTCATTGATGGAGCTTGGGAATGCAATTTGACAAGAACATTTGATGTAAAATGTGAGAAAACCGTCTATGATATATTTACGACTGGAGAGTACGAAATTGTTCCAATATCAGAAAATCTCAGTTTGATTTGTGGTGATGAGCGTTTGACAGATGAGCAGTTAGATCTTGCTAGTCGAAACAACAAATATCTCCAGTTGTTTATGTGGTTTAGCGAACATTACGAAGAGTTAGAAGCACAATTTGATGTCATTCTGATTGATACGCACAATGACGAGAGCCTAGTTACAGCTAATTTTATAGCTGTGTCAGATATTGTCTTGGCTGTTTCTGATGCCTCTCTTAATGGTTTTCGTGCCTGGTTATCTTTGAAAAATTTTGTAGACTTCATTAAGAGCGAAGCTATCGAAGTTATTACTAAGAAAAGCTATGTTAAAGCAGAACCTTATCTTATTGGAAATAAGATTAAGTACGTTGGAAACAATGTAACAGACACCTGTAAACAATTTTTAGAAGTTGTTGAAGAAGATCAGGCTTACCTGGGTTCTATCCAGGAGAAAGAGCTCATGGCCAAGAGTCTTGTGATCAGTCAGAGTGTCTTTGAGCAGCATGAAGAGATGACAGCTAACCAAAAAAGAGACACATCAAAAAGTTTTATGATAATATAAACTACGTATATGAAAAATATTTTTGAGTGTGTTAGAAGGAGAGGTAGTATGACAGAGAATCGATTCGCACAAGTAAAAACAAACATTCCAAAGTACACCAAAGAGAAAAAGACTCCTTCGTCTAGGAAAACAAAAACCAGGAGGTTAGAAAGTCTCCTGAAAGCTATAACAAAAAGCAACGTTTTCCTTTTTCTCTACATCATAATGTTCGATACGATATGTTAGATGCTTTAGTAGAGTATCATGGTGAAAAATCAGCTTCATCTTATATTGAGAATCTGATTATAAGAGAATGGGAAAAAGATGCAGAGAAAAAAATTAAGCAATGAGATATCAGGAAAGGATGATTTTTATGATAGATTTTTAGTAAAAGAAATAAAGAAGAAAAATGATAATGACGATGAAGAACCACAACTAGAGAAAAGATTATACTCATGATATGAAGAAAAAGAAAAAGATAGAGAAAGAGGAACTTCTTAGAAAGTTGTACGATGCAGAGTCTAATATCTGCAGTTCACATGAAAAATTACTTGAAATGGAGAAGGAATAATGAAATACTTATCAAATCTATCAGATATACCAGAATTTTCTTCAGCAGCAATAGATTCAGGACAAATTGTCATCCTCGTCCAATAATAGACAACCCACAGTTCAATGATTTGAAGAGTAGTGGAATTTTTTTCTCTACATGCTTTTATTAAATCGTTTAAGAGCTGCAGTTGACTTTGAATTAAAAAGGATATGATGAAAAATGGAAATACGTTTGTATGTTACCCTATAGAGGAGCTAATGGAGGCTCTTCAATCAGGTAAAAGTAAAAGTGATTTCTTTGAAAAAGAAGTTAAAGAATCATGGTTTTAATTGAAGAAGTCCGCCAAGGGATCCAATCTACCCAATAGAATTTACCTAACAGATGAAATTTTAAAAATATTACTGATGAAGTAGGAGGAATCTATGATGATTTTCATTGATATTAAAAAGACTTGTTCAGCTGTTCTTTATTTTTTTATCGGAGCTATAGCAATCTATGTGTTCTATAAAAACATTTGGACTTAGTATGGTGTTTATAATTGTTTTAGGGTTAGCTGTTTTGAAAATTCGCTCCAGCTTTCCTTCCAGTTGTATTATTACTGTATTTGGGACTTCACTTTACAGGTGGTTTTTTTCCTTTATTGCAGATGGAATTGTGACGGTTTTATGGAGTATTATTTTGATTCCTATGGGGATAGCTACTATTGAAATGAGCAAATCCTATTTTAGTAAGAAAGAGAAACCCTGGTATGACAAGTAAGAGTTTATCTGAAAAGATAGGCTCTTTTTTTGTCAGAACAAAGGATTATTTGAACATTCAGGTCAAAAATTTATTAAAAATAAGCGTAATTTTTAATAAGGGAGGATTCTGAATGACTTTCTTTGATGAGAGAGAACTAAAAAAATCAAATTGCTGTTTCAAAAATGCAAAAGAATTTTTATAACTTTGTTTCTAGGTATGATGAGGAGATGATTCCAGTCATGAAAGCAAAGGGCTATACCTGTATTCATTCAATGGAGCGAACCGTCGCTTTTTACATTTGGAGAGTTTACTTTCAGAAGAAGACGTTGGAAAAAAAGGGAGATCATTGGGTCATTCCAGTAGATGAGAAAGTTAGGGCTTCAGAAGAACGTCCGCTTCTCATGGGAATTTATGTATCAGGTGGCCAAATTATCTACTTTAATGCCATATGATAAAAGTAACTCAGGTGATCCAATTGACTTATCACATCTCTATCACAAAACCAATTGTAGTAAAAAGCTGTAAAAAAATTTGTGAGAAGTTATTGGAGGAAAGAGAAGGCTATCGATATTATGAGGAGAATAAAGAGGTTAGCAAAAGAAAAGCCCAGGTTATTTATATTGAGGGTGATGGTGTGATGGTTAAAGCACGTGACTCACAGAAGGATAATAAGCATTACGATTTATCCCATTTTGTAGTTCATACAGGGAGCCAGAAAGTTGGCAGCAATCGATTTGAACTCCAGGATAAAAAAGAATTTATTGGCCTTGACAACCGCTTAGTGAGGGAGCAGGTGATCGATTATCTGTTCAATAATTACGAAAGTTACGAATCAGACTTTCATTGATTACGAACTCTGATGGAGGTCATGGATATACACCCTATGTTTTTCAAAGAGATTGCGAAGGTTTTGCGAATTAAACGCCACGAACATTTCTGGGATGCGTACCATGTAAATAAGGAGTTGAAGAATTATTTAAAATTTTACTCTGAAGATCTATTAGAGAGAGCTTTCCAGGCGATTAAGCAACATGACAAGCAGTTAATGAGAACTGTCCTAGATACGACCGAAAAGTTATATCGAGACAGAAGAAGAACAAGAGTTATTTGAGAAGTTCAAGAGTAAAAATATTGAGAAATTTCCAATATCACTAAACCAGCTGAACAGAGGGATTCAGTCATGCAGGAATCGGGATAATGGAGAGTCAGCATCGTAAGGTCACTTATAGAATGAAAAAAAGAGGAATGTATTGGACACTTGCTGGAGCTGAAACGATGAGTCGGATAATTGTTTTGAATTATGAAGATTCTTTGAGGGAACTATTCTTTGGCAACTGGAGAGAAGATTATGAAAAAATTTATTTCTTTTAGAGGAAGTTTCTGCTTATACCATTAAAAAAAGAATGAGTAAAACGGATAAAAGAAAAATACATCTAGATATCAATGTTACCCTGATAGTAAAAGATTATCCTACTTCCGAAAACAATAGAAGTACATAACAAAGTATATAAAAAGTTATATAACAATAACCTTTGTAAAAAAGGTCTTTTTGTGCTACAATCAAACATAAAAATGCTTGCACGGTATGTAAAAAATGTGTTATAATCTACTTAAATTAATCGAATAAAAAAAGACGAAAAAGTGCGCTAACACTTCTCGCCTTACCGAGTAAGAACTCGTCCTTCTTACTCAGTCTTTAATTAATGATACCTGATAAGTGTATCAATGTCAAGACTGAGCAAGAAATTTGTTCAGTCTTTTTTTAAAAACTCGGTGATGTTCTCCTAAAAAAATGTATGAATTTAGGCGTTCTAAAAAAATTCTACCGCATAC